>OLFS01001002.1_pt1 | contig 24258 bp, 29 predicted proteins | sample 1605491 | NCBI WGS metagenome assembly OLFS01 (sample SAMEA3888921, study PRJEB22519) | human gut metagenome | biome: human gut; feature: human-associated habitat; material: faeces | place: Denmark | collected 2011 | reverse complement strand
GCGAATCCAGCGGGTTGAGGATTTTATCCAGTGACGGGTCGTAATAGCTTTTGACGAACTCACAGGAGCGATCGTAAATGATGGCCATATCGCCCCGGGCGCGCACGTAGTTCAGTAGCCGGCGGATCACTTCTGATTTACCGGAGCCTACGGTACCGTGAAGGCAAAAGTTCTGGATTTCGGAGTTTTTAAGAATAGGCAGGTCGCCAATTTTAATATCGGAGGCCATACCATCACGCTTCATCTGACGGGCCACTTCTTTGGGCTTATCGGAAAGCTGGCGCCCGCCGGTATTCTCATCCTCACTCTGCAGTTTCCCCTGGCGGCCCAGCACCCAGCTGGCGATGAAGAACGTCACGATACAGATAACAAGAGAAACCACGGCAGCAAAGACGAAACTGGTCCACAGCTGCTCTCCGCACCAGACAGTATATTTATCGGCCAGGATTTGTTCTGAGGTATATTCCAGCGACTGGCCGTAATACTGAATGGTGTATACCGGCTGGGAACGAATAATATCGCGCATCGGACCCAGCGTCGTACACCACCAGTATACGCAGCCGTTCACAAAGGTTTGCCAGCTGAGCCGGTACATCAGCATCAGCCCGCACAGCACCCAGAATAAAATAAACAGCACGTAGAAAATAATATTGGCAATCTGACCAAACATGCGAAAGCGCATATTGGCGATCTGACCGCCCTGCGTCATATCTTTGGCATTGAAACTCATGGCACTAATCCGTCAGTAAAGTATTAGGGTCGGAAGGACAAATTAATCAGCGGAAATACACCGGAACAGAAAACAGGATTACAGTCATGCCCGGATCCATAGATGACCAGGCCGGATACTTATTGCTATTAAGAGGTTATGCAGAAGGAATAGCCCTCTGAGCCAGGGCAGTGCCCGCCTTTAATATACGACTTCGCCACTTGCCGTCCGGCCTCATCGACCAGGGCATGCAGTGTGGATGGCAATGTTTCAGCCGTGTACTGCAGGCAGACGCAGTAGCATTTCACCGGAGGTTTAATCATATCCGGACGTTCAAACCAGCCGGTCGACGGGAAAATCCGTGTGCCGAAGAGCCTGTCAGAAGGAAACTGAGTCTGCACGGACCAGGCAAACACGTCGTCAGCGCTGTCGCGGCGATTGACGCCGGGGATATACAGATTTTCTGCTTCGCGGACAACACGGGAGGCGAGAGAGGACAAGGCGGAGTCATCCGTGCTGGCCGGGCCTTCCACACATATGGAAAGATGGAAGTATTCCGGTTTGGTCTGTGCTTCTGGCTTTGTATCGGGAATAACTGACGCCGTGTCTCGCTTACGTCCCGTGGAAGACGTCATTAACTTTTGGAAAAAGACACCTGCGATGAAAACAAGTAGAAGAATAACTAACGCGCTGCAGATATACATGATGTGGCCACTGAAGAGAGAACAGACCTCGCAATGTGACAGGGAATAACTTTCCCCCACTGCAGGATGTGGGTAAATATCGCCAGGCATCAGTTCATGTGTATTAAGAGACCTGACAGGCTCAGATATTGTCATAAATAACCTCTGTTCAAATAAAGACGAAAAGACTCCGCCGAAGGCGGCAACGCCTCACAGATGCACAAATAAATTGCGCAACTGTTCACCGTTTAGATGTGGAATTAACTGATTATTTGACGAATGAATTCTGACATGCCAGAAAGGTGATGCCAGTCTGGCCCGGAGTACCCGGGCCGTGGAATAGAACGCTTACAGGATATTAGCGATCGATTTTGCCAGCTGGTCTTCAAGAACAGGCTGGGCTTCAGGGAACTTGAGGTTAACTTTATTAGCGTTAGAGACGACGCGAGTCTGGTATTTATGCTGATTACCCGTTTCAGTACTTGTCTGCACTTTTGCGCCAGATGTTCCCTGACGTAATACGGCCACGTTATCAGTCTGAACCTGTGTTTTGGTTCTTTCCGCGATCTGAACATCGGTGATCATGGTGTAGTTCACATCTTCCACCATCGCGTCAGCCGCCATTCCGACCAGACCGGCTGCAAGCCCTACTCCCAGGGTTGCTCCCGCGGAACTGGAGTTGTAAGCGGTAATCCCCGCCCCAAGAGCGGCGCCAGTCACAGCGCCCTCATAACCCCGGCTTAACCAGCCCTGAGACTCACGAAGGTCCATTTTATCGGCCTTGAGCACATTCGCCTGGATCCAGTAGCCCGCCGTATCCGGGTTACTGACGACCTGATATCCCTTTGAAGTGACGGCGCTGGCAATTTTTGCCTGCAGGCCACTCATATCCTTATCGGAGGTATTTTTGATTTGCAGATAAACCGTCTTATTATTTGAAGGTTCCAGCCAGATTGTTTCGCTCATCTGGGTTTTTACTTCCAGATTTCTCTTTTTAATAGCGGTTCCCATTGCACTACATCCAGATAACACCAGCGCAGAGCTGACGACCATCACAGCCATGACTTTATTAAGCTTCATCCTGAATCCTTGTGACATAATCAATACGAGTGAATACACATTCTCTTATAATGTCGGAATGCGCATTCACTATATACGAATTTTAAGCGAGATGTAAAAACCAATTAAAACCTAGGCAGCCAATAATAACAAAAAGAAACTTTTAGCCTGTTAATAAACTACCATAATTGATAGGTTGCATCTGGGTGATTACCCCCCCAACTTTTCTGCGCGGAAAGAGTTTATTGCAGAGGTGAGTAATGATAGCTGATATCGTCCAAAATCCAGATTCATGACAAAACCAAAAAAAACAGACGTTAAAATAACCATAAATGCAAAAGAAAATGGTGAGTCATAAAACACTCTATTACAAATAGCCAATAACATAATCACCGCCATGTATACAACAGCATAAACAGCTACTTTCTTAGTAAAAAAACGATATATATTTGATTTTACTCTAAAGAGTTTAGGAACTGACAAAAACAGAGAACGTGAACTGGCAATACCCAGGAGCATAATGGTACTGACACCGACAGGGAAAACCAAAACATGAAACATATACTTTCCAGACAAATAAACAGCATCCACACTAATTACGGCGCAAAGTATATTCCATGCAAGTAACACTACGCCTGGCCAAAGGCACTCCCAAAAAGATGGGATTTCAGCCTTCCCTTGTGAAAGTAGACTTTTCAACTCCTCCACTTCCTCAATAAGGATTTTGTTCGTAATCATCATTTTTACCTTTTACCATCAAGATAATCCTTTTGAATTTTTGCCGCTTTTGCCTCTAACTCAGCAGGCGAGTCAGCTCCTGGTAATGATTTTACCTTACTCTTTCTTTCATTATAATCACCTTTAAACTCATTTGCTTTTGTTTTATGGCCCTTTTCCATTTCAGCATTCTCATTTTTCACTTCAGCACCTTGATGTTGTATGTTTTCGCGGGTTTCCTGATGCTGTTGTTTATTTTCTGTAATCATCCCATCCACATTCTGACCCACATTATTTTTAATACCCGCCTCGTGTGTCATGGCTTCAATACGACCAGAATTTTGTCCGTAGTCGGCCATTACCGAACCATTGTCACCACCACCTGACACCCCTGTCATATTCTGACCGATGCTTTCGCGCCCCTGTTGATACGCAGCATCAACTCTGGGTTCAACCTGCTCTTTGACGAATTCACGCGCCAGGGCTTCACGCTGCGCGGCAATTTCAGGAGAACTGGTATTGGTCAGAATGGCCTCTGCATCCTGTGGAGCACGATGCTGAACAAAGTTCGCAAACTGCTGAGTCAGGTTTTCGTTCATCTGGCCAGTCATGCTCTCTGTGCGCGAAGCCATCTCACTGAACTCATGGCTGCGTGTCCGGCTGCTTGTATACTGGTCATAGCTGTTTTTGGCACTGGAGAGTGACGCGGCAAACTGGTCAACACGCGAGCTGGCATTATTATCGGTAATATTGCCTGATGTGGTGGTTTTGCGGCTGGTGAAGTAATCGGATGCTTCTTTAAAGTCTTTGGCCGCCTGGCTACTGGTATCATGCCGGCTGTCATTCGATTCACGACCGGAAGTGCCAACATTATCTGTATTACCTGAGCTGTGGGTCCAACCCGCACTCCCTTTAACTCCGGCCTCAGCAGATAATCCAGTTCCCCATTTACCTAGCTTACCAAACAGCTGATCCCCTGAACTCCACCTACCTGAACCGTATAAATCAACGCCCTGTGTACTTTTAGCCGAATCATCCATCAACTGCTGGAAAGACTCCTCATTACTGATGTTGTTGGCTTTCGCATTAGCAACAACCGCATTCCACATCTTGCTTCTGGCCATTGAATCCTGCGAAGACTCGGTAGTGTCGGCCCCGGTCGTTGTTGATGCACTGTTCCCTTTATTGGTGCCAAATTGCTGCAGACTATTCCAGGCACTTGTCACGCTGCTGTTATAGCCATGCAGCGCGCTTTCGGCCTGGACATCAGCCTCACGGGCCATCTGTTGCTGCGCACTGGCTATCTGACGACCGACGTTGATATCCACCGGCAGTTTTGACATTGCACCACCACTGTCCCAGACCATCGAGCCATCCCGCGTCTGCGTGCTCATGCCTCCATTCGCCAGCTGCCGCGACATCTGTCCGAAACTGGTTGTGCTGTTGGTACCCCAGCTGTAGCCGCTGACGTTCTCCATCTGCATGTTGGCGAAAGAGTAATTGCCATCCACCACACCGGATGCCGCCTGCGATGTTGCACCAAGCCCCGAAGAAGAAAAATGGCTGTAGGCACTGGAGAAGGCGGCTCCCATGCTTTTCACGATCCCCCACGACAAAGGCGGTATCATCACGGCAATATAGCCCGCGGTGGTCGCAATATCCGAGTTTTTGAGCTGAACCTGCGACAACTCAGAGAGAACGACCGGAACGCCATTTTGCTTCGCATAGTAGGCCATTGCGCTGTTCAGGATGGCGAACAGTAATGGCCACGTCTGCAGCCAGATAAGCGCAAACACATACCCCTTTAGCACCTGCAGCGTCATCATATTAAACATGGCGGCCATCACCATGATCGGGAACATCCCAATCATTATCCCCATGATAACGGTCTGCATCAGCGGAAGTGTGCGAAGCGCCTGGTGCCCCATTGTGGCCTGTGCCAGCCGCTGCTTTTCAAGGGATGATGTGTTAGCGATATTGACCAGACTGGCGGTGTCCCCGCTGCGGGCTGCATAACTCTGGATCCCGCTGCGCAGGGCGTTCATCGTGACGTTCTGGCGGATAATCTGCCCGGCGCTCTGTCCCGAGCTGTAGAAGTAACTGTAGCTGTCGCCAATCATCTGGCTGAACAGCAGATCGGGATTAGGTTTGCCGCCAAACAGCTGACGAACATAGTAGTTCCAGGTTTTACCGCCTGTCTGGGTATCCAGCGCAAGAGCCGATTTCAGATCCCGTGAGGCCTCCTCGCATGTCTGGAACTGGTTGTTTTTATCAAACACGCCACGCAGTGGACTCGGGTTTGCAAAAATCAGGGTATACGGATCAGGTGAATTCAGTAATTCCTCAAAAGAGTACTTATGATTGAGGAAAATATCGCCCATCACACAGTTTTGTACGTAATCGGAAAACAACGTCGTAATCTGGGGATTTTGTGACAAAAAATCCGTACTTTTCGCGACCAGATTACTGCCAAATAACATCCCCGTTTTACTGTACGTGACGCTGTCCGGCAGCGCGAAAACCATCTCATAACTCTGGATAAGCGCGTTGCCTACCCGTGTTGTCAGCGACGCCGGAATGGCCAGACCAATAGGTACATTATCGACTTCATAGACCTGCGCAACGTTACTGTAATCGATGATCTGCACAGGGGTGCGAATGACAACCAGCATAGAGACCAGGGTGAGGGAAAAGACCCAGCCCAAAAGGTCCATCACGTTGTGTTTTTTTACCCAGTTCCCCGCCACAATGAGTACCGAGATAGCGATACACATCTTTTCTATGGTCGACCATGTGCCGGTCCCCATAAACGCCGCAATCGCGTTCAGGTTGCCCCGTAACCAGTCACCGCCTGCAATGGCATATATCTCAAGCATTACTGATTCCCCCCAAAATGATAGTTATTCTGGTAGCGGGTCATCATGCGGGCAGAGACCTGCTGGCGCATGTAACTCATTTGTCTGTCCACCACGAGCAAGGCGTCCTGCTGAACCTGAACGCGGGACTGGAAAGCGGCAATCTGGACACTCGCCTGGTTGAGGTTTTCCATGATCATATCCATTGTCGACTGGGGATAATTACCGGTTGAGATCATCGCCCGGGCCTGCTGGATAAGTTCCTGAATGTACTGCAGCAGGATGTCGTAGCCGATATAGTCCGTCAGCTGGTAAATAAGTGAGTTAGACACACCGAGCATCTGCGGGTCGACCAGGTATATGAACACCGGAATGGTGGTGCTGGAGATAAACCCTTTCTCCTGATCCGTCAGTTTTTCATCAGCCACCGCTTTATTCTGGATACTGCTTAACAAAGCGGAAATCTGGCTTTTCAGCGCCTTACTGGAGGTGATGGTCACGGTGGCATCAGCAACGACCTTAAGACACTTATCCGAATCATTGCAGTGATAGATTTTAGCCGTGCCGCCCTCCATCATGGCTTTAATCAGATCCTGGTCAGTGGTGCGTGCCGGCAGCGGGGTGATCTCACTGTTCTCACCAAAAATCAGCGTCCCGGTCAGGGTCATCACAAACTCTTTCAGCTCCTTATTGCCGTCAAAGAGCCGGTTTTTGGACAGGGCATCCCACATAATGTTGATGTTCTTCATTACACGCTCCTTGTCCTTATCGCTGGCTTTATCCTGCACTTTGTCCATCTGCCCCCCCACCGAACAGCCCTGACGGGAAGCCGCCCAGTCCGCAAAAATGTTGCTCTCACCGGCGATGTCCTGGCAGACCTTTTGCTGCGCCACCTGGGTGCGAGGGAACAGACCGCCCACAATGCCCTGAGCGGCCTGGCAGGAGCTGAGGTTCATGCTGTTGATGTCGCTGGCCATCTTCTGCAGGAAGTCTTTGGCAGTTTTGATCTCCGGAACCGTGGTCTGCAGGGCAAGGTCAAAGAAGTAGCCCGCGGCGTTGGACATAATTTGTTTGCCGAAGCGCTGCAGCTGCTCGCTGTTGATAAATGAGAACGACCCCAGGTACGCATCGATGCCGCCGCAGCCGGCGTTAATATCCGGCAGGGTCATGCTGACCAGCTGGATCGTTTTCACCTGCGTTCTGGCATACAGCGAACCGCCGGAGGCGTAACCCGCCGCCTGTCCCTGCCAGACCTGCGGCTGGCTGGTATTGGACGCAAAGCCAAGCTTATTGAAGAATTGGTTCATGTCGCCATTCACGTCGGCGGCGGCACTAAATGACAGGCCAAGCGCGGCACCGCAGAAGAGTGACAGAAGTTTAATTCGCATCCTGTCCTCCATTACGCACAGCATTATTTTTAACTCTGTTATTTCTCAGAATAAAAAGGATTTTCAGGTGATGACTGAAAAAATTGAGGATTGCTAATGTCACTCCGGCAACAAAGAACCCCATCCCGACAGCCATCAGCGCATAAGGGATGGCGTACATCATAATATTCCACAGGTCTTTTACTCGCAGGTCACCGCTGGCTATCCAGTCAGCCACGCAGAGATTAAATAAAAATCTCATTATCCATAACAGCAGGGCACCTGCAGTCAGAAACACAATGAATAATTCCAGATAGATTTCCATACGCCTTTCCCGGTGGACAAATTCCGGCTTCAGTTGTTCTATTTTTTCTGCTGCTGTCTGCCCGGGTGCTTTTAAACTGGCTGGAAATAAAAACGCATACAGTCCCGTCGAACGTATATATTTGTTCATGGCTATTTTCCTTAATCACTTGCTAAGACCGGATATAACAGAGACTCAGTGCATCATCTGAAATACCGTATCCACTCTGGCCATAAAGCCCTGTGCATCCGTGGCGCCCTGCAGGATCGGGTATCTGGACGAACAGAGAGCGGATGAAATAAAAGCCTTAAAAATATTATTATTCAGTATCATCAGAAACATGCCTCACGACACAGCCATCAGCATTATTAACAACATCGTAAATACTGATAATAATGAGGCGCTCAATCGACTGTGTCTGGAGATAACTGACGCCATGCTAAACACAACAAAGCTTATTGATTAGCTCCTTTCTCCATTTTCCTTTTTTCTGAGACTGGCGGCAATTAATTGCCAGTCTCTGTATTGCTCCGCCGTGAGTACCTTTTTCTCCATGCTGAAAGTGACCCGGGATGTAGTGGGAGATACATCCTGATGCAGGAGGGGTTGCTGGCCACATTGCTTCTGTTCTTTTTCCATCATTTATCCTTTTCTTGTCAGACTTACAAAAATACGCAGTTACGTTTACGCCACATCAGGTAGCCATAGTTCTTGCGGGTGTTGGGTGGATTTTTGCCGGCCTCCCAGCGCATCACGCTGCGTCCAAGCGGATGGCACTGGCCGCTGTCCGGGTACATGTTCACCATCTGATAGCGCCAGCGTTCTTTCGGGATGATCGGGGACGGATACTCATAGCAGACCGCCTTGTCCTTCCCGATACTCTCCATAATTTGTCCCTGCCGGTGGAGCTTGAAGGCCATACGTTCACTGACCAGTACCGACGACTGCAGCGGGCTGGACTCATTACTGACCTGGCCGTTAAACGGGTAAAGTGAGCCGTGACTTCCACCACACCAGAAGAGCACATCCAGCGGCATATGGAATGCACTGGCCAGCGCATCCGCTGCGCAGGCGCCCTGCGCGATGGGGTTGGCAAACAGGATGGCTTCCGGATTCAGGATGGTGGTGAGGCTGCTGTCCACCCAGGTCGGGTCAATCTCGGACAGATAGGCAATATCCATGTCGCCGCCTTCCAGACAGCCTGCGGAGGTGATGATGTTCAGCCAATAGGTTAGCGGGTACTTGTACCAGTGAACGTGATAGAAGGCGCCGTTCACCTGCTTGTCATCCTTTCTCGCGGTCCCCATGCCGGTCTTGCCGAGATTGATACTGAAGCCCCCCAGATTGACCATACAGCCTGGCGAACGGCTGACGTCCGTCATGGCCATCGGCTCCCAGTACCCGATGGCCAGGCCGGGGCGAACAAAAAGCGGTGGCGGCGCCGGACACAGCTGCAGGGGACTGCCGGGATTGCTGGTATCAGGCAGGTCGCCTTTACCAACCTGCACGCTGCCTAGCGACAGAGGGAAGATGCAGCGCCAGCACACATCGGTGATCGGGTTAACAAACCGGCCCTCACAGGAGGGGTCAGCAGCCGCACTGAGGCTGTACCCCCACAACATCAGGGCACTCAGGAAAAGCGTCAGGGTTTTCACAGAAACATCCTTATTTTACAGGGAAGGTCTCAATATTCAGCCGTTCACCGGAGGGCGCCTGCGTGATCCGCGCCGGGACCGCCGTCAGGCCAAATCGCTTGCTCAGTACGCCGTTCTGGTCGAAATAGATCCGGCTGTCCAGCGCTGCGGAGGTATCCGGGATACTGCCACGGACCAGGATAATTTTGCTCATCAGGGTTTCCGGCACCTGACGCTTCATCCAGGCCAGCTGGTCGGCATCGTCACCATTGATGAAGTACAGGGTCTGGACAAACGGTACGGTTTTAAGCGGGTTCACCACATCGCCCTTGCGGGCAAACACCCGCCCCTCATTGTCCTTCAGGTCTTCGGTCAGGCGGATGCTGGGATCAAACCAGCGCTGCTCGTATTTCTCCGCACGCTTAATGCCTTCCACCGGCGCCGGACGCTGACTGTTCTCGATAACCCGCTGCTTAAACGCATCCATCGTCTGGTCCCACTGGCCAGAGGATTGCAGCGACTGCAGACGCTGCGTGATGAGCTGCAGCATGTCCTGCTCCCGGACGGGCCATAAATCCCCCCAGGTACCGAGGTCAGCCGCCTGAGTCAGCGGCGATACCAGACAGGCGGCGAGCAGACAGTCTTTCAGTCGTAACATTACTGTTCTCCTTTCATCCGGCGGGCAATGTCGTGCTGAATGTTGCGGGTCACATCGGGCGCGCCCTGAACCACGGCAGGTGAAACCAGAATGACCACATGATGCTGCTGCTGATACTCCGCCAGACTCTTCTCCAGCGCGTCGTTAAACCGATCAGAGAGCGCTTTGGACTGCGCCTCTGTCAGCTGCTTCTGGCTGACACTGTCCATAAAGCTGTCGAGCGTCTTCTTCATATCAAAAGCCACCACCCGCGGCGTGGAGTACTCCAGAACCACGCGCGAGAGAAACGCGCTGGTTGCCAGGGCGAAAAGCACGAGAGCAACGATGACCGATATACGGCGAAAGGTATGAGAGGTCGTACTGACCGGCTGTTCGGTGTTGTTTTTCATCACTGTTTATCCTCCATGTCATTCACCGGTATTCGGGATTCAAGCTCAGCCATTTCTTCTTTAAAGTTGCGGCACGCAAGGCCGTACACCGCATCGTGGATATCCACCCCTTCCTGCCGGCGCGCTTTCATGTACTCAAAATCCGGGCCTTTTGAGGAGTACATCGCCCGGCTGAGCGGGTCGACGAACAGGCGGTGCCAGGAGCAGTTCGCTTCCACCTGCAGCATAAAAGAGGAGAACCACTGCTCTTTGGCCGAGCCGAAGCCGTTAATCATGTCTTTCTCCAGCTTGCTGAACTGATCCGGGTACAGCTGGTTATACTTGGCAAACTCTTTGGCTGACTGCTTCAGAATGGCCTTGTACGATGAGTTCCCCCACGCTGCACGTGCGGCGCTCGATGCGGTCGGGGAGTCGAAGTCGACGATGTTCTGGGTGATGGTGATATAGGCCCCTGTGTGCCGGCGCGCCGTCCGGTAGCCCTTCTCGATAAAGGTCCCGACCTTCTCGTTTTTGAAGTCCAGCAGTCGCCAGCCTTCATCGATAACGTTAAGTTTTTTCAGACTGCGGGGAGACTGGTACATCCGGTTCTCGATATAGATGATGAGCGAGAACATCACCGCGACCAGCAGGGACTGGCGCGACTCCAGCCCGCCCAGTTCAAGAACCACCATCCGGGCATCGTCGTGCAGGGACGGCTCATCGGAGTTGAAGTATTCCCCGTACAGCCCGTTCACGGTGTACTGGTCAAGCAGGATGATCATGTCATCAAGACGGCTGCGCACTCCCGGGGAGTCGGCGTATTCCTCACTGTCTTTCTCGCTCTGGAGGAAGGCCACCACATCATCAATACGCGCCTTGTTGCGCTTACTCAGCCAGGCCGCCCGGACCGCCTGCAGAAGCAGACCTTCATGGACTTCATCCAGGTTGCCGTTCGGACTGGCCATCACCGACATCTGGTCGCGGATACGCTCGGCGGACAGGTCAAAGTTAGCGTCGTCGAGAATATTGGCGAACGGATTAAACTTCAGCGAGTCGCCGTCGAGATACACGCCACCCATGTTTTCACACAGGGACTTGTAGCCGTCGCCCATGTCGAACACCCAGGCAAACCCGCCGGAGTCGAGCACGCTGCGAATGAGGGGCTGAATCAGACCGGTTTTGCCCGCCCCGGAGGTGCCGCAGACCGCCATGTTGAAATTGGTATTGTTCATTCCCTCGTAGAACAGGTCGATGAACGCCAGCTGGTTACGGTAGGTGGGGGCCAGGAGTCCCGCCGGCGCCAGCGGACTGTCAGCGACGATCGGCAGTAGGTTAGCCACCTGGAACGTCTCCGCCCGCTTCACCACGCCTGCTGCCTGCAGCTCTTTGAACAGGCCTTCGCCGCATTTGAACGGCATCATGGCCAGAAAATTACGCAGGTGATGGTAGCGGGCCGGGATAAGCTGGAAGCCACCCTTACGGTAACTGTTGAGCACCTGCTGCTCGGTAGCGAGAGAGGCCTCTGCGTTATCGGCGGTATACGTGGTGATGTTAAAGAAGTAGGACACCAGAGAGGTCTGGTTGGTCGCCAGTCGCTGGCGGATATCGCCCCACTCCTGCATTTCCTTTATCACGTTCGGAAAGTACTTCGCGTAGGAGGTTTTGCTTTTCTTCTCCACGTCCATGAATTTCAGGTTGGCTTCGTTCTGGGTCTTTACCTGGTCCTCCACCATCAGCGTCAGCGTGATGACAAAGGGGCAGGAGATGGAGAGCTCCGGGTTCAGCAGGTTGGCGTAGTTGTCCGCCGCGGTCCAGAGGAAGGCGATTTCCGGGTCACACTCCAGGTGGTAGTTCGTCACCCGGGTCACGCACTCTTTCCCGTCCCGCCCCAGGCGGCCAATTTTCAGATGACCGGCAGTGACCTGCATATCAAAGCTGTCATCCACGCACTGGTAGTTCAGATCCTGATACGGGTCCAGCTTGTACGGCACCCGGTACATCTCATGCGGATCCGGGTTAATCAGCTCCCGCATCAGTTCGACCATCCCGGCCGCATCGAGGATACGCGTCGGGATGTAAGCCCCGCCGAGCGATGCCCGTAACACTTTAATCTGATTCTCCAGCTCCACAATTTGCGTGGTGGAGTTCTTCTTTCGGGGCACGCAGCAGGAGATGTACACGCGGTAGTTACGCAGCGTCAGGGGCAAATCCAGATTGTCCGGCAGGGGAAATTGTGTTTCCGCCGCCCGGAGATAGTAGGCGCGGGTGATGGCGTTAAACTTTTTAGCCTGTTTACCGCTCCAGCGGAATTCACGCAGACCGTAGTCGATGTCATTGCCGACCAGTTTGCTGGAGACCAGATGAAAACTGACCGGGACGCCCCGGGGCAGTTTGCTGCGCAGTAAATGCTCCAGTGTGGCGACGATACTTTTATCCGCACCGGGTAAAGGACGCGCCTCAAACATAAAACCGACGGTTTTGTTATTAATAAACAGACCGGTCACGGAATCATAATCCTTATAGGGCAGAATACGGCTGAACTGGGGGAAATTCATGCTGCCCAGCGTGTCATTGGCTTTCGCGGATTCGTCGGGCAGCTTCAGTGCTGATACCAGTGAATTCACAGCCTGGGTGACAGTATCGATGATGTTATTACTCATGCGGGCGTTCCTTTAAGAGCATTTCAAAATAACAAGGGTAATAAATGGCAAGAAGAATATTCACAGCCGCACTAGAAACTCCTTCTTATAATGGAAAGCACAGGAATGAAAAACAATAAACACATGGAGGCAATAATCTGACCCATAAAGATTGCATCCAACAACATCGCCCCTTGCCACAAACAAATAAGCAGAGTGATAAATAACAAAACCACATGAAAAAAAACAATCAGGAACAGAAGGTTCGCTGAGAACTCCCCATCACTAATTTCCACCTCCAGGCAGAAAAAATAAAAGACACACAGACTACAGATAATATAGAGGCCTTCATGTCGAATACCCTGAAGGAAATCAGGAGAAAACTCTCCTGCCAGTCCATTGTAAGTCAGTCTGGCTCCCAGATAGATGAGCCAGTAGACTGGAGGGATAAACAAAAAACCATACTTTCTAAAAAACAGCATCATATCCATCCCCTGATTATTTGCTTATAGCGTTCAGTGCGTTAAGTTGTTTTTCACGTACTGCTTTAACCTCTTCTTTATTCTTGCATTCTGAAGACATTTTTTTGGCGTCATTAAAAGTTAATGACATTGACGAAGTGCCAGTATTAGCCTGAAGAGCCATCCGAATAGCCTCAGCCGCGCAAGGTGTGTCATGAATAATACTTTGCAGTTGTTCAGGCGTGGCGGGCTGCCTATTGGCATGCTGCACAAAAAGATATCCAGTTAACACAATTAAAAGAAGAACTACAAAAAAACCAAATTGCTGGTCAATTTCTTGTTGTCTTTCCATTGTTCCATCCCTACCGGTCAATCCAGTTTGTTAATCAGCATTTCATTTTGAGTTAGCTTTATATAACTCCCACTGACGGATATATTCATCACTCTGCCCCCTGATCATTTTCTCACATTGTTCAGTGCGTTAAGTTGTTTATGTTTCTCGTTACATTTAGCGGCAATTTTCTTCGCATCGCGAAGGGTTAATGGTCCCGGGGTATTACGGAGTGCCGTTCGAAAATCCTCACCGGCACAGGGTATTTCATGAGAAACCATTAATAACTGTTCTTCAGTCGCTGTACCGTTATCTCTGTAATCATCGTAAACAAGATACAGCAGACCACCCAAAAAAAAGAGTGGAAAGGCCCAGTTAACAATGTTTTTAACCGCGCTCGCGACGTTTACTTTCATTTTTTATTCGCCTGGTATAATTCCCACTGATGGATATACGCATAATACCGCTCACCTGGCACATTAATGATGATGCCATCACAGTCCAGTTTATTAACAGGGCTGGTAAAAGCGCCTGTCGGTATGTTTACTTCAAGTGTCTTGCAGTCGTTTTTCCAGTGTCTACCTGCTTCAAGTTCATCCATCGAAAATGAGTGAATGGAGATAACGAACATCCCGCAAAACCCAACCACCGCTATAAGCGCACAGTATATGAATGTATCGCCTCTGTTAACTCGAAGATTGAATTTTTCAGGGATGGCAACCATTGCCAGCGCACCGGCCACACCAATAACAAAAAGAATCAGGCATATACCGTTAAGCCATGCAACGTTATGTCCAAGTATATAGTACGCTTTCACTTTCTTATTCCTTATGCTGCATACTTTCAAATAACGTGAGATTGTTAATACTGACCATCGGTCTTACTATTCACCTGCCCCCATCCGATCAAAGGAATAAATCAAGACATAAAACATATAAAAGATCACTGTGGCTGTAAAAAATCCCGTTATTACTGACAGCGTCAAATCAGGAGAACCGACCCACATGTTTTTATCCATGAATACCATGAAAGAAAATAAAGCACTGAGACCTGTAAGCCCAAACAACATTAAAATATAGGCAAGCGCATCTCTTATAAAAACACCCATAATTACATAGCCGTAACCACAGATAATGATTGCCATTGCAAAAAACAGTCGTACATAACCATCACTATCAAAACTTAACAGAGACTCAGCCATTTACCCACCCTCACTCAATGTTTCCATCACGCTGTTCAAAGGCTCGCGTGTTTTAATTTCAATGCACTCTCCTGTATTACTTCCGTAACCTCTGCCTCCACGTGCTTCGAGTACCCGTAGCATTTTTATGCAGACATCTGTATTAGGCATGGGAGTAATATCCCAGATTCCACCACCACTACTCGGCGTCATCAGCACCAGAAAAATAAAGGCATGCATACTTTATTGCCTCTGTTTATATATTAACGAATGAATATTTCTTTCATTGCCTCTGCGAGAGTTGTTTGCTTATCGCCACTTATCGCTCTGTCATAATCAGCCTTGCTGACATTTTCAATAACATCACCACACTGAAGTCGATTTTGCGCTGGAGAGAAAAACCCTTTATCAATATTAGTTTCAAGCAACCGGCAGTCATTTTTCCAGTGATGAGAGAGAGCTTCGGGCACTGTATTACTGTCAGTAGAAAATAGCAGGACATAACCTGCCAATAAAAATACCAGCCACATCACCCATCCGAATAACTCTCTCATAACAAGCTTTTCCTTTCAGTAAATAACATCATTGCACTTTATTTTCAGATAAACTTCCTTCTGGCCTGTACTTAACGGGAAGGTAGCGGGTTGTTCCGTCAGGACAGGACCAGGCATCTTTGCGCCCATTAATTCCTTGTTTAGCATCAAAAGCTGATATCTTGCAGTTTGTTAATGTATTCATTGTATTCTTTTTTCTTAAAATCATTTCCTTATAAGCATCCTCTGGTGACAAAATAACAAGGGCAGTTATAACATGAAGAATTAAAACCCCAGAGAACATGCATACGCGCCACACCCTTCTCTCAAACGCCCTTGATGCAAAAAATCCAACTATCACTCCCATACCAATAGCGAGAAAAAAATAAAATATATAAAAGGAGTCAGCCCGAACAAGCTTATAAGAGAATGTTAAGAGATTAATCATAATCAACCCACCTATTTAAATAACACCTTACACAAAGATACATGAGCGTAATATCTGCGTCTGAGCACGCTACCGCCCATCCCTTTCAACGCAGAGGGCACTCGTTATAATTCAGAAATGAAAACTTACTGCAGCGCCAGTAATGGCGCTGTGAATCAATTAAGGCGAGGTTGTCCCCACGCCGATGGTGTCACGACAAAAAGAACCGTTGCTGGCTGGTGATATACATCATCTGCATCCACATACGGCGCTATCCACAATGACGTTGTCTCCTCCCCTTTTCTTAATGGCCGGGGATAGTTACCAGGAGCCGTTACCGGAGATGTAAAAGTTGATACACTGACCGGCCGAACAGCTGGCGCTACAGCCACGGGCCGATATACCGGCGCACTGACTATTCTGTTATTAGTCAGAAATCCTGACGTTACTGTATTAGTCGGTACCGTTGTCGTTGTTCTGGACTGCATTAAATTTGGCTGTGGCGGCAACGGGTACGAATTAACTGACGTTGTTCTGAAATTACCCTCAGCCAGTTGTGGCAACCCGGCCGCAACCGGCTTTGCGTCACTGCGTTCCTCTTTCAGCTTCGCTTTTTCATTTGCCTGTTCCATCGTCATACAGGTATCCGACGTCGTGGCATTACATTGAAATTCGGTCTCTGTGCCCGCACACCCGGTTAAGAGCAAAGCGCTGCCCAGAGGAATTAACAGCATTAATTCCTTCATTTATTCACCCGTAATCTGTTTATTTTTTAAAAATCGATTTCCAGTCAGTCTTCCTGAATACTGCTTCTGCAAGATTATTAGCAGCCCTTACAAGCTCCTCATAAAGTTTGGGGTCTAAATAATTTGCAGATTGAGGTACAGGCTTAGGCTCCTTTTTCTCCTGCTTCCTGTTCATTACGCAGGTACCCCCCTGACATCCTTCACCCGAGAAATCCCCTGCGGACAGGAGTCCTACGGAAAACCACAGCCATCCCGGTAAACACCACAGACATAAGCAGCCAGAGCCAGAGAATATTATGCGTATAGCTCTGGTCGATATAGGCTGCATACCCTGCCGCATCCGTACTGACGGTGGTGCAGTCTTCCTGTAAAACCGGAGGCAGTGGTGCGTTCACCGCATCACCATTAAGTTCTTTCGGCCCCGTGCAGTCCTGAATGACATATCCCTCCTGCTGCACAGACTCTACGGTTTTCACCAGCGTCTGGCCGAACGTGTACGGTCCCGTCCGGAACACCAGAACAACCAGTAACATCATCATGGCCAGCGGATAGACCACCGCACACTTAACCAGCCAGTGAGCCCAGCGCAGTGCTGACAGAACAGTAGTAATGAGAGACTTAGCCATTATTTTCCCCCTGCGGCGCTGCGCCCGGAGAGAAATCCCGCGGATCAAGTTTGCCCAGCTTCTTCAGCATCTCGTCAGTATTGAATCCGTTCATACCACCGCCTGACTGATGATGTGCATCAGCCTGCGGTGCCGGCTCCGCCTCCTGATTCTGAGCCTGCTGTTGCCCGTTCTTTTCCGCTTCCAGTTCCTCAATGGTTTTCAGCTGAAAACCATCCTGAAAGACCACGGTTACTTCATTGCCGGCACCAATCGGAATGACCGGGTGATACTGCTCGGCCCTTTTGATGTAGTACTCGCTCAGCGTCTGCGCAGCTTTAGATGCACCACCGCCGACGCCCATTTTCAGAACATCACCGGCGCCAACAGATGCGGTTGCCCCCAGGCCAACTGTCGGCTGTGAAGCCCGTTCCATGCCCTGACCAATCCCGTCAACAAAACCGGCCCCCCATGCCCAGCCGAGGATTTTTCCGTTACGCATCACCACCTCTCCTTTAACCCCATTTTTCCCCATAAAGGAAACGTGGCCGTTGATGGGCTGATCGATGGTTTTATCACCTTTGATACAGCTGATATTGCGGGTACGGACTATGGCGCGCTCGCTGGAGACATCGCCCCAGGCTTCAAGCCCCACAAAACACCCTGTCAGGTCGTAGGTTTTGCTGTTTGGCATTTCCACGCGACCGGTGATACGCAGCTGCATCGGCACAGTGGATTCATTGCCGGTAACAGACGCGTTGGCATCTGCCCCCTCGATAAGCGTGCTTTTTGCAAAGCTCCCCGACGGAATGTACGGCAATGGCTTTGCTTTCTTTCCTTTGTCGTAACTGAACGTTTTACGCTGTATCTGGTTTGGTACCGGCACAGACTGGTAGCTGACCTGCGGCGGCGGTGTCATACCATTCCCCGGATAGAATGCCGTCGGAGGCGGTACCGCGGCGCCGGTCTGCGGCGGATAACTGGCTGGCTGCGGCTCACCTTCCGGACCGGGCGGCGGTGACGGAGGAGTCGGCGCGGGCTCGCCACCAGAGACAGCCGGTTTCACGCCCAGCGCCTTCAGCTGAGTCTGCATGGCATCATTATCACTGCTGAGTTTGTCGATACGTATCTGATCAGCGGTTCGCGCCTTACTCAGTAGATCCACTTCCCCCTGCAGGGAGTCAAAACGCTTGTTGAGATCTGCGGCAGTCGCCTGCATTTCTGTTGTCGCGTGCTGCTCCACCTTACTGTTGAAGCTGCTGTCGACCACCCCGGTCATATCCGGCGCGGGTTCGCCCTGAGCCGGGGCTTCCTCATCAGAGCTCATGTTCAGATCTGACAGATACAGCCCGCCTCCGACGGCTGCTGCGCCGCCCGCCAGAATGAGTCCCAGCCAGAGATATTGCTTACGTTTGATCAGCGTGTTGAAGTTGGCCATCAGCGCTTCACTCCTTCATCTGACGTCGTGACCCAAATCTGCATGCGACCACCGGCAGTCAGCTGGCCCGCCGGGGTACCGAACATGACGGCACGTGTTCCGGGCTGCCAGAAATCGCTTTCACGCACCATACGGGGCGACAGGGAGACATTGTCCAGACTGTAACGGACAACTTTCAGGTGATGACCGACCCAGACCCGATCGGCAGTGGCGCGCAGACCAGCCGGTACCTGCAGCACTTCAGAAGTGACGGGGACAGACTGATACTCATCGGGTACGCTGCCCTGGCGCACGGCGCGATTCAGCGAAATCAGTAACGATTCATAGGGGTTCGACTCTTCCCAGGCTTTTGCCGGACCGGGAGTCCCCGCCAGCTCGCTGACCAGCTGAATTGTCCGGCCTGAGCCTGCACGGGGCACGGCACGAATGGAGAAGTTCAGCCCGCGTTCGGTTTCCACAATGAAGGTGAATGGTTTTTTACTGACGGTCGCCAGAATGGCGCCGCCGCTGTCGGTCTGCTCCTGGTTTGTCAGGCCACCGTCCAGGCTGTTTATCGCCGTGATGCGATCGCCAGGTACTGTGAACAGATTCGGGTCGGTGTTACTCACGGCAATATTTGCCTGACCGCCATTGGTCAGGGGAACCACTGTCGGCGCCAGCGTTCCGCTAAGGGTCGCTGACATCGCTGGGGCGACCAACAGCAGACAGCCTGAAATAAATAACGGGTTAATTTTTTTCATTATTTATTTCTCCAAAACGCGCCAGCCAGCTGACACCATCGACACGACTGAACTGAATGACATAACTTTTAATTTCACTGTAGGGTTTGGAATCCCCAATCCACGTTTTCAGCTCACCCCGGATATCCACGCGGTTCTCTGCCGGCCAGGCACGGATCGACGTCATATAAAAGGTGGCATTAACGTTATTGTCTTTAATGCGTTTCGCATCTTCAGCCAGCTGGACCTTGAGGCTGTTCTGCGAGGCGGGTAATACATACCGGAGAAGCTGCTGATGCTGGGCATCAACCGTTTCCGGGGTGACATTCAGACGCAGGGCAATAAAGGACAGGCCCAGCTGCTCAATATAAGAGGCATCGGCCTGGTTCTGAGACACCGCAAAGGGGGCACTGAATAACATCGGTGTCACCGCCACTTTCTGTTCTGTCTGAAGACGGTAATTATTTATGCCCTGGATAATATTGGTCGCAAGACTGAGGGTCAGGAGCGTCCCCAGACTGATAAATCCCACAGCGATAACGCGGGTGGTATTTTGTCTGGCACCATGTTCCATATGTTATTTCCCCGTTGATTTATTTAATCCACTGCCGGAAACAGGAGTCCGGAACATCATGAAAGAAACCTTTAAGAAGGGAGGTTGGCAGATACCAGTAAATCAGGTCGCGTAGCCAGGAACTGCCCCGCCCTTTTTTCAGTTTCTTGATACCCCAGAAAACCAGTGCCGCTGCAGCCATACCAAAAATGAACTTGCTGGTCCAGAAACCCCAGCCGAGACAAATCACGGCCGGGATAAGTTCATCGAGATATAAGCCAAACCAGCGGGACTGGTTAGTCAGTGTTTCCGGGAAACGGTATCGCTTTAATTCGTCTCCCGTCATCACGTGCTTCCTGTCAGTAACCGGCGACCGACATACCGATGGTGATAAAGGTGGAAATAATCGCGAAGCCAAACAGGAACTTCACGTTTTTGGTCATCATGTACATGATGCCGCCGGCGACGACTTCTGCCAGAACCACCCATTTGACGACGCTGGATTGCTTACCAAACGTGCCTTTAACGGTCGCATCCCCGGACTTCATCAGGTCGGTTGCCGTGGTGGTGGCCATCGCAGCGTCCGGGAAGAACGCCGCCACAGCAGCAACCGGCAGCGCAACTTTAGCGACTTTCAGGGCTTTCTTTTTATTGAAAACGCGAGACAGAAAAGACGGTTTGGTTTCTTCAGGGACAGCAGAGCCCTGAACACTTAATACAGCATTCATATTTATTTCCTTTTAAATAGATAATGTTTAAATGGTAATACCTTCGGGACTACTTATGTTTCAGATACAGACCTCCTTATCACTTCGACTTCAGAGCTATAAAAATCAGGAAATTCGAACAGATGCGCTTTGAGACGAAGATAAACTTCATGCGACTTGCTTCTGTTACTTTTATTTTTAGCTGCAATCAGTTTTTTGTTTGTATCCTCATCAAAGCGGGCCATAACAACAGGACCAAAACTCACACTCTTATAGGTTACAGTTGGATAAAAATCTGGATAGCGTAAAAGGTGATCCTTAACCCTAAGCACAACCTCCCCAGCCTTACTACGTCCGCTTCTCTCTTTGGCGTTTACCAATTTCAGATGCGTATCTTCATCAAGTTTAAAACTTACGCATGGACCTAATGCCGGACGAGTAGTCATTCGCCTCACTTGCACCTCCACTCTACTTTTCAATAGGAGTAGTCTCACAAATAAAACCCCTTAGCACAATAGACAAAAGGTCACTATTTATTTAACAATTTATTAACGCGACTTCCAATTAATTCCGTAACAACCTTGCAGAATGAAAAGGCCATTCCACTGGCGAATAAAAAATAAAAAACCTCTTCTCTCGTGCGGATTGGTAAAGCTGCAAGAATACGATTAACCCTGTTCTTCGATGTTCCAATCGCTATATTTAAAACCTCTGAAATCTGATTGTGGGAGGCACCAAAAGAATATAGAGCCAGAGTCTCAATCTGAACATCAGTTAAAAAACCGAGTGCATTTTTAAATTCGTTGAGTTTTTTTATAAAACCAGAGCGAACAGGAGATAGTAAAAAACCACCTCGTTGAAGATGACAGAACTTCCACAGAGTGAACTCCGCTCCATCAAATGACATCCGTTCTATTATAAAATCCCATCGGTTCCCATTAATGGGCAAATTTTCCTCAACGAGCATTTTTCGATCGCCTGAGTAAACTTCGGCGTCAAGAGCTGACAGACGTAAAGAAGAGGAGATTTCCAGACGGTTAAACCATATGTTAACGTTAATATTGTGCAGAAAAGTTGTAGCGAAAGAATGATTGAAATGGGAAAAGGATCCATCACGGAGCCTTATACAAGCAGGATGGCTAGAAAGGTTGACAGTTAATTGCATTTCACGAAAGAAATCCAATTGACTACAGTTGGTGTTTTCAATACGATCCATCGAACACATAGGAGCCTCCTCAACAGGATTCTATGGGCAGCTGATGTGAAGGGGGCCAACCCTTCACATCAGCGATTCTCAAATTTTGTGAGACCTGAGCCTCTCAAACTATGATAAATGTAACCCACTTCCCTGTCACTAAAAATACGCAGATCATTCCGCTTTTATTTTTTATATTTTAGTTTAATTATCTATATAACTGAATGCTGTGTAGTTTACTTTTCGTCACCATCTTCTGATTCTGGAAAGAATGTATCGACCACTTCTTTAGTGTCTTCCAGAATGGTATCAATCATAAATCGCCACTCAAATTTTTGGTTGCCAGAGATATGTGGACTCAAACAAGAAATTCCCAAAATTTTGTTGGTTGCAAATTGCGTCTTCAAAACTGTTTCAAGCAAAAGCTTATTGAAAGCCATCTGATTAAAGCCGCTTTCTTTCCTTTCCATTTGCGCTTCATAAACCCTCAAGCCTAACTCGACAAGCATCGTAGACACACTGGAAAAACTAACATCTTTCTCCCTGGCGCCCTCAGCTTTCCGTTTTTCCACAATGGCATTAATTTTTTCAGCAACTTCATCGCTAACATATGCCTGTATCTTTGCCATATCCATCCCTTAATATAAAAAGAAATCTCGATACTATTTACAGCCAACCAACTTAGACGATTCACCAACGATTCAATTCGCGATTCGAATCTAGATTCACCGCCCTTAAACTCGATTCATATGGCGAATAACACCACGAATTGAATCTAGAGTCAATTCGCCAATAAAACTAGATTTCATAAGAGTTGATTCGTTACTGATTCACCCACGATTTATAAGTGAGTCGTTAGCGATTCATCTGCGATTCATATTTATATTACATAATGAAAGATAGTGTAATTTAAGTCACCATAACTCTATGGTTTAAATAATAAATCTGCAAAATTTTAATTTTGCGTGGGGTGTGGTCATTTTGTGGTGAGGAGTGCATATCTGTTGAGTCTGGTTCTGGTCTGGGTTAACGTATTTGCAGGAACCGACCCGGAGGGAGTCTTTTGAGAAAACAACTGGTATTAACTACCCTGCTTTTAATTTCCACGCCTGCCTGGTCTGCGGATTGTTTTGATATGGCAGGACGGGACTATCGAATAGATCCCGATCTGCTGCGGGCTATTTCATGGCAGGAGTCTAAATGGAAGGTGAATGCCATCGGGAAAAACCCGGGATCTGGCTACGGTGCCGGACTGATGCAGATCGACTCGCAACACCAGGGTGAACTGTCGCAGTACGGTATTAAACCGGGACACCTTCTGACTGATGCCTGTCTGAATATTTATACCGGTGCTTATTATCTGGCAATGGCTTTTAAAAAATGGGGAGTCAGCTGGGAGGCAGTCGGCGCCTACAACGCCGGGTTCCGGAGAACGGACAGGCAGGCCATACGACGACTGGAGTACGCCAGGAAGATTGAGGCCATCTACCTGGCTATCAAGAAAAATAAAAATGCCGGCCAGTCATCTTTAACAAGAAACTGAAGACCCATTCATGAGGTCTTCAGAACAGGGAAGTGATTAATCAATTGCCCGCCATATTAAATGCCGTTCGGGATGCTGAATAATGCTGATATAATCCTTCAGTGCATCCTGCCGTGAAACCAGACGCCTGCAGATCTGGTCATATTGCGGCCCCATTTCAGCCACGTGCCAGGACAGCCTGTTCATAATCATCAGTGTGGCAATAATGCCTGCTGCATCGACGCTGACCTCACCTTCGAAATAATTTCCCGGGATGCACATCCTGTAACGCTGCTCACCTTCAGGTGCGATATATCCGGTCTGCGTGGTAATGAACTGGATGCTGTTGGGTGCAATATTCCCGCCGACACCCTGTGGAATAACCCAGTAAGACCAGGAACCACCGTCGTATTCAGAATGCTGGCGTAACCAGCTCGCGGCCATATTATCGGCTAACGGCGTAAAAAAGAGGTCCGGGATAAAATCCAGGCGAGCTTTACCATTGGTTACGGCACAGCGCAGATATTTATCTGTTTTAAACTGTTCGTCTGATTCACGAGTGGCGGTGTTGACTTTCATTGTGCGCATACTGATTTTCTCCTTCGCGGTTTATTAAAACCTTCGACTTCATCACTGAGCGGCGAAGGGCAATTTGCAGCCGACGGGGAGGAAATAAAGGGGCGCGCGGCGTTCATATACCCCTTTATTTCCTCCACGGCTGATGCTAAAAGCAGCCCTCCGCGAAAGATGAAGTCGGGCGATATCGAGCAGGAGTGAGAATGCGCACAACCCTACTGAGCGGCGAAGGGCAATTTGCAGCCGACGGGGAGGAAATAAAGGGGCGCGCG
>OLFS01000986.1_pt1 | contig 24673 bp, 24 predicted proteins | sample 1605491 | NCBI WGS metagenome assembly OLFS01 (sample SAMEA3888921, study PRJEB22519) | human gut metagenome | biome: human gut; feature: human-associated habitat; material: faeces | place: Denmark | collected 2011 | reverse complement strand
TTCTATACATAGCGTTGTATTTACAAACACTCATTATACCACAGAAAAAAATCTTTCACCTTCCCAGAGCCCCCATGCTGTCGGAGCTTTCCCCAACTTTTATTCTTTCTGCGGTCAAATAGTATACATTCATACTTGCCACTTGCATAACAAATATCTTATCATGAGAATGTATTTTAATCTGAAAATATAAAACGCAACCTATAGAAGCTCTCTATGGGCAGGGATTCTATCTATAGGATTGAAAGGACGATTCAACTATGTATCTGGAAAAAATCAACAGCCCAGAGGATATAAAACAATATACCGCCCAGGACAGGAAAAAGCTGGCGGAAGAAATGCGCCAGGCCATCATTCAGCGGGTAAGCGTACATGGCGGTCATCTGGGACCTGATCTCGGTTTTGTAGAAGCATCCATTGCCCTGCATACCGTTTTTAACTCACCGGAAGACAAGATTGTATTTGATGTATCCCATCAGTGCTACCCGCACAAAATGCTGACCGGACGCAGTCAGGCCTACCTGTCCCCGGAACATTATGACGATATCTCCGGATATACCAATCCGGATGAAAGTGAACATGACTTTTTTAACGTAGGTCATACATCCACTTCCCTCTCCCTGGCCTCCGGACTGGCCAAAGCCAGAGACCTGAAAGGGACGCATGAAAATATCATCGCCGTCATCGGCGACGGATCCATGAGCGGCGGCGAAGCGCTGGAAGGGCTGGATACTATCGGCGAAATGGGCACCAGCCTGATCATTGTGTTCAATGACAATAATCAGTCCATTGCCGAAGTGCATGGCGGCATGTATAAGCAGTTTGCCAAACTCAGAGAAACCCATGGACAATATCCGCACAACCTTTTCCGGGCCATGGGTCTGGACTACCGGTTTGTTGAACATGGCAATGATACGGAAGAACTGATCCGTGTATTCAGGGAAGTAAAGGACATTGACCATCCTATAGTGATTCACGTAGTCACCCGTAAGGGACTGGGATATAAACCAGCAGAAGAAAACAAGGAAAAATGGCACTCCTGCCGGGGATTTAACATTGCTACCGGTGAAAAAATAGGAAAAGGTCCAAATCCGTACTTTGATACCACCGCTTCCTATCTACTGCACCGCATGAAATGGGACCACAGACTGGCCGCCATTGCTGCCGCCACTCCATCCAACTTCGGATTTACCCCCGATAAACGAAAGGAAGCGGGCAATCAGTACATTGATGTAGGTATTGCAGAAGAACAGGCAACCGCTATGGCTTCCGGGATGGCAAAAAATGGAGTTCATCCCGTATTTGCCACATCTGCCACCTTCTTGCAGCGCGCCTACGACCAGATTTCACAGGATGTATGTATCAACAACAATCCGGTAACTTTCCTGGTCACCTGGGCAGGGTTTGAAGCAATGAATGATGTGACCCATCTGGGAATCTTTGATATCCCTATGCTCACCTCCATTCCCAATCTCATTTATCTGGCCCCTACTTCAGTGGCCGAATACCGGGCCATCCTGGACTGGTCAATCAACCAGAAGGAACACCCCGTAGCCATCCGTGTCCCGCTGCCCATGTTCACCGACTCCGACAGCCCTGTACAGAGTTCATATGACCGACTCAACCAGTCCCTGGTAACCCACAGCGGGAAAGACATCGCCATCCTGGGTGTCGGCAATATGTATCATGTAGCCAGAAAGGCAGCGGCCCATCTGAAGGATAAGGGGCTGGATGTCACCATAATCAATCCGCTTTTCCTTTCCGGACTGGATCCACAGCTCCTTACCCAGCTCATGGACAGCCACCGTCTCGTCGTCACACTGGAAGACGGCGTTCTGGCCGGGGGATTTGGCGAAAAAGTCGCCGCCTTCTACGGTCCAACCACTATGCGGGTAATGAACTTCGGACTGAAAAAGGAATTCCGTGACCGTTATGACCGGCAGGAACTGGCACAGGAAAATCACCTCACAGAAGAACAGATTGCTTCCGACGTGTGGGATGCCTTCTGCCAGCTGAAATAAATTTCACTTTTGAGACAGCAAAAAACAGACCTGACAATGTCAGGCCTGTTTTTTATGCACGTATTACTTTCCCACGGGCATTACATGTAGATGCATCCATCGGCATCCGCTTTCTTGGTAATGGCAATGATACCTTCTACCAGAGCGATGAGCGCCGGAATATAGGTCCAGCAGAATACCAGATAAAGAACCCCCATGAGTGTCTTTCCGGAATAGAATTTATGCGCCCCAAGGCCACCGAGGAAAAATGCCAGAAGAACATAGGTGAGTTTGCTCACTCTCTTCTTTCCCGGAACGTAGGCAGCCGCCTGCTGCTGTGGTCCCTTGGAACTGTTATCAATGTTGATGTTGATATTGCCATTCCCTTTGTTCTTTTCTTCCTCTGCCCTGGCTTTTTCTTCCCTGGCCTTGTTGGTAGCATTCAGTTTGGCAATGCCGAACTGGTTGATGAATTCCTGATGTTGTCAGTGTTTACCAGCTGATACTGCATAACTACGCCGCTGGCAGAAATCTGCAGCACATTGTCTTCATTGATGGTCAGGGTATCAATGTCTGCAAAATTGATGACCTGTGTACTTTCCGGGGAATTAATCTGAATTCCTTTGTCAATAATGGAAATTTCCTGTCCTCTGTCTGTAGTAAGCATAAAATCCCTCTCCTTTGGAGCCTGATGATTATACATCGGCGTGCAGCTGGCAGAGGCCGAGTGTAAGCATTACTATGTAAAATTATAAGTTTTATATACCTTTATATTACTATATGGAAAGATTTCCTGTAAAGACGATGTAAATCCCCTCTTTTTCTGATTTTCCTAAAAGCCCCATCTTTCCGAACATAGAAAATCCTCCTTTGCTCTGATGGCAGCTGGCCATCGGTGCAAAAGAGGATTTTACTGAATCCAGATGTTTTTTCTTATAAGAAAAAATTCAGATTTTATGCATTAACACTTGCTGCATCACCGGAAACATGACGGTCATCATTTTCCAGCACATCCTTCAGATCATGGTTGGTCATAGCGCATACAGCGGAGTCAGACCATACATTTTCTGCGGTTTCAATCATATCAATGATGGTGTAGATAGGAAGGATTACACCCATGAGTCCCAGCGGAGCGCCGATGGAAGACATGAGAGACAGTGTCAGGAAATAGCATCCCATCGGAACACCGGCATTACCAATAGCGGAAATCACGGCAATGACTACCCATACCAGCATAGTGCCAATGGACAGATGGAAACCTGCGTTCTGCATAAGGAACAGAGATGTGATAAGAATGAAGGCAGCGCATCCGTTCATATTAATGGTCGTGCAGATTGGCAGTACGAATCGGGATACGGAATGGTTGACCTTCATATTTTCTTCCGCAGAAGCCAGAGTTACCGGAAGTGTACCAGCGGAACTCTTAGTGAACAGGGCAACGGCCAGAGCCGGAGACATCTGTCTGAACACCTTAATCGGGTCGAGGCCTCTTGCCAGCAGGAAAAGCGGAATAATAATGAAAATCTGAATAAAGTTACCGCCAAGTACAACGGCTACATACTTGCCAAGAGCACCGATGATGACACCAGCCTGAATCTGAGAAGAAAGCTGAGCCGCATAAGCCATAATGCCTACTGGAAGTGCCCAGAGCAATGCACGGATGAGTGCAAACAGCACTTCCTGCAGTCCATAGATTCCCTTAAGCAGAACTTCCCGGTTTTCTGTCTTCTTCATAAATGCCAGAGCCAGACCTGTGGCTGCGGAAATAATCAGTACGGAAAGTACATTGCCGCTGAGGAATGGAGCCAGAATATTATTTGGAATGACAGAAAGGAAATGGTCGTAATAAGTCATCTGTTCCAGATCCTGCGGAACAGCGCTGGCACCAGCACCGATAACGCTGGCCGGCAGATTGCCCGGGGCAATCCAGATATACAGACCCATTGCGATTAATGCGGCAGCAAATGTGGTGAGCAGGGTATAGGTTACGGCATGGCCGAAAATCTTACCTGTATTCTTCTGCGCTCCCAGGGCCGCCAGTGTGGTAATGACCGCCAGAGAAATGGTCGGAACGGCGATGAACTGGAACAGACGGGTATATACCTGAGCGATAAAGTTAAAAAGTTCATTAAGCGCACTGTTGCCCATCCAGCCAAGTCCGGCACCAATGGCCAGGGCCAGAATCCAGATGACGAGCTGACGCTTGTTATGTCCCGCCTGGCCAACCTTTAATGCGGCATCTGCCTTTTCTCTGACAGTGCTCTGCTGATTGTTATTTACATCCATTTATAAGATCCTCCTTACAATTATCTGATAATCTAATATTCCCACAAGAGCGGACAGGCTGCTTTACAATTGCGCCTGGCCTGCTTCTTCCGTTTGTGATACACAGCCTTCGCCTCCCTTTAGCAAAACAAAAAGCTTCCGTCCCTAAGGGACGAAAGCCTGGCTTCGTGATTCTCACCCAAATTTACAGATATGTCACCATATCTGCCTCTACCGGTACGTGTTCATACCGTAAACGCTTTATCGGGCGTACCCGGAACAGCCTACTCACATTTCAGCTTTCAAGCTCCAGAATGCACTTCAGCCCCATATCCGTACCCGCTCTCACTATCCGGGCTCGCTTTACCGTATTAGAAGACTTACTCTTTCTTTCATTGCTTTATGTGTCATACTATAACGCACATAATGAGGTTTGTCAATATGTGTTTGAAATTTATACTCCAAGAATCTGAAGCAGTTCATCTACGCTCTTCTTGCCGAAATGAACGTCATCCTCATTGATGATAAAGCACGGGACACTCATAATGTTGTACTTATCCTTCATATCCGGATAATGCTGCAGATCATAAACATCTACACTGACATTCGGGCTGCTTGCTGCAATGCGTTCTGCTGCCGCTACCAGATCTGGGCACATAGTGCAGGTAAGGGATACCGCAATATGGATGTTCTTCGGTTCGGAAATAGTTGCAATTCTCTTTTCTGCCTCTTCCCCGATATTCTGTCCCGGGCCGGCAGCATTGTACAGTGCCAGAATAAAGGAATTAAATTCATGACCACCTGGCACCCCATGGAAACGCATGCCCAGGTCATGGCCATCTGCATCAAGAATAGCGATGGTATGCTTCAGATCTTCATTCGGAGCTTCTACCACTTCCGCAGAAATCTTATTGCACAAGGATGCCAGTTCGGTAATCAGCTTTCTGTCATCTTCTGCATAGGAGCTGTTATCCGAATACAGGCGGAGGGTAATCGGCCGTTCCAGCCGGGCCAGAACCGGTGCCAGTGCCTGACGGATATCATCATCCAGGTAAGCGCCACTGGCTGCCTTCGGTGCTTCTGCTTCCTGCTGCGGCGCCTTTGGCGGTGCCTTTCTCACATAATCGCGTTTTACCCCCAGCTGACGATACAGGGTTCCCAGATACTTTTCAAGGGAAGTAGCGGCCACAGCGCCATCCGATACAGCAGTAACTACCTGACGAAGGTTCTTCACGCAGATATCCCCGGCTGCATATACACCGCTCACATTAGTTCTCTGGTCCCGGTCGGTAATAATATATCCGCGGTCATCCAAATCGACCTTGCCTTTGACCAGGCCGTTTTCCGGAGCATAACCAACAAAGACAAACACGCCGCAATAATCACCTTCCGGCGCATTATAAACTCTCTTCTCCCCTGTTTCCGTATCTTCCAGTACCACGCGGCGAATAGCCTGATCTCCGGATACTTCCGCAATGCGGGTATGGGTCAGCAGGGTAACTTTTGGATTTTCCTTCAGTTCATCCACAACCGGGCTGTGAATGGAGAAATCATCACGGCGCACAACCATATACAGTTTGCGTGCATAACGAGTCAGGAAGAGGCCTTCTTCTACGGCAGCAAAACCGCCACCCACTACGAACACATCCTTATCTGTGAAGAATTCACCGTCACAGGTAGCGCAGTATGCCACGCCATGTCCTTTGAACTCTTCTTCCCCGGCAAAACCGGCCAGACGCGGATGAGCACCGGCTGCATATATGATACCGGCCGCTGTGAAATCTCCCCGTGTAGTATGTACCGTCTTATAGGTTCCTTCCAGATCCAGTCCTGTCACTTCCGCCGTAAGGAATTCTGCACCAAAAGCTTCTGCCTGACTATGCATCCCTGCAGTAAGCTTTTTGCCATTGGTATAGGGAATCCCCGGGTAGTTTACCACTTCCCCGGTAATGGTAATCTGACCGCCAATAGTGTCTTTTTCAATAACCAGTACATGAAACTGAGCGCGTGCCATATAAATAGCGGCGGAAAGCCCCGCCGGGCCTCCGCCTACTATTATGGCATCATATCTTTTTTCCATGATGCCTCTCCTTTTTATAACTTGCCTACCAGATCGAAAGTCGGCTTAATGGTTTCTGTGCCTGGTTTCCACTTAGCCGGACAAACCTGGTCACCATGTTCATAAACGAACTGAGATGCTTCTACCTTACGGAGAAGTTCTTCTGCATTACGGCCAATGTTATCAGATACTACTTCATAAGAAGCTACCTTGCCTTCTGGATTGATAACGATAGTTCCACGTTCTGCCATGCCGTCTGCCGGGCTATACAGGCTGAACTGCTTAGTGAGCTGTCCGTTCGGATCACCAATCATAGCATATTCCACATGATTGATTCTATCGGAAGATTCATGCCATGCCTTGTGTACGAAATGGGAATCCATGGATACGGAGTAGATTTCGCAGCCAATGTTCTTGAACTTTTCATAATTGTCCTGAAGGTCTGCCAGTTCAGTCGGGCATACAAAGGTGAAGTCTGCCGGATAGAAGAACAGTACGTTCCACTTGCCAAGAAGGTCCTTCTTGGATACCTTGATGAATTCGCCCTGCTTATATGCATCGGCGGTGAAGTCGGAAATTTCCATCTTCAGCATGGATTTTGCCGGTCTCTGTTCCAATTTTTCCTGCAGTAACTGTAAAAGCTGTTCATTAGTGATTTCCATAGTGTTTTCCTCCTTTAAGGATATACCAATTCATAAAATTTATACTTGTAACTATATTGAAATTTATTGATTCACCTAAGTAGATGATAGCACTCCAGAATAGGTAAGTCAATAAAAAAATGAACAATTTCAGAACAATTCTCAGCCCCGCCTCCTGGTCCGGCCCTGCCCGCAGGAAGATTACTTCATATCCCCTCCGTGGGCTCTGTCCACCGCTTTTCAGATGGCAGAAATTCTTATAATTTTATTTTACCATAAGAAAAGGATGTAAAAAGCATATTCTGCCTTTTACATCCTTTCTGACCACTCCTCCCTGTTTTTACAGGTCCAGATTGGTTACGTTCTTTGCATTTTCTTCAATGAAGCGGCGTCTTGGTTCTACCTTATCCCCCATAAGCACTTCAAAAATATGGTCTGCTTCCACCGCATCGGTAAGGTCTACACGGAACATAATACGGTGTTTAGGATCCATGGTGGTATCCCAGAGCTGTTCCGGGTTCATTTCCCCAAGCCCCTTGTATCGCTGAATGGTGCATCCTTCCAGCCCGATTTCATTAAGCAGTTTATTCTGTTCATCGTCATCATAGGTATAATATTTCTTTTTGCCTTTTCGCACCTGATACAGAGGAGGCTGGGCAATAAACACATGGCCTTCCGTAATCAGCTGAGGCATATACCGGTAGAAGAATGTGAGCAGAAGAGTACGAATATGCGCACCGTCCACATCCGCATCGGTCATGATGATAATCTTATAATATCTCAGTTTGGAAATATCAAAATCTTCGCCAATTCCAGTCCCGAATGCAGTAATCATGGTACGGATGGCATCACTGTTCAGCACGCGGTCCAGTCTGGCCTTTTCTACATTGAGAATCTTGCCTCGCAGCGGAAGAATGGCCTGATATCTTCTGTCACGGCCGCTCTTAGCACTTCCACCTGCGGAGTCCCCTTCGACGATATAGATTTCTGTAAACTTTGGATCTCTTTCCGTGCAGTCAGCCAGTTTTCCAGGTAGGCTGGATACTTCCAGCGCATTCTTACGGCGGGTAAGTTCCCTTGCCCGGCGGGCTGCTTCTCTGGCGCGGCTGGCTGTAAGTCCTTTGTTAATAATTTCCTTAGCTTCGGCCGGATGTTCTTCCAGATAAACCTTCAGGCCTTCGCTGGTGATATTATCTACAATACCTTTTACTTCCAGATTGCCCAGCTTGGTCTTTGTCTGACCTTCGAACTGCGGATTGGGAACCTTGACACTGATAACACAGGTCAGGCCTTCACGGACATCTTCCCCGGACAGATTATCCTCGCTGTCTTTCAGCAGACCATTCTTTCTTGCATAATCATTAAGGCAGCGGGTAAGGGCCGTACGGAAACCGGCCAGGTGCATGCCCCCTTCTATGGTGTTGATGTCATTAACGAAGGTATACATGTTTTCAGTGTATCCGGACTGATACTGCATGGCAATATCCACAATGACCTTGTCCTTTTCCCCTTCAAAAGCAATTACATTCTTGTTGACCAGATCCTTGCCCTGATTGAGATATCTGACAAATTCTGTAATACCGCCGGCATAATGGAACTGTTCACTCTTCTTCGCCCCTTCCCGATTGTCGGTAAGGGTGATTTTGAGTCCCTTGTTGAGGAATGCCAGTTCTCTTACCCGGACCTTCAGTGTGTCATAGCTGAAATCTGTGCCTTCCTTAAAGATTTCCGGATCCGGCATAAAGGTAACAATAGTGCCGGTATCGTGGGATTCCCCGACCACTGTCATTTTTTCCGTTACTGCGCCGCGGGAGAAAGCCATTTCATATACCTTGCCGTTTCTGTGAACCTGAACCTTCATCCAGGAAGACAAAGCATTAACTACGGAAACACCTACCCCGTGGAGACCGCCGGAAATTGCATATCCGCCATCCCCGAACTTACCACCTGCATGGAGAACTGTCAGTACTACTTCCAGCGCCGGCTTGCCCGATTCGTGCATGTCTACCGGAATACCACGGCCATTATCTGTTACCGTGCAGCTCCCATCTGGATTGATGGTAACCTGAATGGTGTCACAGAACCCAGCCAGGGCTTCATCGATACTGTTATCTACAATTTCATAAACCAGGTGATGAAGACCGCGGGCCGACGTAGAACCGATGTACATGCCCGGGCGGAGACGAACCGCTTCCAGACCTTCCAGTACTCGTATTTCGTCAGCACTGTAATTAGCATCGCCACGTTCTTCCTCATGATGAGCCTGAATTTCATGAACTTTTTCGCTCATATTTTCTCTCCTGTGCAATAAAAAATCAGCGGGACACTGACGAGCCGCTGGATATGACTCAAAAATGCGCATAGAATGCCTGTATTTCAATAAATTCATTATAACATATTAAGGGGATAAGCGCACCCCCTCCGGCCATTCTATACGCCTTTTATAAGCGATTCTGCTTAAAAAGCAATTCTGTTTGCCTCTCCATCTTCCGGTTTTTCCTTTTTCCTGTTCCATGCTAGAATAAAGACAGTTAAAAATTAGTTTTATAAAAAAGAGAACCCATGAAAAAATATATTATCACACTGCTTCTCTTAATTTCTGTATACTTTGGTTATTCCTACGGTATAAGCTCTCCTGAATCCGGCGACAGTGCCTCATCTTCCGTTGCCTCGCATCTGGAAAATGCCATCACCCCGGCAAAAAGCTCCCTCACCCATCTCCTGGGAAAGGACAGTACCAACTCTGCAGCCCCGGATGATGCGGAAACCCTTCCTGCCGATCAGGAAGAAGGGCCTGACAATAAACCGCTTCCCGAGGAATCGTTCACTGAAAAAGTCAGCGATATTACAGATTTTAAAGAGAAACTGGAAACCCGTATACAACGGGAAACCTTCACTCCTCTTAAGAAAATCAACCCTATGCTTGTCCAAGCCCTGGTCGACACGGAAGACAAACGTTTCTATGAACACGGTGCCCTGGACCTGGTCGGTGTAGCCCGTGCTGCTGTGGCCAATTATGTGGCCGGACGGACCGTGCAGGGCGGGAGCACCCTTTCCCAGCAGACAGTAAAGAACATATTCCTTTCCAACCATCGCACATTCTCCAGAAAAATACAGGAACTGCTTCTGGCCATACAGCTGGAGAGAAATTACAGTAAAGATGAAATCCTGGAACTATATCTTAATACCATTTATTTCGGTCACGGTGCCTATGGCGTAGCCAACGCCTCAGAGGTTTATTTTGGGAAAACTCCGGAACAGCTCAACCTGGCCCAATGCGCCATGCTGGCCGGTCTCCCACAGGCCCCATCCGCCTATGACCCGTTGAACCACCCGCAGGCAGGCATGAAACGCATGCAGACAGTACTCGCCCTCATGGTGGAGGCCGGAGACATCCAACCTGAACAGGCACAGGCCGCCCCAGCCCATTTATGGGACAAAGGCAGACTCCGGATACCTGGTAATCCCAGGGAAAAATAATTTATTTCGAAAATAGTAAAAGTCGTGAATGCCATACTTCCTTTGCATGGCATCACGACTTTTTATATGAGCAAATCAGTGGATATTCCGCTAACAGTTACAGCGGTCTTACAATGGTACCTCCGCCAATCAGGCGGTCTCCATCATAAAATACTACAGACTGTCCAGTAGTAATGGCTCTCTGTGGTTCATCAAAAACAACCCGGGCACGACCATCCCGCTGAATATGCACTTCTGCCGGATGTACACTGACCCCATACCGAATCTTGGCTTCACAGAGGAAAGTTTCTCCCGGTGCCTGTCCATCGGTAAAATCCAGATCATCTGCCAGCAGTCTCTGGCGGAACAAATCTTCATTGGAACCGACAATGACCTGATTCTTCTTTCCATCCAGAGCCACTACATAGAGCGGATGGCGGGAAGCAATGCCCAGCCCGCGGCGCTGCCCTATGGTGTAACGGGGAATTCCCTTGTGTTTTCCCAGTACCCGGCCATCCAGATCTACAATATCTCCTGGATGGAACACCTGCGGAGCATGCTTTTCCAGATAGTCCACATAGGTCTCTCCCTGTCCGAGGAAGCAGATATCCTGAGATTCCGGACGATTGTACACAGGCAGTCCCTTATCCTTTGCTATCTTGCGGGTATCGGTCTTATGTATCCGTCCCAGTGGGAAAATAATATGTGCCAGCTGATCCTGTGTCAGATGATACATCATATAGGACTGATCTTTCTTCAGGTCCAGTGCCTTATCTACTTCATAGAAGCCTCTGTCCGGATCATAGGTAATGCGGGCATAGTGTCCGGTAGCAAAATACGGGCAATCAAAAAATGCCCGGGCCCTATCATAAAACACACCAAACTTCACCTTGAAATCGCAGAGTACGCAGGGATTCGGTGTAATTCCCTTCTGATAAGAATCCACAAAATAACGCAGCACAATGTCCTTGTAAATATCCCGCAGGTCAATTACCGTATGTGGGATTCCCAGGAAATCGGCCATTTTGGCGGCATCGCTTAAATCCTGTCCATCAAAGAGCATCATGCTCGCGCCATGTACATCATACCCTGCCTCCTGCAGAAGACGGGCAGTCAGCGTACTGTCTACGCCGCCGGACATGGCCACTACTACCTTTTTCTTTTCTGTCATACAGATCCTTTCCCGGGGCGGGTTCTGCATGCTGTCCAACTTGCAGTCACCACAGTCCTGCCCCTGTAACCATCAAATCGCTACGGAGTGAAAGTCCGAAGGATACCGTGATATTATACCATACCCACAGGCAAAGACATGAAAAAAAGATCTGCAAAAATTATTTTCACAGACCTTTTTCTATATGAGTATTACTGTGCTTTGGATGCGCGTTTTTTCCAGATATAGCCCCAGACACCTACCAGGATGGCACCACCGATTTCCAGCGGCAGTTTCCAGGATGTGGACAGTGCCAGTGTGGCATCAGATACCACCAGACCACCAGAAGACCAGCCGATAAGCATACCTGCCAGATACACCACAACAGGGAATCTGTCCATAATTTTTACAATGATAGTGGATCCGAAAAGGATAATTGGAACAGAAAAGAGCATGCCAAACACTACCATCCCAAGATGCCCATTGGTTGCCCCTACAATGGCCAGTACATTATCCAGACTCATAATGGCATCCGCTGCAATAATGGTAACAATGGCCCCCATGAGTGTATTCTTACTCTTAATGTCCGGTGTCTCCTCATCTTCCTGCTCTCCAATCAGCTTTGCCCCAATATAGAACAGAATCAATGCTCCCACCAGTTTCAGATAAGGAATCTGCATAAGTTCCACAGCAATAGCCGCCAGAATAAAACGACAGCCTACCGCCCCCATGGCCCCAAAAAAGATGGCCTTTTTCCGGAGATGGACATCCAGATTTTTAGCGGCCATGGCGATAACGGCCGCGTTATCTCCCCCTAACGCCAGATCAAGAAATACAACAGAAAGTACATTGGAAACCAACCGCCAGAGTGTCATTGTTCATACCCTTTCTTCCCGGAGAACCTGTACTGTTCTCCGTCTCTACCACACTTTTCAGACTTCCGAAACCAGGAATATCCTCAGTTCGTCAGCCCGACTTTCTCGTCACTGGCCGGGAAAGAAATTGTTCATAAAATGGCAGAGGCTATAGAAAGATTGAAATTATCTTCTATAGCCTCTGCGCAGAATTACTTGTCAAATTCAACTGACTGATTTACCGGTACTGCAGCCGGCTGGCGCATTCTCCTACGCACATAGCCAGCAACAAGAATCAGGAATGTCAGCGCCACTTCTATTGGAAGCTTGAAACCCTCCGCCAGTCCCAGGGATGCGTCGGTAGCAATCATGCCGCCAGCCGCCCAACCGATAACCATTGCCGCCACATAGACGGCAACCGGAAAACGATCCATCAGCTTAAGAACCAATGTACTTCCGAATACAATAATCGGCACGGAAATAATCATACCAAAGGCAAGCATTCCCAGATGTCCGTCTGTAGCACCTACAATAGCCAGTACATTATCAAGGCTCATAATAACATCGGCCAGGATAATGGTTCGAATGGCGCCACCCAGTGTCTGGCTGCTCTTAATTTCTTTTTCGCCATCGTCCTCGCCCGCTATAAGTCCCATACCGATCCAGAGAAGAATGACGGCACCCACCGTTTTCAGGAAAGGAATCTGCATGAGATACGTGGCAACTACTGCTAAAACAAAACGCGCAATCACTGCACCAGCTGTACCTACAAGAATCGCCTTTTTACGAAGTTTGTGATTCAGGTTCTTAGCCGCCATACCGATAACTGCGGAATTATCTGCACCCAGTGCAAGATCCAGCAAAATTACCTGTGCAATCATGATTGCGTAGCCCAATCCATTTGAAAGGTCCAATATATGTTCTCCTTATCTTAAACGTCCGCTTGTGCGGAATAGAAAGCATATGTTGAAAGTTTCAACCTGTTAAGTTGTCAACATCTTACGTATTGAGCATAGCAAAAACATGATAAGAATGCAATATGTAATATCCATGCTGCATATTTATATTTTTTATTCCCTTGTGCTGAATTCCATTATTACCTCAGAATGAGAAGTGATTCTCCTTATTTTTCAAAGGACGGCGCGAGGAAACCATACAAGGTAAGACCAAAAAAGAAAACCAGAGTTGCAGCCATCATAGCATCCGTTCCAGCCGCATAACAGGCATACAGAGTGTACAGCGACCCCACAAAGGATGCCATCATAGGGAAACGCAGTTCTTCCCGGCTTCCATGACCGGCCTTTATCATAATGAGTTCCATAGCCGCCATACAGAAGAAATAAGGGATTACATTGGTGATAACTGCCAGATTGGCCAGTACTTCAAACTGTTCGTTCAGAGAGGGGCTGATAGTCATCAGCGAAAGCCCGGTCTGAATCAATCCGGCGATTACCATACCGGCCACCGGTGCCTCATACCGGTTTACTGACGCAAAAACAGCAGGGTAGAATCCTTTCAGCGCCGCTGCGCGGTACAGATTTCCTCCGGTAAACTGCCACCCCAGAAGGGAGCCGAGACAGGCAATACACATGAGGGCCATAACCACTTTTCCTGCCAGAGGTCCGAACATATACGCAAAAGCCAGCCCAAAAGGAGCATTGCTCGCTGCTACCTGCGACGCCGGAAGCATGCAAAAAATCACGTTTGTGGAAAGAATATATATCACCGCGCTGCCCAGTGTACCCCCCAGGACGGCAATGGGCACATTGCGTTCCGGATTTTCTACTGCATCCGCATTGACGCAGGCAGATTCCAGTCCCAGAAAGGCCCAGAGTGTCATGACCACAGACTGCAGGATTCCCTGACTGAACGGAAGATTCTGCACGTTCCAGTTCATCACAAATATAGAAGGGGAAAAGAAGAACCAGCCGGCAGTAGCAATAATAAATACAGGAATCAGCACCCCAAGGATGGTAATTCCACCAATACGCCCGGTAATGCCTGCCCCTCTGAAATTGGGTACCGTGGTAAGCCAGATAACCCCGATAGTATAAAGACAGGTGGGAACCGCACCCAATGAAATATCAAGGCACGTAGCTCCATAGCCCACAGCCGAAAGCGCAATGGCCACATTCGATACCAGAATCGACACCGTATAGGTATAGCAGCACAGGAAATTTCCAGCCGTCCCAAAGGTATATTCCGCATAACCCCCCATACCACCCGGTTTCCTGCTGTACATCCCACACTTGGCAAATGCATAAGCCAGACAGGTAGCACAGAAGGTTGTTATAATCCAGGAAAAGATGGAAATTCCTCCCACCTGGGCCAGACTGGCGGGGAGCAGGATAATGCCTGCACCAAGCATATTTACTGCTGTCAGCAGCATAAGCTCCCATACACTCATTTTTGATTCCGTACTATTCATTTGTGCACCTCAGAAAAATGAATCTTATCTCCATTTTCCGAACATGCCGCCTTATGGCTCTTTTTCCATTATTTATGCATATCAATTAATCCGGAAAACGGCAAATCTATAACATAAATTATACCTTTTATACAATATATCAGATTTTTAGCACACAAAAAAAGAGGGTATGAAAATGAATTCTCATTTCCATACCCCTCTGTTTTATTACAGTGACTTAGTTACTCTCAGACGAAGAAGTGCACGGTTCAAAGCCAGCTGCGCACGGTCGGTATCAATATCCGCAGATTTTGATGCCAGACGTTCTTCAGCACGCTTTTTTGCGGCCTGAGCACGAGCTACATCGATGTCTTCAGCCAGTTCAACCTGTGGTGACACAATATTTACATGGTCATCATTGATTTCAAGAAAACCATTAAATACTGCAATCTGCTTTTCCTTGCCGTCCTTTTTAACACGGACCGGAGCAATGGTAAGAGCAGCTACCAGAGGAAGGTGACCTTTCATAACAGCAAATTCACCGTCAATTGCACGGGCAACAACCATTTCCACACCGTCAGCTGTATATACAGCGCCGTCAGGGCTCATGATTTCCACATGCATTGGAGATGTCAGGGTGTCAGCCATAGCTTATTCCCCTTTCTTCATCTTTTCAGCCTTTTCGATTGCTTCATCAATGGTTCCTACCATGTAGAAGGCACCTTCCGGAAGGTCATCATGCTGGCCTGCAAGGATTTCCTTGAAGCCACGGATAGTTTCCTTCAGCGGAACGTAACGTCCTGGGGAGCCAGTAAACTGTTCAGCTACGAAGAATGGCTGAGACAGGAATCTCTGAATCTTTCTGGCACGGGCAACAATAACCTTGTCTTCGTCAGAAAGTTCTTCCATACCCAGAATGGCGATGATATCCTGCAGTTCCTTATAGCGCTGCAGAATAGCCTGAACGCCGCGGGCTACTTCATAGTGTTCCTTGCCGAGGATGTTCGGGTCAAGAATACGGCTGGTGGAATCCAGTGGATCTACTGCCGGGTAAATGCCCAGTTCGGCGATGGAACGGTTAAGTACTGTTGTGGAATCCAAGTGGGAGAATACGCCTGCCGGAGCCGGGTCAGTCAGATCGTCGGCTGGTACATATACAGCCTGTACGGAAGTGATAGAACCGTTCTTGGTAGAAGTGATTCGTTCCTGAAGTTCACCGATATCGGTAGCCAGGGTTGGCTGGTAACCTACTGCAGATGGCATACGGCCGAGCAGAGCGGATACTTCAGAACCTGCCTGAACGAAACGGAAAATGTTATCAATGAAAAGCAGCACGTCCTGGTTTTCCTTATCACGGAAATATTCGGACATAGTCAGACCGGTAAGAGCTACACGCATACGTGCTCCCGGTGGTTCGTTCATCTGGCCGTAAACGAGTGCAGCCTTGGAAAGAACGCCGGATTCTCTCATTTCGCCCCAAAGGTCGTTACCTTCACGGGTACGTTCGCCTACGCCGCAGAATACGGAGCAGCCAGAGTGTTCTGTTGCTACGTTGTGAATCAGTTCCTGAATAAGAACTGTCTTACCAACGCCTGCACCACCGAACAGACCTACCTTACCGCCCTTAGCGTATGGAGCAATCAGGTCAACGACCTTGATACCGGTTTCAAAAATTTCAGCGGCCGGGGACTGGTCCTTGAAGGCCGGTGCCGGACGATGAATCGGCCAGTAGTCCTTAGCTTCAACCTTTGCCGGGTCGTTATCTACTGTCTGGCCGAGGACGTTGAAAATACGTCCGAGGCAGCCGTCGCCAACCGGAACCGCAATAGCGCGGCCAGTGTCGACAGCCTTCATTCCACGTACCATACCATCGGTGGAAGACATAGCTACTGTACGTACTACGCCGTCGCCGAGGTGCTGCATGGTTTCGCAGATGACATCTACAGGAACGCTGCCGTTGTCATCTTTGACGTGAATCGCGTTATAAATTGCAGGAAGATTATCGTCGTTGTCAAATGCAATATCAACTACCGCACCGATGACCTGGACGACCTTACCTACCTGCGCTTCCTGTTCATTTGCCATGAAGAAGCATTCCTCCTTAAAAATCAGGGTACTTATTCAAGCGCATTTGCACCGCCGACAATTTCGGAAATTTCGTTGGTAATCTGAGCCTGACGTGCCTTGTTGTAAGTCAGGTTCAGGTCTGCGATTCTTTCCGTTGCGTTGTCGGTTGCAGCCGTCATAGCTGCCATTCGGCTTCCCAGTTCGGAAGCGGCAGACTGAAGCATGCTGCTGTAAATCTGTACCTGTACATATTCAGGAAGCAGTCTGGTGAGAACGGTATTGGCATCTGGGAGGAAAATGAATTCTTCCGGTTCAGCCTGTACACCATTGTCAGCTGCATCCTGGGAAGCAGTATCGCCAGCATCTGCTACGATTGGGAGCAGACGGGTCATAGTAACCTGCTGACGAAGTGCTGTAAAGAACTTAGTATAAATGACATAGACCTCATCCACTTCACCACTGATGAATTCGTCAATCATTTCCTTGGCGAGTTCAAGAGCATCCTGAGCCTGAGGCTTGTCAGAAAAACCGAAATGATAAGAATCTTCCTGGATTCCACGGAACTTCAGATAATTGTGAGACTGCTTGCCACACAGATAAAGTTTGTAGGAATCGCGATCCTTATCGGAGATCTCTGCCACAATTTTCTTCATCACGTTAGAGTTATATGCACCGGCAAGGCCCTTATCGGCGGAAATAACGAGATATCCGACCTTCTTTACTTCGCCAGCACGCAGAAGCGGGCTGTCAAATCCGGTAACATTAGCGGATGCCCGGCGCAAGAGCTCTCCTACCTTATCGGCATATGGGCGTGCGCCAGCTGCCTTTTCTTCTGCCTTACGCAGACGGGCAGCAGCGACCATCTTCATTGCCTTCGTGATCTGCTGGATGTTGGTGACAGATTTAATGCGCCCTTTTATATCACGCGTACTCTCCATTCAGATCACCCCTGTACGTTTTCAGACTTTGCTGCCTTGTAGCGAGCCTTGAATTCTTCAATAGCCGCACGCAGCTGTGCATCGATATCATCGGTCAGCTTCTTCTTTTCCAGAATAGCCTTGCCGATTTCCGGATGGGAATTACGCAGGAAAGCAATAAGCTGATCTTCGAAAGGAACAACTTCTTCTACTGCGATGTCATCCAGGTAGCCCTTAACGGCGGTGAAGATGGCTTCAATCTGTTCTTCAACCGGGAATGGGCTGTACTGTGGCTGCTTCAGAACTTCGGTCGTTCTTTCACCACGGTCAATCTGTGCCTTGGTTGCTGGATCGAGATCGGAGCCAAACTGAGCAAATGCTGCCAGTTCGCGATACTGAGCCAGTTCCAGACGCAGAGTACCTGCTACCTGCTTCATGGCCTTGATCTGTGCGGAACCGCCTACACGGGATACGGACAGACCAACGTTGATTGCCGGACGAATACCGGAATAGAACAGGTTGGTTTCCAGATAAATCTGACCGTCAGTAATGGAAATTACGTTAGTCGGAATATATGCACCTACGTCGCCTGCCAGGGTTTCGATGATTGGCAGTGCGGTGATGGAACCGCCGCCGAGTTCGTCAGAGAGACGGGCAGCACGTTCCAGCAGACGGGAGTGCAGATAGAATACGTCGCCCGGGTAAGCTTCACGTCCCGGTGGGCGGCGGAGCAGCAGGGACATTGCACGGTATGCTACCGCATGCTTGGACAGATCATCATAAATGATGAGGACGTCCTTGCCCTGGTGCATGAAGTATTCCGCAATGGATACACCAGAGTATGGTGCCAGATACTGCATTGGGGAACCTTCAGAAGCGCCGGCATGAACGATGATGGAATAATCCATAGCGCCTGCCTGCTTCAGTCTTTCATATACGCGGACTACGTTAGAGTTCTTCTGTCCGATGGAGACATAAATACAGATAACGTTTAAGCCCTTCTGGTTCAAAATGGTATCGATGGCAATAGCTGTCTTACCGGTACCACGGTCACCGATGATTAATTCACGCTGACCACGTCCGATCGGAACCATTGCGTCGATAGCCTTAAGACCTGTCTGCAGCGGAACATTAACTGGCTGTCTGTCAGCAATGCCCGGTGCCTTAATTTCAATGTCGCGATAGGTATCAGTCTTGATATCGCCCTTGCCGTCAATCGGCTGACCAAGGGAGTTAACAACACGGCCCAGAACTGCGTCGCCTACAGGAACCTGCATCAAGCGGCCTGTTCTCTTAACTGTGTCGCCTTCCTTAATTGTTTCTGCCTGACCAAGAAGAACTGCACCTACGTTGCTTTCTTCCAGGTTAAGCGCCATACCATAGACTCCGTGTGGCAATTCAAGCAATTCACCGGCCATGCAGTTTTCCAGGCCGTAAATGTGAGCAATGCCGTCGCCGACTTCGAGTACTGTACCTACTTCATCGACATTGAGGTCTACTTTGTAGTTTTCAATCTGTTTCTTAATGACAGATGTGATTTCATCTGAACTGATCTTCATATCCTATAAGTCACCTCAACCTCTTTGCATCATTTTCGCTTTCAGCGTGCTAAGCTGACGGGCTACAGAACCATCGATAAGACGGTCCCCTACCTTTACGGTAAAGCCACCGAGCAGCGCTGAATCCACTTCCTGCCGCATGATAATCTTCTTCCCGGTAATTTCTTCCAGCTTTGCACGGAGTGCATCGGCCTGTTTACCGGTAAGAGGAGCCGCACTGGTAACCAGGGCTTCCTCCACACCCAGCCCTTCATGAGCCAGGGATGTGTAGACATCAATCATGGATTCAAGGATAGATGCTCTATCCTTGTCGATTACGACGTAGCAGAACTGCAGCACAATCGGCTGTACCTTATCTGCGAATATTTTCTTAATTGTATCTTTCTTAATTTCCTTGGACAGGAGCGGATGGCTCAGCAGCTTTTTAAGGTCTTCATTTTCACTGATTGCAGAAGCGATCAGTTTGAGATCCTTTTCCGTCTGTTCCAGGGTATGCTGTTCTACAGCAATTTCATAGATAGCTCGTCCATACTTTTTTGCAAGGATTACGGTCTTATCCATGATTATTTACCTGCTTTTTGAGCATCCAGCTTAGCGATGCTCTCATTGATTAACCGGTCATTGATGTCCGGTGTCATATTGGTGCTGATAATCTTCGCTGCGATATCACAGGAAATAGCGGCGAACTGGGACTTAAGATCATCAAGAGCATCCTTGCGTTCTCTCTCGATTTGCTTAGTAGCAGCTTCCTTTTCCTTTTCAATAGCTTCATGCGCAGCCTGAATCTGGGCCTGAGCCTGTACTTCAGCTTCCTTTACCGCTTTGCTGACAATTTCATTAGCCTTAACCTGTGCTTCGCTCAGCTGAGCTTCATAGGATTCCTTCAGCTTAGCTGCATCATCACGGGATTTAGCGGCAGAATCCAGGTCATTCTTAATGCGGTTTGCACGTTCATCAAGAATCTTGATAATCGGCTTGTAGCAGTAATGACCGAGAATAGCGCAAAGAATAATAAAGTTGAGGATCTGAATCAGCAGTGTACCATTAAGTTCTACCAATTAGCTCTCCTCCTTAGGCTAAAAATTATTAAACTCAGAATTAGCCGAGGAATGGGTTAGCGAATACCAGTACAATTGCGATAACGATAGCGATAATCGGAATAGATTCGACCATACCGATACCAACCAGCATGTTGGTGAACAGCTGGCCTGCCATTTCCGGCTGACGGGTGGTGCCATCGATAGCTGCCTTAGCTACCTTGGAGTCGTTGAATGCTGCTGCGATGGAAGCGATTGCTGCAATGATAGCGGATGCAATGAGAGAGTACTGAATAACGATTGTCTGATCCATGATTTAAATTCCTCCTGAGAATTCAATAAATAATTTCCGGTCTTACCGGTACGATTCCGTTTGGTGGGACGGTGCCCAGTGATTCCGTTTGAATGGACGGTGCCATGCTGTTTTGGACGGAAACAGCTCCCTTCGTCCTTATACGCTTTCCTTCATGTATACAGAAACGAGCGTAGTAAAGATATAGGCCTGGATTACACCAACGAATAAGCTGAACGCAATCCATACGATAGGTACCAGCCACGGTGCCAAATTGTTAAGAACTTCCAACAGAATTTCGCCGGCCAGAATATTACCAAATAGACGCATTGCCAAAGTAATTGGCTTGCTGATTTCTTCGATAAGATTCAGGAATACAAATGGGGCGATTGGTTCAAAGAAATGTTTAATCCAATGACCGAAGCCCTTGTTCTTAATGTAGTAGAAATGAATAAGCAGGGATGAAGCTATCGCGAGTCCCAATGTCGTATTCAAATCATTAGTCGGAGATGCTGTCAGATGTTCTGTCGGCAGAAGACCGATCTGGTTGGATGTCAGGATAAACATGAACAGTGTAAGCAGAACGGTAGATACCTTGCGGTAATTCTTACCCACATTCGCACGGAACTGGCCGAATAAAAATTCAAATACCATTTCCACCACATTCTGAACTCCCGACGGAACCATTGCACGGCCCCGGGTTGCAGCGAACACGATTAAGAAAACTATAAGAGCACTAAGCCATGTAGTAAAAATCGTATCCCAGTTTACAGACACTCCAAACAACATTGAAACAACGTGTGTACCTGTGTGAAGATGCATAGTCTCACCCCCTCTCCCTTACTCTGGCAATACAAGAAACCACTATTCCTTAATTAATTTGACTACTCTGTCCACAAGGGTCATAAGCGTCAAAGTAAGTAAGCCAACGAGATATCCGAAAATGTTAAGCGGCGTAAATACCACAGCTACACAGGTAAGGATTTGCAGCACCAGACGGCACATGGCAAACAGAGACAGTCTCTGGCTGATGAAAACCGGATCCTTCTCCTGCCTTTCCCACTGCTGTTCTTTAGCCAAAAGAAAAGAGAGAAAAAGAATCTGAAATAATCCGCCTGCCACTACTCCAGCGCCTACCTGCCAGTTCCAGTACATAGTACCGGCTATGGCAAATATCCCTGCTGCAATGGCAGTCTGTCTGATCATACGTCTGGCAAATCTGGCAAATGTCTGATCATATTTCATGAAACTTATCTCTCCAACATTTTTCGAATTACTGACCAAAGTCCTGCTGCACCACCCATAACTGACATGATCATCAGTCCATAAGGGGAACAGCCTGCATACTCATCAATCTTGAGCCCACAATACACGCCTACGCCTATACAGGTCAACAGTGTCATCCCTGCTCCGGATGCTACCGCAATCCGATGAAGAGGATTAAAATCGTCGGGCTTCTTTTCCGTCCCTTTCATTTTATCCGTCTCCTGCCTGAGAATCTACCACTTTTTGTATACACGTTAAAAGACGTGTTAAAACACACAGACATATTGTAACATAAAGTTTTCTATCTTGCTATAAAAACAGAGGGTTTCTTTTCAGAAATTCCATAAAAATACAAAATAGCCTGTACAATGCGTTCCGAGGTATGTCCGTCACCATATGGATTTATGGATTCAGCCATTTCACGGTATGCCACTTCATCTGTAAGCAGCTTATACGCTGTATTATACACCTTGTCTTCATCGGTTCCTACCAGTTTCACTGTCCCGGAGGCTACCGCTTCCGGACGTTCTGTCGTATCACGGAGAACCAGGACCGGCTTACCGAGACTCGGTGCCTCTTCCTGAATTCCGCCGGAATCGGTAAGGATGATGGCAGAACGGGCCATCAGGTTTGTGAATGGTTCGTATTCTATGGGATCTACCAGATGAATACCCGGGACGCCGTCCAGTACTTCCTTCACTGCCTGTCGTACCAGCGGATTTCTGTGAACCGGGAACACTACTTCCGTATCCGGTACCGTTTCTACCAGCCGGCGAAGGGCACGGTATACATTGCGCATCGGTTCACCCAGGTTTTCCCGGCGATGCGTGGTAACCAGAATGATTCGCTTATGTTCTTCAATATCCTGCAGTTCCTTATCTTCGAACACATAGTCTTTCTTCACTGTAGCCAGCAGAGCATCAATAACGGAATTCCCTACGGTGAAAATGCGGTCATCCTTCTGATTTTCCTTCAGAAGGTTCTGTCTTGCTGTTTCTGTCGGTGCAAAATGAAGTGTGGTAAGCACTGATGTCAGACGACGGTTAGCTTCTTCCGGGAACGGGGAGTACATGTTTCCGGTTCGGAGCCCGGCTTCCACATGACCTACATCAATCTGCTGATAGAACGCAGCCAGTGTGGCAGAGAATGTGGTTGTCGTATCTCCGTGGACAAGTACCAGATCTGGCTTTTCCTTTTCCAGAACTTCCTTGAGTCCCAGCAATACACGGTCCGTAATATCATACAGGGACTGTCCCTGCTTCATAATATCCAGATCATAATCCACCGGCAGCTGGAATAAATCCACCACCTGATCCAGCATTTCTCTATGCTGCGCAGTAAGACATACCTTTGTTTCAATTTCCGGATGCTTCAGTAATTCTCTGACTACCGGAGCCATCTTGATTGCTTCGGGACGGGTCCCGAAAATTGCCATAACTTTCACAATATCCACCTTCCGTTGTGTTATTTATCCACATGGCCATTCAGCCCATGTTCTTCTTTTGGATTGGCCGTTGCCATATTTTCCTTAAGCACTCCCAGTTTCTTTGCCCAGAGGAGGAATACCGCCAGGGCAACCCCCACAATAGCTATTCCTACATATGGCTTCAGGTGAATTACCAGAAGGGCCACGCAGGAGAAGAAGGCTGTCAGTGCATACATCACCAGCACCACATGTTTCTGATCCAGTCCCTGTGCCAGCAGACGATGATGCAGATGACTTTTATCCGGTGCAAAAATTGGAATACCGCTCAGTTTTCTTCGGACAATAGCCATAAGCGTATCCATAATCGGCACCGTAAGGGCAATAAGGGGAACAAACAGCACGGCGGCCGCCGCTGTCTTCATAGCTCCCAGTACGGACACCACAGCAATGATATATCCAAGAAACATAGATCCTGTGTCCCCCATGAAAATCTTTGCCGGGTTGAAATTGTACTGAAGAAATGCCAGGGCACTTCCCGCCATGGCCACCATACATGCTGCCGATTCCCACTGTCCCATCTGAAAGGCCAGCATGGCAATTGCTACCGAAGCAATGGCCGCCACCCCGGCCGCCAGACCATCCAGTCCATCAATAAGATTTACCGTATTGATAAACCCGATAATCCAGAAAATGGTAAGTGGAATAGAAATCAATGCCGGCAGATAGACAAGTCCCACCTTGGGAAGAACCAGCCAGTCAATATGGATTCCAAAACCGATAACCACAATCGCTGCAGAAAAAATCTGTCCCAGCAGTTTCACCTTGGCAGGAAGGGAATATACATCATCCACAACCCCTACAAGAACCAGCACAGTGGCACCAAGCATAATCCCCACCATTTCAAAGGAAATGCCGACAGTACACAGTATAGATACCATAAAGCCGGCATAAATAGCCAGGCCGCCCAGTCTCGGTATGAGCCCATGATGCACCTTGCGGGCATTTGGTTTATCAACGGCGCCTATTTTCAGCGCAAATCGTTTAACTGCCGGTGTCAGCAGAAATGTTACGACCAGTGCCGTCAGAAACGTGTACGCATACGCGAACAACGGACCACCTCCTAAAAAAGACAATACCTTATGCTCATTGTATCACACAAGACCAGCAAAGGAAACGAGGGGAAGAGGGGACAGTCAAAGACAGGAATTACGAGAAGATTTTAGTACCATAAAAGTGTAGTTGTTGGAGAATAAGCTGCTCCATCAGCTGCACTT
>OLFS01000985.1_pt1 | contig 24673 bp, 20 predicted proteins | sample 1605491 | NCBI WGS metagenome assembly OLFS01 (sample SAMEA3888921, study PRJEB22519) | human gut metagenome | biome: human gut; feature: human-associated habitat; material: faeces | place: Denmark | collected 2011 | reverse complement strand
GATACAACAATTTTCGTAATTACAAAAATTGTTATATATTTGTATCGAAAATATTAAGATTATTATTGTGTGCGAGCACATAAACCTATATAAATAAGGTGATCGTATGAATAAATTGCCCGAAAGAATCAGAATCAAAGACATCGCCCGTTTAGCAGACGTGTCTGTAGGAACAGTAGACCGCGTCATTCACGGACGCAGCGGAGTATCAGAAGCAAGCAAAAAACGGGTGGAAGAAATTCTGAAGCAGCTTGACTATCAACCTAACATGTATGCCAGTGCCCTGGCTTCCAACAAGAAGTACACATTCATCTGTCTTCTGCCTCAACACCTGGAAGGCGAATACTGGACAGCAGTAGAACTGGGTATCCACGAAGCTATCGCGACCTACTCGGACTTCAATACCTCGGTAAAGATCAACTATTACGATCCATACGACTATCATTCGTTTGTAGACGCCAGCGAAGCTATCCTGACTCAGCAACCGGACGGAGTGATGGTGGCCCCTACGGCTCCGCAATATACGAAAGGCTTTACTGATCAGTTGCAAACGTTGGATATACCTTATATATATATAGACTCAAATATCAAAGACGTGCCTCCCCTCGCCTTCTTCGGTCAGAACTCACGCCAAAGCGGATACTTTGCCGCCCGTATGCTAATGCTGCTTGCCAGAGACGAAAAGGAAATCGTTATTTTCCGTAAGATACATGAAGGAATTGTCGGTTCTAACCAGCAAGAGAACAGGGAAATCGGATTCAGGCAGTACATGGAGGAACATCATCCGTCTTGTACTATACTGGAGCTTGACTTGCATGCCGAACGCAATGATGAAGATAACGAAATGCTGGATGAATTCTTCCGTTCTCACCCGAACGTAAAGAATGGAATCACTTTCAATTCAAAAGTCTACATTATCGGCGAATACCTGCAAAGTCGCGGAAAGAAAGATTTCAATCTGATAGGCTACGACCTTCTGGAACGGAATGTCACTTGCCTGAAAGAAGGAAGCGTTTCCTTCCTCATCGCCCAGCAACCGGAGCTGCAAGGCCTCAACGGCATCAAGGCGCTCTGCGATCACCTCATTTTCAAGAAAGACGTGACTTGCATCAACTATATGCCGATTGACTTGTTGACTGTAGAAACAATAGACTATTACCATAGCAAATAACAACAAAATCCAACTAAACAAGTACATGGAAACAAAGTATTTAAGAATTAATCCTGCCGACAACGTTGCCGTTGCCATTGTTAACCTCCCGGCAGGAGAGCATCTATCCGTAGATGGAATAGAGATTACACTAAACGAAGACATTCCTGCCGGACATAAGTTTGCATTAAAAGATTTTGCAGAAGGCGAGAACGTAATCAAGTACGGCTACCCTATCGGTCATGCCCGTATGGCAAAAAAACAGGGAGACTGGATGAATGAAACGAATATCAAGACTAATCTTGCCGGACTGTTGGAGTATACCTACCATCCGACTCAGGTTACTCTGGATATCCCTCATAAAAACCTCACTTTTAAAGGCTACCGCCGTAAAAATGGTGATGTCGGCGTAAGAAATGAAATCTGGATTATCCCGACTGTAGGTTGCGTTAACGGTATCATCGGACAACTGGCCGAAGGCCTGCGCCGTGAAACGGAAGGAAAAGGGGTAGATGCCATCGTGGCTTTCCCGCACAACTACGGTTGCTCACAGCTTGGAGACGATCACGAAAACACGAAAAAGATTCTTCGCGATATGGTACTTCACCCGAATGCAGGCGCAGTACTGATAGTAGGCTTGGGCTGCGAAAACAACCAGCCGGACGTATTCCGTGAATTCTTAGGAGACTATGACCAGGACCGTGTGAAATTCATGGTAACCCAGAAAGTTGGTGACGAATACGAAGAAGGAATGGATATTCTGCGCGATTTATATGCCAAAGCATCCAAAGATGAACGTACGGAAGTACCTTTGTCAGAACTTCGTGTCGGACTGAAATGTGGTGGTTCCGACGGTTTCTCAGGTATCACTGCCAATCCGTTGCTGGGCATGTTCTCAGACTTCCTGATTGCACAAGGCGGTACAAGCGTGCTGACTGAAGTTCCGGAAATGTTTGGTGCGGAAACAATTCTGATGAACCGTTGCGAGAACAAAGACCTGTTCGAACAGACCGTACACTTGATCAATGACTTCAAAGAATATTTCCTATCCCATGGCGAGCCTGTGGGTGAAAATCCATCTCCGGGAAATAAAGCCGGCGGTATCTCCACTCTGGAAGAAAAAGCACTGGGATGTACACAGAAATGTGGTAAAAGCTATGTATCCGGCGTGATGCCTTACGGAGAACGTCTGCAAAAGAAAGGACTGAACCTGCTTTCCGCCCCTGGCAATGACCTGGTAGCTGCTACTACCCTTGCCGCAAGCGGATGCCATATGGTACTCTTTACCACCGGACGTGGTACTCCTTTCGGCACTTTCGTTCCGACGATGAAGATTTCCACCAATTCTACTTTGGCTAAAAACAAACCGGGATGGATTGATTTCAATGCCGGAGTCATCGTTGAGAACGAACCGATGGAAAAGACTTGCGAACGCTTTATTGAGTATGTGATTAAAGTAGCAAGCGGTGAGTTCGTTAATAACGAGAAGAAAGGTTATCGTGAAATTGCCATCTTTAAAACAGGAGTTACATTATAAGCGTTTCACCATCAAAGGAAATATTACAGTTATGGGGAGGGTGTATCAAAACACCCTCTTTTTTTATATCACTCGTTAAACATGCCAATAGCCCCATCCGCAGAAATCATTTCAGCCGTTATTTTTAACCTGCGGCAACGACTGTTGTTATAGAACCTCACCTGAGCATTCCCTGCTTCATCCGGCATCACTTCCGGGTTCCAGTATAATGTGCGGCGATAGTCCTCTTCTTTGGGAAGAACAGAATAATCGGGATGATAAAACTCTACAGGTTCGCTATAGCCATCCAACCAAGTTTTTCTGACTCCCTTGCCTCCTTTTACGGGAATCTCTCCTTCCGGATAGGTTTCAATAAAAACAGCACAACCATATATTTCATCTACATCCATCGGAGACATACGGATGTCAGCATAACGACATCTTGCCGATAATTCCTCGTTGATATAAATAGACTTGATAGCCACCAGGCGAAGTGTCCGGTATCGGGTCTGATCTATTTCAGTAGCCTCCGTTCGTTTATAGTTTATCACATACAAGGGAGAGCGACCTTTGTACTGCAACCATTCCTCACCACCACTATACCTGCGTATGAAATTGGGATTCATACGGACAAGTAGCTCGTGGATATCTTCACCGATATAACCTCCCTTATCCAAAATATCATCCATCTCCGAAGGTACATCGTAGTAAGCAACCGACTTCGAACGATTTTCATAAATATCCTTCTCACGACTCCATTTCTTAGCCTTCACCACCACTTCACCCAAACGGTGATTTTTCTCTCTCATACCCCGTTTTGACAGAGAATCTTCATAAGCATCCATAAAACGATTATAATCGATATCATCACCAATCACAGTATCTGTCTGTAGTTCCTGTTCTGCTCCCGGTTTATCTCTGCCGGACAGGCTTATCTGCATTTCTCCCAGCGGATATTGTGTAGGTTGAGGGCTGAAGACTCTGTCTAATACAATCCGGTGGTCTTTCCGCTTACCTTTCTCCATCACAGAAAGAATCAGATTCCACTTGCCAATAATATCGGTAATAAAAGCAAAACGTCCCACACTGTCTGTTTCAAACAGGTTAAGAGAAAGCGCTCCCGGCGAAGTTTCCTCATCTCCCCGCTTCGCCAGAAAAGAAGAGACTTGTATATTTGGTTTAGGCTTACCTCTAACAAATGAAACAACTTGTCCATGCACTTCAATCCCTTGTTCGGGCATGTACTTCAATTCAAACGGTTCCACCCCCGACTCGTATTTCCATGCATAACGCCGCCATCCCTGCACCAACAACAAGTGATCCAAAGCTGTTCTGTGCTCTTTATCATCCGCTTCGAAATAATAGAGCGGACGATGAACGTAGCCTTTAATCTCAGACATTAACAATAAGTCCGCTAACATAGAATGCCGGCTTTCCACTTCTTCCCATCCGTCACGCACAGATACTGATATCGGAGCGGACACAGGCTTACCCGCCGTGTCACGTACTGAAAAGTCCAATAAGACACGATCAAACGGCTGATAATCCTCTTTGTTTTTCCGGACACTGATTGTCAATGGCTCCGGTTTTCTCATAAAGATAAGGCGGTCGGCAATAATCTGTCCTGCTGTATCAAACAATACGATCTGTGCCACCCCTGCCTTCCATTCCGTCTTGTCAAGTTTGAAAGAGACAGGTGTATTTTTCCGGATGTTCAACAGACAATAATTAAGCAGTTTCCCATGACCAAGCACAGCTAAGCCTAAGACAGACTCCGGTGTATGCGGATTCTTTTGTACACTGACTGCTATACTGTCTTCCGAAGAAAGATTATCAACTTGCAAGACATATCCCTGCAACCGGGCTTCCGGCAAATCAAAACGGTACTTTTTGCCATTCAACTCCACCTCAGCCTTATGATTCTCTCCGTTCGTAGGAGTATACACAAAGGTGCCACGTCCTTCGTGTACAGTGGCAAAGGAGGCGATTTCTTTCTTTTCCCGGTTGATAACCGTTCCGGACAGTGCGATCGGATTTCCATAGGCATCCGTTGCCTCAAAAGCAACGCGGGAAGGAATGCCTTCGACCAAATTTCCTCCTTCAGGAAAAAACTTCAGATTGACTTTTTTCTCCTTAGCCGTTTTTTTCCGTACCTGCGGATATTTATAAACAGCATATCTCTGTATGTTCTTTTCTTTAAAATCACCAGCTGCCCGTGGCTTATCAAATACCGGAAGAACCCGGGAGAAAATAACCTCCTCTCCAAAGTTCAACATATATTTCGTGTAAGCACGAACCTCATAAAAACCGGAATAAAAAGGTAATTGTGTTAATTCGAAACTACCGTGGCAACGGCCGTTCCTAACAGGCAATACACGTTTCGCTATGACTTCCCCACCCGGATTCAACAATTCGACATAAAGGGTTTTACTCAAATCCGACGGGCGGTTCAGTTCAGATGTCACAACATAACACTGAAACCAAACAGGGTCTCCCTGATAATAACTGGTATTGTCGAAATGTAAATAGACTTTTTCCTGTGGCAGCATTTCTCCAAAATTCTGCACTGCTTCAATATAGCCCGATAATTTACGAACGATACTGTCCGGCATCTGGGCTTGCAAAGAAAATGGCAGTGCCGACAAGAGGAATAGTAAGACGAGGATAGCCCTGTTCATCATAATTCATCTATTTCAAATTCGTGTTTAAGATTAGATCTGTCCTACTCCGGAGAGAATCTGTTCTCCAGTGATTACCAGCCAAATATAGGAAAAAGAATTGAAAAATTGGGATGATTTACTCATTTTTATATGCTATACCATATCATCTCCCGTCTTGGCAAATGTAACACGAATCGTCTTATGAAACGGAATGAAACGCGAGATAACAGCTATTATGACCGATATCACCAACAGATAACCTAATATTTCTTTCAGTGCAAGCAACAGACTCTGCTCCTGCAAAGTTCCATAAAGAGAATGGGTAGCTATCTGTACCGCTTCATCATATCTATGTCCTTGTGCAAGCGCATTATTCAGAGATTGAGTATAACGGGACGCAGCCAGCGGGTCGGCAGTCGTGATAGTCTCCGACAAAGAATATATATATTTCTGTTGCAGACGATACAGCATATTGCTGTAAAAAGAAGTAGCCATGATAGGTGCCAGTACCGAACGGAAGATTATCAGAAAGAAAGCATTCGACAACAAAAACTTCGGGTTCAAATCTTCTACGGCAAACAAGGCAAAGGCTATAATCAAAGTCAACATACCCAATCCGCGAAAAAAGATGGGCAGATATAACATTTCATACGTACTGTTCGGCGCAATGCCAAAATAAAGAACACCAAAGAAAATAACAAAACAACTCATTCCGCCCGCTATCAGAAACCGGAAACGCCAACGCTGCCAACGAAACCACCAGAAACAGATAAAAGCTCCGATTACATACCCCGGGAGCAAAAAGATATAAAGAGAATAGGTATGCGTGCTGTCTACTTTCAGGATGATGCTCAGGTAATTGGTCAATAATGTGGTGGATGTACTGAAAAACATAACAAGCATCATATAGAAATATCCGATGATTGCTTTAGGCTGAAACAGAGGGGCAAGACTTACATAGGGATTCTTCGAATGGTGCTGAATCCAGATAAATAATGCAATCAGTATAGGGGAAATTACAATATAAGCACAAAGTTTGGCAGAAGCCATCCAATCCAGAACTTTCCCATAATTGATGACGTAAATCAGCATCAGCAGCCCTACCGAAATGATAAACATCTCCCGAATATGCAAATCGGATAACGGCACCGATTTAATCGGGCGGTTATGCCGGAAACAGATGATAACAAACAGAACAGAAACCAGAATCAAAAGCATCATGAAGTAATACATATACTTCCAGTTATAGTGATATGCCAATTGCGCAGTGACCAACATGGAAGCCTGTCCGCCCCCGTACACCAATGGATAAAAATAAGAATAGAACTCGCTGCGGATATTCTTCGCACTGAAAATCTTCTGTGCATAACGAATAAACCATAACATCAGAAAACCTTTCAGAAAGCCGATAGCAAAACTGCAGGCAATCAGAATATCGGCATTCTGCGAACGGGCGCAAATCCAACTCAAAAAGAACTGCAGGAACAAGTCTATCAACAAAAGAAACTTGACCGAAACGGCTGCCAGCACTTTAGGAATAATAGGATAAGCAATGGCCATGCCTGCCGAAGCCGCATAATATCCCATCGTTATATCTTCCGAATTGGTTCCAAGCGTATTCGATACTTCGAGCATGCTTCCAGTATACGAACCATTCAGCATGGTAACCGGAAGAATAACAATGAAAATGCAACAGAACCCCAACCAATCGGGCACCCAGGAACGAACGGGTACTCCCAACTCTTTCATTGTTATCATTTGCGCAAAGCTTCTGTTTCAACCATCATACCCGCTCTTAATTGTGCCATTTCTTCTGAAGAGATATTCTCCAGTTCTATCCGTACCGGGATACGCTGTTGTACTTTTACAAAGTTTCCCGCGGAATTGTCTGTGGGAACCAGAGAATATTTCGACCCGGTTGCCTCCGAGATAGCAGTGACTTCCCCGTTAAAAATCTTCCCGGGTAACGCATCTACTTTAACACGTACCTGCTGACCAATATAGATATTGGCAATCTGTGTTTCCTTATAATTAGCAGTAATCCATTTATCCTTGTTGCGTACCAGATAAGAGATGGTTTGTCCCGTCTGGACATACTGTCCGGGTTCTAAGGTACGCCTGCCCATATATCCATCGTATGGAGCAGTGAGTACCGTATAAGACAAGTTCAATTTAGCCAGATCCAAATCCGCTTCTTTACGCAAGATACCGGCTTGAACTCCGGTTGTCTTTTTACTCGTTTCCGCATATTGCGACAAAGCAGCCTGTTTTTGCGCGACTAATGCCTGATAGCGAGCCTCAGCTGCTTCATACGCGGCTTTGGTCTGCTCGTACTGTTGTTCCGGCACCGATTCTTCTTTCAGCAGACGTTCAAAGCGGTGATAGTCCTGTTCCAGTTGCCAGAGCTTCGCCTTCGCTTCGGCTATATTGGCATCCTGCACGGCTATATTAGTATGGGAAGTTTCGATACCTGAGTGAAGAACATCCTGCAAACCGTGCGCATCCAGCAGAGCTGCTTCGGCTTCCTTCACTTTTATTTGATATTCACGGTTATCGAGCACTAACAAGGTATCTCCCTGACGCACATATTGATGTTCCTTGAAACGGATATCCTTGATATATCCCGAAGCACGTATATTTAACGGAGCAACGTATTGGTCTACAAAAGCATCATTGGTCACTTCGTAGTTAATGTAACGCCAAAAATAAGTAATAGTCCACCAGAGCCCGGAGACAGCCAAACATACACACACCATATTTAATATGATGTTGCGAGCTCTCATTTTTTTAAGTTTCCGTTTTTTTTCCTTTAATGTTGCCATAACCCTAATATATTATAGACGACCACAAGCCTTCTGAAGTTGATAATAAGTATAAATCACACGAGTGCGGGCCGTGACCAGCTGCAACTCTACATTCAAACGGACAGAGTTGGCATCCAGCAAGTCAGTCAGAATAGCCAACTGATTCAGATAACGGTTCTGCATAATACGATAGTTCTCCTGCGCCTGCCGGACAGACAACTGTAAGGCTTCTACCCGTTGCAAAGCTTCCTGATGCCGCAGAAAAGCAGTGCGCACATCCATACGGATTCTCTGCATCTTCTGCTCTTCATCATTCTTACGCAAAGACACCATCAGTTTGCTTTCCTTTATTTTATGACTGTTTTTGTAGATTGAGGATAAAGGATAAGAAACCGACAGTCCTACATTCCAGTTATTGTTGTACATATCCGTCAATGTACGCGAAACAGGGCGTGCCAGTGTATTTGAGGCATACAGCGATATGCTGGGAAGAGACAACGACTGAGCCAACCGGATCTCGTTCCGGGCAAGTTCCGTTTGTTTTCTGAGCAATTTCATTGCCGGATCATTTGTGTAAGCAAGGGTGATATAGTCGTCATACGCTTCCAGAGCAACTGCCTGATGCAGTAGGGTCGTATCCGGTTTCAGTAACAGGTTCTCATCCTGTCCCAATAAAATATCCAGCTGCTGCGACACGAGTACGATGCTATTTTCCGTTTCCTGCAAAGACAAACGGTCGTTCGTCAACTGCATCTCGCTGCGCAATACATCATTATTCGTTATCACCCCCTCCTTTTTCATCCGGCGAATATCCCGCAGGCGTAATTCGGATTCCTCAATGTTCCGCATCAATATCTCATGCTGCTTGAAAAGGCTGAACAGATTCATGTATTGGTTCAGCAAACCAAGTTTGATTTCCGCCTGGTCTGTTAATGTCTGCAACTCGGCAACTTGTTTTTCCATCTCTGCCTTATGGATAGTCCTCCGAATCTTGCCACCTTGATACAGTGGTTGGGAAAAGTCGATGGCGTAATTCTGTGACCAGTCCGGAATATCCGGATATGTCGGGCCGGACAATCCCCGTTCCCAAACGACCGGCTGTCCCACAAAACCTCCTTTCAATCCCACTTGCAGATCGGGCAGTGATGATGTGCGTGCCGTCCGTGTCCGTTCTTGCGCCATGGCTTCTTTGAGCGCATCCGCCTGAAGCTGCAAACTATGCTGCACCCCCCGTTCGAAAAGCTGGTCTACGGAAAGAAATAAAGAATCCGTCTGCGCCTTTGCCGGCTGACCGGCGAACATCAGGCAGAGCAGTCCTATCAGATATACCCTATACGTTTTCAAGAACATCGTATACTCCCTTTAATTCCGATAACATGAGTTCAATGCTTTCTATGCCAATCACCTGTTCCGCGTATACATAAACCTGATCCAGTATGGGACGAATCTGTTCCTTAAACTCCTCTCCTTCCGGAGTCAGATAAACCAGTTTGTTGCGGCGGTCTGCCGGATCTTCCTTCCGGTGGACATACCCTTTCTTCTCCAGATTGTTCATCAGATTGGTCAGACATGCTTTGTCTTTTGCGATACGTTCAGCCAATATTTGCTGGCTAATGCCTTGTTCATGCCATAAACAACTCAGTACCTGAAGCATTTCGAATGTGATACCTGCGTTGTTCTTTCTCAGTGTCCGCTGCATCGACCTACGAAAAGCCATGCGGGTACGGAAAACCTGTAGCATGAGTTCTCTAAACTCTGCTCCTTCTCTTATCATAAAAGTACTTTTTACCTTTTTCGGGCGCAAAGGTATGTATTTCTACCGGATTAGTCAAACGTTTGACTAATTTCATATAGAACGACTATATAAATTGTTCCATTCACCCACACTAATCTCTAATTTTCAAAATAAATGAGCAGAATCTTTGTTCATCTGAAATCTTTTATTTTACTTTGCATAACAAAGTTCTTTTTATATGAATAAAGATAAAGCATTAGAATCAGTAAATGAGATAAAAGAGTTGATGGAAAAGTCCTCCAAGTTTATCTCGATCAGTGGATTAGCGGCTATTATGGCCGGAGTTTACGCACTAGCGGGTACATACATCGCCACTTGCCTTGTTACCCCGGACACAACATTAATCGTAGCCTTGAAGCTGATGATTATGGTAGCCATCCTTGTATTGGCAGCTGCCGCCGTCACTGCCGGCATACTGTCTTACAACAAGTCCAAAAAGCTGCGACAAAAGTTTTTCAGCAAGCTGACCTATCGGGCATTATGGAATTTTTCACTTCCGATGCTGACCGGAGGCGCTTTATGTATTTCTCTGCTGCTGCATGGATATTATGACATTTTATCCTCGGTCATGCTTTTATTCTATGGACTGACTTTGGTCAATGTTTCTAAATTTACCTATGCCAATATAGCTTGGTTGGGATACGCTTTTATCTGTCTGGGAGTCATAGATAGTTTTTGGGAAGGCCACGCCTTACTGTTCTGGACGATAGGTTTCGGTGGATTTCATATCCTCTATGGAATACTATTCTATTTACATTACGAAAGAAAGCAGTCATAAATGATAGAAGCATTTCAAAATATAAATAAGGCATTCGAGAGTAAGGTCCGGCTAGGAATTATGGCTGTTCTGATGGTCAATGAGGAAGCTGATTTCAATTTTCTGAAAGAACAACTCTCACTGACAGACGGCAATCTGGCCAGCCACACCCGTGCGCTGGAAGAACTCGGCTACATCGAATGCAGCAAAGGCTTTGTAGGACGAAAACCGCGAACTGTTTTCCGGGCCACAAAGCAAGGCAGAGAAGCCTTCAAATCTCATATTGAAGCCCTGGAGAATTTTCTAAAGTCAACATAATAATTCACTAAACACTATTATCTTATGGACGGTTTCAATGAAAAATCAACTGAGCAAGTGCAGGAACAACAACCGCTGGGATGCCTCCGCCGCTTCTCTAAAACAATCAAGGTCATCATTATCGGAGGATTAATCATTCTTCTGATGATACCGATGTTCATGATCGAAGATCTTATTTCCGAGCGGGGACGCACGCAGGAAGAAGCAATTAATGAAGTAAGCGAAAAATGGAGCCTTGCCCAAACCATTACCGGCCCCTATCTGAATATCCAGTATCCGGTAACGACAGAGAACAACGGGGAAAAGAAGGTATCAATCAAGGACCTTTTCTTGTTTCCGGACGAACTTCTGGTCAATGGACAATTGAAAACCGAAATACTCAAAAGAAGTATTTATGAAGTGAACGTGTATCAGTCGGAACTGACTTTGAAAGGTTTATTCAGTCCCGAAGAGCTGATAAAAAGCAGGGTGGATATGGAACAACTACAATTTGACAGAGCTGCCATCTGCCTGAACCTGACGGATATGCGAGGCATCAGCGAGCAGATCAGTATCACGCTGGGAGATTCAGTTTACGTCTTTGAACCGGGAATGGATAACAGAGGGATAGGCGCTACGGGAGTACACGCCATTACCGACTTATCCGATCTGAAGAAGAACAAGAAACTGCCTTATGAGATTAAAATCAAGCTGAAAGGTTCGCAGTCCATCAACTTTATCCCACTGGGTAAAACGACCCGTGTTGATTTGAAAGCCAACTGGAATACTCCAAGCTTTACAGGAAACTACTTGCCCAACAACCGCGAGATTACAGAAAAAGAATTCTCGGCACAGTGGCAGGTACTGAATCTGAACCGCAACTATTCGCAAGTCATGGTGAATTACAACAATACCAATATCAAGGATATTGAGAACTCCAGTTTCGGCGTTAACTTCAAGATACCGGTAGAGCAGTATCAACAGTCCATGCGTTCAGCCAAATATGCTATTCTGATTATTCTGCTGACGTTCGGTGTCATTTTCTTCACCGAAATCATGAATAAAACCCGTATTCATGCGTTACAGTATTTGCTGGTAGGTTTAGCACTCTGCCTGTTCTATAGTCTGCTGCTCTCCTTCTCCGAACATATCGGCTTTAATCCTGCTTATTTGTTATCTGCGGCACTGACTATTATATTAGTTGGCGGATATATGTTGGGAATCACCAAAAAGAAGAAACCGTCATTGATCATGTCTGGACTACTAAGTGTACTCTACCTTTATATCTTCGTTTTGATTCAACTGGAAACCTTTGCATTATTAGCAGGCAGTCTGGGACTATTTATCATTTTGGCCATGGTAATGTATTTCTCCAAGAAGATAGACTGGTTTAATGAATAAGATTCAAAGCGGACCCTTGTTTTTAGACTATAAATATGTTCCGAATATACCATATTACCTGGAGACTGACTATTTTACTTATAGTATGTAGCTCCTGTGAGTTTCAAAGTAGATATACAGACAGAAATGTATTACAAGATATTACAGGAATAAAGTTACCCGAATACCAAATACTCAAAGATACCCTTCTCGGAGAAAGTGTCTTTTTAGGAGATTTTGAACGGGAATGTGAGATAGAATTTAAGGAACTGCCTTCTGAAGAGTTTTATCTATTATTGGATAGTATATGCGCCATCCGCAATAATGTACAGAATGGAGGAAATTCCTATGAACTTCATTGGAATAAAGTAACAGAAGGTTCTGTTATTACATATAACTATTACAATATTTGGGGAAATTCGCATCCTGCTCCGCAAGGAGAATCAGACGATGAGGATCGTATTCTTTCTATTCATATTACTAAAGGGGAAAGGAAGGCTAAAATTAATTACGGTGCTTGGTAGCAATATACCATGATCGAAATGGTGACACTATCATAGAGACATAGTGACACCATCACAAAGACATAGTGACACTATCGTGACGGGATAGTGTCACTATATTTTAGACCATTAATACAACCATTCTGTCAACAATATCAATATAGAATTAATTCTATTTATTCCATCTTTAATTATAATCAAATTTATATTCATTCAAAGAAAAACTTTCCATTATTATTCACCATATCTCTGTTTTTTCTATCTTTGCTTTGAATAAAAAGATAAAACGATGGAAATACTATATATAAAAGGAGATGCCACAGCACCGACTGGCCGTATATGATTTATAAATAAAATCAGAGCTATTCGATGAATAACCCGCTTTTCTTATGAAACACTTGACAAACGGCTTTTAATGTTGTATCTTTGAGGAAAGAAAACTAAAAAAAAGAATGAGTATTATTAGAAAAATAGATACATAGAACACACATAAACTGATATATTATTATATCAGAGCAACCATGATATGGGGTAATAGTCAGATGATTATTGCCCCATTTTGTTTATATTTCCGCTTAATTTATTTTATATTTTCTTCCACTAGCGTCCCATTAAAATTGGGACTAATTAAAAATTAAATAAACTTGGTCCATTTGGTCCGAATCGTTCTTTGTCATTTTGAAATTTAGTTTTATCAAAGAGGTCTCTAAGATGAGTTTTATCAGTCAATGAGATGCTCAATATTTGTAGCACTTCGTATGTACTTCTATCCAGTTGCATAGCGTGTTGAATAATTGCTACCAGAGAGTAAGCGCATATTGCAGCATATATCTGTATTCGAACAGCATTCTCTGTAGTACCCCAAAATCTTTTAATTTTAAGGTGCTGCTTGAGCCATTTGAAAAACAGCTCTACCTGCCAGCGATTTTTATAAAGTTCGGCAACTTGAAGTGCAGATATATGCGTGGCATTGGTTATAAATATGAACTCCATTTTTTGTTCTTCATCCCAATATTTAACCAGTCTAAGTGGCTCCGGATAATATTGTTTAGGATAGAATCCAGTCAGAAGTACACTTGTGTCTGAAAGCACATTCTTGGGCAGCCTACGTTTCCATTTTATGGATTTGTATTGAAGGTTCTTTTTTGCTCTGACAACGAAATAGGCTTGAATCTGATGAATCTTATATAGCATCTTAAAGTTGTTATAACCGCGGTCAAAGATGTAATAAGATCCTGGTTCATAAGGAATCTCAATCATAGCTTTAGAATCGTGTACGTATGCTTCCGTAATATGAAAGAATGCAGGGATCTGTGTTTCTACATCATATAATGTATGCACTTTGATACCACCTTTCTTCTTGCGGAATTCAGCCCACCAGAAGACTGAAAGACACAGGTCAATAGTTGTCGAATCGAAAGCGTAAACGTTACCGCCAAGTTTGAAAATATGATTAACACGCTTTTGTCGTGCTTCGCTAACTAGGTAGTAAGCGTATTCTTCAAAGATATGATAGTCTCTATCTTGATTTGCTCTTGCCAGCGATGACTTTGATACGTTTTTACCCATTCCTAAATGATAACATTTGGAATGATGAGCTTCAAGAGCAACTATCAAATCTCGCAAACTTTCACGATTAGAAAGTTGACCGAACATCAAAGCAAGTAGTTGATTCCAGCAAGTGAAATGCTTTACATAACGATTTCCGTGATACTTATTGACAATGCGTCGAAACTTATCCTCGTTCAAAAATGAGATTAATTGGGAAAATACGTATTTCTATTTATTCATTGCAGACTTTATTGGGCTGCAAAGGTATAAATTGAAATCGTCGCGCTTTAAAAACCTCTGTAACTAAATTTCAAATATTTCAAAAAACTATTTTCGATTTTAATGGGACGGCAATGAGGATATTCGTATTCTCAATCTTTTCAACTTTTATAAAGCGAACTTCTCTTTACCAAAGAAACATTTGTTATTTACGTTTTTTACTGATATACTTTCTTGGCTGTTGGTTGCGTACTCCTAAGAAAATAAACTCATCCAATGTCTTATCAATATAGCTTCCTCCTATTTTCAGCACTTTTTTGTCTACAATAAGAGAATGTCCTATCAAGCTTTTCACATGGTTGATGTTTACTAAATAAGACCGTTGGATACGGATGAACTGTTCTTTAGGTAGTCGTTCCTCAATTCGTGCCAGTGGAAATGAGAGCGTAAATTTGCGTTCTTCTGTGGCATGAATATCACAGTAACTACTGTTGGCTTCTATCCAAATGATTTCGTCCAATGATATGTGTTTATACTCGTTCTTGTGCCAGATCAGCGCATGTTTTTTTTCTGTTGCCAAAGAAAATCTTTTATCATCTGGTGAAGTCATTATCTGTATATTCAATTCGTCCACTTTTTCGTCTCTGACGATGCGAACTGGCACATCCTCCATACTTTCTGGGAGAATGATTACCAATTCCTGATTTTTCTGTTTCATATTCTCTTTTCATTTAGTTTGTGCAAATCAAAGAATTAATAATTGGTAATATGCCTTTGATTCCCCTCCATCCGTATTCTTCTGAATCGTTACTTTTCTATTCGACTTTGTAATTGTAAAAATGTATGTAATATTTTCTTCCGTATAAATCGACAAGACAATACCCGTACCGATATACCCCTTTCGGTACAGTATCTATCCTGACTTTGAGATCCTTTTTTTTCTTTACTATGATTGTATCATTGGAAGAAACATACTTGACCGCCCCGTTTTCATCAAAACGTTCGTGTAATAAAATGATAGTGTCGTTTGCCTTGATTCCCGTCATGCCTTTATCAGGAATATTATTGCCGGTGATTTTTCTGGCTCCATATACTTTCCCGGAAGGATTAGTGTTGTCATATCTCAGAATCAGGTCCGCCGGCTCATTATTCAGATAAACCGGTACAGTATAGGTCAGTGTATTTTTGTTCGACAAAGCCATATATGCCGAAACTGTCTTCCCACCGATACTGATCCATTTCCGATCCCATTCTTTCATCATCTCTCCGGCATAGTCTTTCTTTACGATCCGTCCGTCCTGATCAAGTGACACCCCGTCACCGTCCAGTCCGTAGGTTACCCACTGCCTATCTTCGTAAGCCAAAACAATAGAATAGATCTTCCGGACATTCAGAAGCATTTCGGTAGAAAGAAGTGTCGAATCACTTCGCACGATATCCGTTATTTTCCTTGAACGGCTTCCTTCGAACAACTTGCGTGCAAATGTGCCGACAAGCTCCAGATACTCTTGATTGAAACCGCAACGGTTGTATTCCGACAACTCTTTTGCCACATTCAGATTGTAGCAAGGAAAATAGACTGATAGACCGCATACATGTTCTTTCGCCAAGTTGTCCGATTTTCTCGTGTAAACAACCGCTTCCTCCGTATTTCTACTAATTTCATTCACCAGTTCAATGCCTACTTCAGATCTTATATGCTGACAGAAGTCCAGTATGTCAACCATATCCGGCCCATGACAGGTAAATGCCGGCATACCAAAAGATTTGGAATCCGACCGAAAGCCGGACAATTTCTTATAGAATGGCAATCCTGCCGTATCGCTTTCATACCCCATCTTCCGGTTTAATTCTTCAGAGAACTTCCCGATGCTTGCCGTCAAAGCACCTACCCTGTTCAAATCGGTGACGGACAAGGTAACCTGTTCATACTCTTTTTCTTTATAACTGTCCACAAACGAATCGGCGATTAGCCGGCCTATCTGATCACCCGGCATTTGCGAGTTACGGCGTAATGACTCGGTTATACTCTTATAATCCCATCCTTTACCGGGTTCCAGTTCTTGTGAAGCAACTAAATAATCTGCATACGGTGAAACAGCTTCGGCTGTTTCCAGTGTTGCCATCAGACAGGCATCGAATCCGATGAAGGCAAGTTTGGCAGAGCCGGAAAAGTGGGACTGTTGCAACCCTTCGTGAATTTCACCCAGCGATAAAGATGTATCATCAGGATGCAATTCGTCATACCCGAAGCCGGTCACAGAGCCTGCACCGTGATTCCAAAAGATAAGTCCGTATCTCTTGGCAGGAAATTCCTGCATACCATAATCCATAAATTCCGTCAAAGTAGAGGAATTTCCTATACTCCGGTTGCTTAACGAACGGATTTTCCGGAAACCGTCACGAGTAATCCTGGCGTAAGTGATACTATCACTTGAAAGGCTCTGCCCCGGCATATCCTCATCCAGATGCCACCTTCGCGTGCCACCCATCAGCAGCAATATCGTAAGATTGTCATCCGATACTTCTGAAGTTCCCGCCCATAGCATATCCCGTATATTATGGGTGGCAAGCTTAGATTCACTCTCCAGATTAGAGCCATTCATATAGATTAACAGAACAAACTCTGACTGGGATATGGCTGCCCGTGCCATACCTCCTAATGAAAGAACTACAAAACAAACAAATATTACATTTAATCTTTGGTTAAAAATCCTCATCACCATCTTCATTACTGTCACTATTTCCTTGTTTTCTAAATGTATCATCAGGGTTTCGGAACTGGTACACAGCGATGGCAAGCGACCGTTTGAGTTCATCGACAGCTTCGCCGCTCTTGTCACCTAAATGTTGATCTATAAGGTGAGAAAGGTGATCCGCATACCTTTCATTCGCTTCCTCTGCGTTTATTTCAGCCTCGGTAGCCCTGTTCCGCATCGCACTCCGTTTCGTATCCATATTTTTTTCGACTCTGGAAAAAAGAGAGTCTCTTTCTCCGGCTCTTTTCGCACGATATTCCTTTTCAGCATTTATTGATTTTACCATATGGAGCAGATTATCCATACTATTTTCCTGTTCATCGGAAATGTTGGCACGGCTGGCTGTCTTCTCCTGCCTGATAACCTGAATCACATTATCCAGTGATTCAACAAACTCACCGTCAAAAGCGTCACTGTGCTGTTCCTGGAAAGTTTCTTCTTCCCATCGCAATTCCGTCAGAAGGCACGCGTTTTCCCTCTCATCCGGATGCTCCTCGTTGAAAGCATCGAAATAGGCATTGTTCAAATCTATAAACAAATCATCCGCTGTATCCCTCAGCAGTAAAAGTTCTTCATACCTTTCCTTATTTTTATTCAGGTTACAACATTCTCTGATCAATGCCAGGTCTATTTCACTGTTTGCAGTGCCTTCAATACTACGGTTCACTTTACCATTCTTGGCATCTTCAATTATCTTGTCTGATTTCTCTTTTACCCCTCCGGATACGAATTTCTTGATATTGTCAACCAATCCCGTCAGATCTAGCTCTCCTGCCAACCGGACGTCATTGCCAAAGATAGTCAGAATAAGTTCCGCATTGATCTTTTGTGTGTGAGGGGTGGCGGTAATACCTAGTTCGAACGACTTGATCCACAATATCTGGGTAGCTGCATTGATAATATAAGCCAGTGATTGAAGTACAGTGCTCACCACAGCTCCACCCAACTTTAGTGCAGCCTTGGCCACTTCCAGAACACCGTATGCCACACCAATGGCTACGTAAACTCCGGCTTTGGCTATTTCCAAACCGACAATTTCCAGTCCTCTTGCTATTTTTTTACCTATCTGATACCATCTGGCATTTGAGATTTCACTCCTGCACTGACCGATCCTGTTGTTGAAACCGTCAATCTTCTGCTGTAGGTTGAGTACGCTTCGCTGTGCTTCATCCACTTTACGGGTCGCTTCTTTTACCCCCATCTCTACAGATTCGGCAGCACTTCTCAATGCTTTCTGGGCTTGATCCAATATCTCCCGGAAACCCGAAGTATCGAAAATTAAGCTTGCCGTAAATCCGGCTTCACTGAAATTCTGATAACTGCCTTTCAGATTAAACGTAGTTTTGAATCCGACCCACTGGATTTCGATATTTACGTAGATAAGCTTATTCTTTATCAACACCAGTGTATCAAACTCAAATAAGTGGAGAATGGAAAGGCGGGCGCTTACATAGAATGTCAGCTCACCTTTGTCTTTCTGGATATTCAGATACAGGGTTGCACCTTCATTATTCGGCTTCACCAATTGCCCGGCAACACCGCCGTCTATCGGTTCCATCGGCAAGGCCTTTCTCGACTTTTCAAGAACAAATAACCCGTTCAGCATATTTATCTTATCCATCTGGACAAGAGCTACAAGAGATTTTCCTTTGTCTACCAGGAACAAGAAACGGATTTTCTTTCCGAAAATCTCCAGCGTACCACAAATGAAAAAGCCGACAGGCATTACATAAGCTCCTAAATTAGTTCGCTCCGAGCAGGCATAAATCTGGCAGTTCAGAGAGATTTTGCCGTTACAGTCAACCCGGTAATGACGCATCGTACCTTTGTCCGTTAGGATATACTGACCGGTGTTATTGCCTAATTCCGTGAGCTGCGCTTCTCCGTCAATCTTTAAGGTGTCGCCAATTTTTGAATTAAAATCATCCTTTACATTCGCTTCAATGCTTTTTTTAGCCTCATTATAGTTTTCAGCATCCTTGTTCATTGGAAAATCCTTGATTCCTCCATTTCGCAAAGACGCCTCTTGTATATCAAAATCTCCTACGGCTACCACATCAAGCCAATTCACTGCTTCCCAATGTATGTCGGCTATCTCTACTACAAGATCTTTTAGTGAAATGCGTCCGGTAGTAGAAGTGAGGGCAGCGGTGAATAAAGTAATTCTAGGCGGACTGACAGCGAATCCGGCAAAGATAGACAGGTTATTGGTATTTAGTCGCCCGGTCATACCAAAAGAAACGTGCCCGGAATTGACACCAATACTAAGTGCCAGATCCGAAAAAGACAACCGCGAGTTAAGCGCTATTCTGACATTGGGCAAAGATGCGGCAGACAGCATGAAAGACTTAGGAGATACCGCACCGGACAGTGTAAAGCCAATATTCCCGCTTTCCAGTTTAAAGATAAATGTTCCGGCGGCTATGCAATAAAAGTCATTGCTTGATTTCTGCAAGCCGAACATAAAGTTCTCCAGTATGAATGTATTCGTCTCTATCTTATCGCTTACCAACTGTGCGCCGAAACTCTTTTCCGCGAAACTTCCTCCAACCGAAAAAAATAGCTGATTCTCATTAGTCAAAGTGTTTACACATCGTCCGAAGTCCGTTTTGTTTAGCTCGAAAATTCCGGTAGCTAAAATCTGGTATCTTTCAGAGCCAGCTGGAATAACGATATTATTGAATCCTTCAGATAACAGTTGCAGAAGTGAATAGTTTTTCACCCCTTTGTTACTGATTATAATGGCCAGTTCACTTATTTTTGCCCATTCAGTTACATCAGCTACAAACTGCTCAAACCTGTTACCGTTTTTCAAGCGGCAAGTATTTAGTGTAAGTAACATTTGTTTCGTTTCTTCAGTAAGCAGGATACCACAAAGCATACCTGAAGATGCCAAGACGAACGCAGTCTGTTTGGGCTTCTTGACAAAAGAAACAGTGAAGTCAGTACCGGAATCAGGGAGAATGGTAAGTTGCTCGGTAAGTTCCGTTGCACCCAGTTCCCTATTTTTAAAAAGTTCGCCGGGATTCTTCCCTTTTGTGTTCAGATATCCTACAATTGTTGTTTCGTTGTTTATACGGGCTATACCAAACTCGGCAGGAAAGCCGAGCACTTCTCCGTTGGCAACAAGACTTATATTTGTTTTTTCACTCATTGGAGGCCATTTGTATGTGTGATGAAAAAGAGTTGTCTAAAAGTCAGGCTATTTTATTATTACCTCTTTTACACACATTTGTAAAAGAGGTAAAGCCAGGCTATCATACTTTTGTCAACCTGAAAAAAGAATTAAACTTTAAGGTCAGCCAGCATCTTGGTAATATTGCCGGTACCGATTTGCTGCAAAATAACATCGCTTTCGGTATTCCATACGGCAATGAACAGGCTGTTCAGTTTGACAAAACCGAGATCGGGCAATGCATCAGACATATCCACCGATACGGCAACAGCATATTCCGTTCTTCCCTTTCCTTCTTTCGGAGACTCTTTGTAAAGAAAAGCCGATTGCAATTGAAAGGTAATGGCATTGGGGTCAAACTTGCTGCCTTCTTTCTTAACTGCATCCAAACTACTGGTAATTTTCTTCGAATCGTCATCCCCCATACCGAACGCGCTCTTGAAATCAGCTACCATTTCTCCCAGTGTAACGGAAACCGGAGAGTTGATCTTTGTCGGAATAAGCAAAATTTTGCTACCCTTTTCATCTTTCTCAAACATTGCTGAAAGATTGGTCTTCAGCAAATCAAAATTAGCTCCTAAGGCTAAATTCATGCTCTGTGTCATAATACTTTGTTTTTTGTTAATAATCTTTATATATATTCTCTGCAAGCAAACCAATAGAATTCACAACTGTCGTTAGGGTATTGTCTTTGAGCCCAAGTAATAATCTCTCCTAACGAAATGTAATTGCTTTCTGTCTCAGAAGTCGGTCTTCCTACTATTTTAGGCCATATAAGGATACAGTCATCATTTAATGAAGTCTCATTATCAAGAGTATCATCACCAGGAGTTTCACTATGTAATCTGTATTTATAATCGGGATTACCGACTCTTGCTTCAAATTTTGCATCAGAAAAAAACGGATTTTTCTTAAATGGATCTCCTTCTTTTATAAATGAATACATTTCTGAAGATTTTCCCTTATTGCATACATTTTTAATTGCACTTGAATTGAACCCTCTGGCTAATCTAGGATAAAGATCATCCGCGCTTAGGAATAGCAAATGCTTGTTCATATTAGTTTCTTTTACAACAGTTTCTATCTGGTGAGGGGTCTGTGGCTGAATTGCTTGTATTAACTCATTGATGTTAAATCCAGCTTTTGCTTCTCCTTGCATAATGGTTTGGATAAACCCAGGGGTAAAATAATAGTTAAACATATCCCCCTCATTTACAAAGCACTTAACATCTGCTTCGATTCTTTCCGTTTTAGACCGCAAAACAACACCGTGTCCTGCTATGAATATTCTTTTTGTTGCCATAATACTATAAATGTTTTAGTTGATAATGTTTAATTCATTTAACAGATTAACGAATAATAACTGCATTTTTTTATCCGCTATGTTATCTTTCAATTTATTTGATATTCGATTATATAGTTCACGGTCAAAGTTATTAAGTCCTATTGCACTGACAATACCCTCTATCATTTTATTATTGATTACAAAAGCATCGATTCCATCATTAGTCATATTTACTCCATCAATGTTTAGTGCATATTTATCAAGATAGAATAATGGGGGGCGGTTAAAAAGATTTTTGTTATTGTATGTTAGCCGATATTTACCCCTACCCATATCGGAGTCGGTTCCAAAAAAAGAATTAGACTCATTCTCATTAAAAATAATGTTATGGTATTCCAAAATAGTTTTATTTATTGAGAAATAACCTTCTCCAAACTCCATATGCTGTTTGTAGTGTCCGAGTTCATGCCGTATAGCTCTTTCCAGAGGTAATGTTTCTGTAAAATCCATCTTTACTACAGTTTCTGTCTCTTCAGTTCCTTTATTGGCCCTATATGGATAGCTTATATAAACGGTATGATTCAAATGAGAATATGCACAGTAACATAGTAGTGATAATAATTCCCATCCATCGCCAGTACCATTTGTTTCTGCGACATAGATAGTCGGAGTTATTAAACTTATTTTATCTAATTCTCCACCGATTTGCCCTAGCTCAACTGTTGCTTGAGCCAAATTGGCTTCTTTACATACGATATGTAAGTTGACATGAGGTACTGTATGCAACTGCGAAGATAATTCCCGAAAGATTCTTACGATGTCTGTAATTGTATGATCCATTGTATCAAAAAATGCCCTACTCTCTTTACTATTTGGATTTTCGGCTTCTCCATTGTGAATTTTACGCAGTGAATGTAGTACATGATTATCAATGGGGCAGTATCCGTTTTCTGAATCACGGTTTATTTCTTCTGAAAATGCTTTTCAATAACCTTCCGAAGAAAATTTGCATAACATACCTTTCTCTTTCTAAACACTTTTTCGTGTAAAAGCACTAAAATTAAGCAAATCGTATATCACCCACAAATTATAATATTATCCTTGCGCCCGACAAGAGGCAGATGACAGTCGCTTTTATTAATAAAAGCGACTAAGTATATGCAACAACTTATTACCCCAACCGCTTTCCTTCCTATTGTGGAAAGCAAAATCAGGTATCCCGCTTCCGGGAGGCTCTTTTTAGTATCCCATTTATTCAGACCGTATAGCTTGAAGCTACCAGTCATGGTTTTGCAATGTTTGTCGATTTCAAGCAACGTAGAGTCTATGCGTGCTTCCACTCCTTCAAGATAGCGAGAAGGGTTTTTCTTCCACACAACCTTGTGTTTGTTGGCATCCGCCTGAATAGTAGTACCATCGCAATAATACTCTTCCAAACGGATATAACCTTCATTAAACAGGAGAAGAAGTAGAGAGGCAAATACAGTATGGATACTATCTTTTAGACGACCGCTGCGGAAATTGTTGATAGTGCGGAAATCCGGATATTGTTTGCCTGAAAGCCACATAAAGGTGATATCTGAACGAAGCGCATTGGCGATCTTACGACCGATATAAAGTTTGAGGCAATAAGCATACAAAAGAACTTTCAGAAGCATACGGGGATGGTAAGCCGTAATACCGCCACCACAGTAAGTGGATAAATGAAACGTCAGGTCGAGCTGATTAACCGTATGGTTGATCACACCAACAAGGTGATCATCACTGATAGTTAAGTCTAAACGGTCGGGTCACCCCCATTACATTTGTTCCTTTTGGGGGCTTTTCTTCTCATACAAGAATGTAATACAAATGTCGTCATTCAACAAAGTTGAGGATAGATTGTCCAAAATGCAAGATAAAGGATGATAGAAGTGAACTTAATCCTCATATTTATTGTGGATTCAAATATAATTATTAAAAAAATGATTATATTTGCCCAAACCTTCAAGACATACAATATGAATTTAACTCATTACTTGCCTATTAATACTACAGAAAAAGTAGATTTAATTCTCAGTGAACTTTTGAAGGAGAATTTATTATTCAATAAAGTTATCGAATGGGAAATTTTGGACTTAATTAAGGGATATAAGTTGCAGTTCTATTTCATTAATCAAATGATTAACCTGAAAAGAACTAAGCATATCGCTGAAAAGAAAAGGGAAATAGATTCGAAAGTATTATTGACTCCCGATGAGAATGACTCATATAGTAAAAAGAAACTTAAGAGTCTAATTGGTATGTCTATTAAAAAAATTGCATGTATATATCATGTAGAACCAAATGATATTTTAGGACTCATTAGAACTAAAAATCCGCAGACAAAGGCTAGTTCTATTAATTCTGTATTAGAACTGGAAGATTTATTAATCAATAAATTATATTTCAAAACGATAATATCCAATCATTTATCATTTATAAAGCATTGTTCTACTCATAAAAAAGGACTCAAAAATGGCAAAAAACACTTGAGAGTGAATGAGTATAAAAAGGAGAAAGACCATCCACGGAGGGCGATTCTTATTTCCACACCTATGGGTGGTCAGAATAAAAAGAGGTAATAGTGCTTCCAATATATTTCTTTCGTAATCTATAAAGGCATAATTACTGAGGCCTTCTCAGACATATATCAGTTTTTTATTGTGAAAGGGGGGGATTATAATTCGGAAATACAGAGGGGCAAATGATAACTTTAGAAGAGGGTGTTCAAAGACACCCTCAAGTAATAGTACAGATTTCTTATTCTCTTTTCGAGTTAGTTATCTATAGATATAACTAAC
>OLFS01000978.1_pt1 | contig 24731 bp, 22 predicted proteins | sample 1605491 | NCBI WGS metagenome assembly OLFS01 (sample SAMEA3888921, study PRJEB22519) | human gut metagenome | biome: human gut; feature: human-associated habitat; material: faeces | place: Denmark | collected 2011 | reverse complement strand
TATAATTAATATCCCTTTCTTCTACTTCGATCAATCTTGCCATTTTTATAAATATTTGTTATTATTATTCTACATCAAAGCCGCCTTCAAGAACAAAACGCCGAAGAGTGCTGTCGATTTTTATTTGTACTTTACGAAGAGGTACGATTGTGGATTCAAGCTTTTCAAAATATTCTTTCGCTTTGTTGCGGTCAATCGACTCCTTTAACTCATCAAATCTCCCAAATTCGTTTATGTTCTCTTCGCTTAAATGCAGATTCATAAAAGCACGCAGCTTACTTTCGTCAATACCAATCGCATTTGCAAATTTTCGTATCTGATCGTTTTTGGCATTTTCTTGATATTCGGTAATATAGTCGCGAAGAGATTTGCCTTCTTCGATCATCACATCGCCTCGCTGAACATCGTGAAGGAATATATTAGCGTATTTCTGCTCTTCCTGACTAAGCATGGCAAATGTTTTATGCAGCTCGGCAAGTGCTTTGTCTTTTGCATCCTCTGTTGATTCGTCCGATTGCAGTAACTTTAAATATTTATCGAACCGGGAGTTCATGTAATCAACATCTATTTTGCCCGTATTGATTTCGGTCAGGTAACTGTCAATATCATAAGGAATATCTCCTCCGCCTGTGCCGCCACCACTTCCGCCACCAAATAGCTCTTTATAACGTAATGCTAAAATAAGATAGGTATTTTCATCTAACAACAAACGTATTTTTTTCTTTCCGTCATCGTTTTTAAACTCGTACACAAGTTTATCCCATTGAAATCCTTGTATTTTGGCTGCTTCAAGATAATCGTTAAACTCCTTGAAAAGTTTTGCAAATCGGGCACGTTCTGCATCTTCTTTTGGCAGCTTCTCGAAGTTTGAGACTTCCGCAGCACTAAAAAGTTCCCGAATATCCTGATAAATAGTGTTCATTCTTTCAAGATTTCGCTCCAGCTTCTCTGCAAATAATCCCAATGGTTTGTCTCCCGAATAAAGTTTGAAAGCATTTTCAATGTTTCGGTGCATGGTGTGAGGTTTACGATAATATCGTATTGTACCAAAGGGCTTTTCGGGGCCAAACAGGCGGTTTGTACGCGAAAATGCTTGTATCAATCCCTCATACTTTAACAATTTATCCATGTAGAGTGTATTTACCCATTTAGAGTCGAAACCTGTCAGCATCTGATCTACAACGATAAGCAAATCCAACTGCTTTTCCGGTGTTCTATCTATGCCGAGATAAGGTCTTTTATGAGCCAGCCGTGCTGCTACATCTTTTTTGTATTTGGCATATGTCGGAATGGTAAAATCTTGTTTATAAACCTTATTGTAATCAGTAAGCATTTCAATCAAAGCATCTTCTTTGAATATACCGCTACCATTATTGTCGATACTTTGATCGAACAGAGCCGCAATCTTCAAATCAGGCTTTTCAGCCTTCAAGAGTTTGTAATAGATAACGGCTTCGGGGATACTGCTTGTAGCAAATATGGCATGGAATTTACCGCCATGACTTAATGTGTTCCAATTGTCAATAATATCATTGGTTACCGTATGTTGGTGCTTCGGTATTTCGTATTGGGATGTTGGAATAAAATCTTCTATTCCTTTGATATAATTACCAAGAGCATCCTTATGTCCTGCCATCGGCACATCGTTCATATAGCGATAGTAGATTTCTCTCTTTTTATCATCGGCTATTGCCTCTTCTTCAGTGGCGGCTTTGGCCTTCTCTAATGCTACTACCCGGCGTAAATCCCTGTCTTTATAGGTCAGCACCTTGTAGGGGTCGAAGCCGAGTACATTCTTATCGCGTATTCCATCGGCAATGCTGTAGCGGTGAAGTTCGTTGCCGAAAATGTCAGAAGTAGTGTTTTTCTTTTTCTGATTCTCGTCGTGAATAGGCGTACCTGTAAAACCAAAAAAGATAGCAGCCGGAAATGTTTTTTTGATGGTGGTCAGCATATCGCCAAAGGTGGAGCGATGCGCTTCATCAATAATAAACACAATGCGCTTCTTGTTAATCAACGCTATATCATGGTCGTTCTTCGAACCGTCTTCCTCTATGTTGCTCATCTTTTGAATAGAGGTAACGATCAATGTTTTATTTGGGTCGGAATCTTTAAGTTTGGCAATCAGCACATCGGTATTTTCTGTAGCTTGTACGGAGTCGCTATCGTCGGCAAAACCCCGGTATTCAAGTAGCGACTGTGTGCCGAGTTCTATCCTGTCCATTAGGAAAACCACCTTATCAGCATCTTTTGAGTTGGCTATCAGTTGTGCAGCCTTAAAGCTGGTCATTGTTTTGCCCGATCCTGTTGTGTGCCACACATATCCACCGTAAATCTCTTTATCTGCCCATTTGGTTTTAGCCACCTTGTCGGATATGGCACTTACTGCCTGATATTGGTAACTTCTCATTACTTTCAGCACACCATCTGTGTCGTCTGCTACGGTGTAAAACCCGATTAGCTGGTGTGCCATAGGAATAGAAAGCAGGCTGGCAGCAACCCTGTTCCACTCGTTTATAGGCTCGTTGTTGAAATCCGCCCAATTAAAATAATAATCCTTGTTGAACTTGCCATCAACACCGGGATTGGCAAAGTAAAGCGTTTCTTCGGGGTTCATGGCTACAAAAATCTGAACCAGCGAAAACAGACCTTGCGAAAAAATGCCTCCATGAGAATATTTTTCTATCTGGTTGCAAGCCTGACTAACAGGAATACCGCTCTTTTTCAGCTCTATGTGAATCAAAGGCATACCGTTGATAAGAAGCATAAGGTCGCCACGGCGGTCGCTTATCATATGTGATGTGGTGGGAAATTTGGGTTGCCGTACTATTTGGTAGCGGCTTTGCCCTGCGGCTATTTCATGGCGGTCGTATATCTTCAAGCTTACTTCCTTTCCAAAATGCAAGGTATCGGCAGGATTGTCGCGCTTTATCGACACCGTTTTTCCGTTGATAAACCCGTTTAATTTCAGCGGCGTACGCAAGGTGTTTATCTGTTCCACAATCTGCTGCATCTCACCTTCGGTAAGAGGATACTCGCCCAAGCGGTCGACGCTTCGATTGTTGGTAAAAAGGATTTCAGCCCAATTTTGCAAAAGTTCTGCCTCGGTGGGGTTTACCAGCACTTCACTTTCCCAACCATATTTTGTGTAAAGCAGCTCTATAAGAGCCATTTCAAATTTCAGTTCATTGTCGAATGTTGTCATAGTGCGTCCTCCTTATTTACAAACATTTTTTCGAGACAGGCTTTTTTTATGTTTTTCAGCGTGGTAAGTTGTTGCTCGTTTTGGCTGATTAGGTTATCGAGTTTTTTGAAGAAAGTGCCTATTTGTTCTTGTTCTTTCAAGCATGGAATGCACGAAGAAAATGTTTCCACACTTTCTTTTGATATGTTTAGCTGCGAAGAACCAACTCCTTGAAGCTTGAAATAACTTTGTTGTGCATTTATACAAAAAAAGAGAAATTCAGAAAGTATCGTTTCATTAAGTCGTAGCAATGCAACTCGTTGATTTAGCACGAATCTATCATTTTCTGGTATAATAGCAACCCTTCCAAGCAAATCTCCGTGTCCAACATCACTTAAAACCATAACTAAGTCATTTTTAAGAAGCGTATCACTTGCTTCATTAATAAATTTTCCTGAGGGTTTCAATCCTCCATCTATTGAAATAGAGTTAAGATTAATTAATTCGTACTTTCCTTGATTCGATTGCTTTTCTTCATGTCCTCTTCCATTCGAATATGAAGTCATTGTGTCTAATTGTCGCAAAACCCACTCCCCAATAAATCCTTTAAATCGAATTTCGGGGGTGGTTGCACCTTTCTTTGGAAACATTTTTTCGAGGCAAGCTTTTTTTATGTTTTTGAGTTTGTCAATTCTACTTTGCTTTGCCTCTATCAGCTTATCAATGTTCTGAAAATAGTTGCCGATTTGGGTTTGTTCGTTAAACTCTGGGTAATATATGAGAGTATCCTTAATAGCAGACTTTGATATGCCTACAATTTTTGTCCCCTGCATCAGAGGTAAAAGTTGATTATGAAAAACTGAAGCATTTAATAAATATCCAAGATACCTATTTGCAAATGAAAGCAAGGGGCGACACGCAATCGTGTGGAGACCTGCAACAACTTGCTCATTCACATTTAGCAGTTCGGTACATTTACCAACTGTTTCATCTTCTGCTGCATCTGCTATTATAATATCACCATCTTGTAAATGAGCATATTTATTAGCAATCTTTTCATTGGTAATATATGGTAATTCTTCTTTTGATATATCAAGGCACTCACCAAATTTAATAAGCACATCGCCGTAATGTACATTTTTTGTAGAGCCACTTTCGTAATTTAGTTCAGCACGAGATAATGTGTTATTATTAAGGAACAAAAAAGTGTTTGAGAATTCTTTTTCCTCCCACTTCTCTGTAAAACCCTTAAACCGGATTTTAGGAACGTTCTTTTTATTCTTTTCCATCGACATTTGCTCCTAATAGGGTTTGCAATTCTTTCAGTCCGCGCATATCAAATTCGCTGCCCTCCAAATCGTCAATCAATAAAGAAAGCGATTGTTCCGCCTCTTGTATATCGCGTTCTAAATCCATATAGGTAACGGCATATTTTTCGGCAAGTAGCTTTGTTTTAGCCACCAACTCGTTAATAATGCCTGAAGGCAGCTCTGCCAATGAAGCACACAAGGGCTTAATCCATTTAAGGTCTAATAGCATCAATACATCGTCGTCCGCAAGGTTTTCAATGGTTGTTTTGGTTAGCGTGTGTAACGCTGCCGTCTGGTCTTTTACTGCTTTTTTCTGCTTTTTCTCTTTTGTCATCAAGGCATCCGCCGTAACGATGATATACTCTAATGTATCTTCGGCATATTTTGCTTTAGTCTTATTCAACGCTTTTGCCTCTTTAGTAATCTCTTTTGCCGCAAATGCCGTGTTGTCATCGTTAAGCAAGTTCTCGCCTTCGCCTGTTTCTATCAGTTTTTCCAACAATTCGTCTTTCTCCGAAAGTGTTTTTTCCAAATCGGCTTCGACTTGCTTCAACTCATCGTATTGAGGTCTCAATAATGTTAGTTGAACTAACTCAAAGGGAATAACGCGCCCCATCCAACCGTCTTGCACCTCCTCGTCTTTACCGTCTTTCTTTTTTATTACCATATTAGGCTCTACCACCTTGGTGGCTTCAAAGCCTTCGGTTTGTATAATCTCTAAATCGGTTGCCGTTTTTGTCCACTGGTCGTCCAGCAATTGGTAGGCTTGGTATTTATCAATTAGCGGAACATCGGCAAGACGGTTAAAAATGTCAATGCTAATTTTATTCTCCTGCTGTTGTACCTTTAATGTCAGCATGTTGTCAATCAACTCCTCTTTCAGGTAAGCAGGCAATGGAGCAAAAGCAGTGTCAAAACGATTGATAAAGTGTTGAACATCAGTGTTGTCGACAATGGTCTCCTTCACATTTTCGGCAGACAGAGCAGAATAAGGCGTATCGTTACCAGCAAACAGTTCCGCCCTTAGTGTAGGAAAAGCCGCCCAGTAGGTAGACAAAGCGTCAATTTCGGTATTTGGAATACCTCCAAACATGGAAGCGTAAATATCCCACGATTCAGCTTCTGCCGATGAATCGACATAGCGGGGGATATTCAGGTTGTATCCGTTTTCGCGTATGGTTTGGCGAGATACTTTTTTAGAAAACTTAGGAATATCGCTACGATGAATTACTGCATCGGCTATCTTTTTAATGTCGCAGGCACGTAGTCTGTTGTTTTTACCCTCTTTTATAAAACCTTTTGAAGCATCTATAATCAACACGTCGTCATTGTCTCTGCGTTGTTTAAGCACCATGATAATGGTAGGAATGCCTGTCCCGAAAAAGATATTGGCAGGCAGCCCTATAATGGCATCAATATGGTTAAACTCTATCAGGTTTGTTCTTATTTTCTCCTCTTCTCCTCCTCTGAACAATACCCCGTGAGGCAGTACGATAGTCATGATGCCGTCGGGTTTAACATGGTACAAATCGTGAAGAAGGAAGGCATAATCAGCCTTGCCTTTGGGAGCTAGCCCAAACCGGGAGTAACGAGGATCAGCTTCTTTGTTTGCAGGATCCCAGTTTTGCGAATAGGGCGGATTTGATACCACCGCGTCCACATAAAGTGGGTGGTAAGTACGTTCTTTGTCGTTGTCGTCAAAATACGGCCAATCGTCTTCCAGCGTATCGGCATTGCGAACAACTATATTGTCGGGCAATATATTGCGCATTACCAAGTTCATACGTGTGAGATTGTATGTGTTTTCTTTCAGCTCCTGAGCATAATATTTGATGTTGTTCTTATCGTTGATGTGTTTGGCTACTGATCGACCGATATTAATAAGCAAGGATCCCGAACCGCTCGTGGGATCGTATATTTCTATTTTATCTCTGCTGCTCAAATGGTTGGCTATAATTTCCGACATTACAACCGACACTTCGTGCGGCGTATAAAATTCGCCCGCTTTTTTACCTGCATTAGCCGCGAAATTGCTAATCAGGTATTCATATATGAAGCCCAACACATCGTAATCTTGACTTCCATCGGTTGGAATATCTTTAATTACCTGAATAAGATCACTGATGGATTTGGTTTGAGAGCCTGCGCTATCGCCAAGCTTACTTAGCCCTGTTTGCAGTGTATCAAATATTTTGGAGAACACTTTTTTATGGGTTTCACTAATCAAACGGTTGAATGCCGAAAGAGCATCGCGCACATTGGACACATCGAAATCCCGTCCCTTTTTCAGCCAAGTAGAAAATAAGTTCTCGTAAGAAATAAAATATCCTAATTGCTGTTGGCAATAACGGACGGTTTCTTCATCTTCCTCTGTTAATTCGGGCAAATCGGCTTCTACCCAATCATTCTTTTTCAGGAAAGCCTCCTCTTTATCGGATAGAAATTTGTAGAATATAAAGCCAAGTATATAATCTTTATAGTCATTTGCCTCTATTTTGGAGCGCATCCTGTTAGCAGATGCCCATATCTTTGACGCGAGTTGTTGCTTATTCATATTATTTTGTATTATTAATCAGTTCTCTCATATCAACATTGAGTACTTGCGCAATCTCAACCAGTATCTCTAATGAAGGTTGAATGATATTAGAACACCAACGCGATACCGTAGCTTCATTTTTTCCTATTGTTTCAGCCAACCATTTTCCTGTGCAATTCTGTTCTACAAGTACTACCTTGTGTCTGTTTATTGGTTTTATGTCCTGCATATCTTTCATTTAGTTATCTAAAACATCATACAGAGTACTTATTGTTATAAGTCATTGACATGAGATGCAAAGATATTGATTTTTATGAAATATCATTCTCTAAATATCATTATTTTCACTTGAAGAGTTACGACGAGAAGTAAAATTTCCCTTGTTCTCCAAACACTGTCATTTCCTTGCACACCCATGCAACCGGCATCTGAGAGAAATCATAAGCAGTATTTACATTATATCTTTCTAAAGAAAACATACAGGCGTTTATCGAAGATGGTTATGAATTTATTCTTAGAGCACGGCCTAAGAACGAATCGGATCAAATCAAGAAACGTATCTTAGATATGGATCTGACTTATGGTGATGTGGAGGTTATAAATAAGAAAGATAATATCCGTTTGATTGTTTCCAGAAGTGAGAACAGGGCAAAGAAAGATGAGTTTAACGGCAAGCGTGGGCTTAGCAGGTTACAAAAGCGAGTTAATAGCGGCAAGCTGACTAAATCGAATATAAATAGTAAAGGGTATAATAAATACCTAAAAATGGAGGGTGAAGTAATAATCTCAATAGATCTGGAAAAATTCAATGCAGATGCTCTGTGGGATGGAATTAAAGGATACGTCACTAATACCCAACTCGATAAGAAGGATGTTGTCGCTTCTTATAAAAAATTGTGGTTCATAGAACGAGCTTTTAGAATGAATAAGACAGATTTAGAAGTACGCCCCATTTCCACAGACTCCACAATCGCATTCAGGGACATATTTGTATCTGTTTCACGGCATATACCATCATGTTGGAACTGGAACGTACTCTTAAAAAGAATAAATCAGGGATTACATTACTACGGGCTCAGGAACTTACTTTTAATATGTACCAGATCGTATATCAATTACCCAAAAGCAAAACCAAAAAAACGCAGATTTTGCAGATGGATAAGGAACAGAGAGAACTATATTAGATAGTCATCAAGGATGATGGAAAACGTCTATTCCGGTTTGGGTGTCCCAATGACGAAAACAGGAATGAACTGAAAAATACTTATGTTAGGGAACTGCCGGGTATAGCATTTTCTGCTATCTTGAAAGAAACTGTTGTTGCACATAGTTTTATGGATATAGTGGAGATATTTAAGCATAATTATTTTTAAGATTTTTAGTAGCCTTGTTGGCTTGATGTGGTAAAGTTCTTACCTTTGTAAGGTCATCAAAATAAGTGTTCATGAAGAAGTCTATAAAACATTTGCCCAAGCGAACGCAGGAAGAACTGACAGTTCTGCTGGACTTAGTCTGCAAAAGCGTCGATAACTGTCAGATGATTATCCTGTTCGGGAGTTATGCCAGGGGTAATTATGTTTTATGGGATACTAAAATAGAGTTCGGTGTTCGTACCTCGTATCAGAGTGATTATGATATTCTTGTCATCACCAACGGAGCAGTCAAGCGGGCAGAAAGAAAGCTGGAGCGTATCACTAACAAATATCATGATTTGTTTGAATACCGTCGTCACGCTTTTCCGCAATTCATTGTCGAACATATAAATACGGTTAACAATAATCTGGAGGTCAGCCAGTATTTCTTTACAGATATTGTAAAAGAAGGAATTTTGCTTTACGATAGTGGCAAATGTCAATTGGCTAAACCACGGAAGTTGAGCTTTAGGGAGATTCGGGATATTGCACAAAATGAATTTAGTGAGCTTTATCCTTATGCTTGTGGTTTTTTGGAAGGCGTGAAAGGATTTTATTTGCCTAAGGATGAGAATAAGATTTCTGCTTTTTTGCTTCATCAATCCTGTGAGAAACTTTATAATACTATATTGATGGTTTTTACGAATTACCGTCCGAAAAGTCACAGACTTCAAGACCTTGGTGGGAGGGTAAAGAGCTTTTCGATGGAACTGGTAACGGTTTTTCCTCAAAATACGGATGATGAAAAAGAGTGTTTCGATCTGTTATGCCGAGCCTATATCGAAGCCCGCTATAACAAAGATTACAAAATTACACGCGAACAGCTGGAATACTTAATTTCACGTTTAGATATTCTAAAGGAAATGACTGAACGTCTTTGCAAAGAGAAAATTGCAGAATATAATGCGATGGCGGAAAATGGTTGAACACACGAAATATTTTAAAGTCTTATAACTTTGCATCCGTTTAGCTGTCACTCCCTATAAATTAAAAAGAAGAATATATCTGTCATCTGTCACCGATTTCATTCTAACTATCAGATTATAAATAGTTAATGATGTGACAGCAGTAGGTGACAGCACTGTGATGGCAATTATGCTGTCACCCTTGTATTTGTGATTCGGGATATGTTTTGAAGTCGTTGATTTCATCACGGTATGTAACTATCTTTTCTACTGTAAGAAACAGTTTGTTTTGCAGTTTGAAACTAAAGTTCCCAATGCTTGAAACCATAGTTCCAAAGGCTTGAAACTAATGATTCCAAGCTGTTGGAACTAAAGTTTCAAGCCTTTGAAACTATGGTTTCTCTTCGCTGAAACTATGGTTTCAAGGCGACGAAACTAATTCAGTGCTATAACCTTATCATGACCCAGCTTAGATTACTTCTTTAGTGTCTTCTCTTTTCTATATTAAACTTTCGTTTTTTCTTGTCGGTCCCGGATATAATGAGTAATTTAGCAGTCTCAACGACACGAAGACGCTGACACAAACAACCTATTATTATATAAATGAAAATTACCCAATTCCGTAAAAATGGAGATACAACAGCGCTCAGCGTAATGGATCTTGAAAAACTGGTAAGCAAAGTAAAAACAGAGATAAAATCCCGTCCGGTTTCCACTTTCAGAGAAGAATTAAGATATATGCTTCCAGATGATCGGTGTATGTTTGCCGACAAGCTTCCCGAGATAATTCCTGCCGCAGAATTTAGAAAAGTAAACGGGCAGAAGCAGATGAAAGCGTACAATGGTATTATTGAACTGACTGTCGGTCCCCTGTCCAATAAATCGGAGATAGCTCTGGTGAAACAAAAAGCGAGTGAACAACCGCAGACCCGTTGCGCTTTTATGGGTTCGAGTGGAAAAACGGTGAAGATATGGACCACTTTTACTCGTCCGGATAACTCACTGCCCAAAACACGGGAAGAGGCGGAACTGTTTCACGCTCACGCCTATCGGCTGGCCGTGAAATGTTATCAGCCCCAAATCCCGTTCGATATACTTCCCAAAGAGCCGACTTTGGAGCAATATTCGCGATTGTCTTATGATCCGGATATTATGTATCGTCCGAATTCCGTGCAATTTTATCTCTCGCAGCCCACAGCGATGCCCGAAGAGACGACTTTCCGGGAGGCAGTGCAGGCAGAGAAGTCTCCGTTGACTCGTGCCGTGCCGGGATATGATGCAGAAAATGCTTTTTTGATGCTTTTTGAAGCTGCTTTTCGAAAAGCTTATACAGATCTTAGCGAAGCAGGCCTCCAATTACGGGAAGATAAATGGCAACCATTGGTCGTACAATTGGCCAAAAATTGTTTTGCTTCGGGATTGCCTCAGGAAGAAGTCGTGAAACGTACCGTTTTTCATTTCTATATGTATAAACAAGAAGTGTTGATCCGGGAGATGATTGGCAACGTATATCTCGAATGTAAAGGTTTCGGCAAAAATATCAGTCTGAGCAAAGAGCAACAGCTAGCCTTACAGACCGAAGAATTCATGAAACGCCGTTATGAATTTCGCTATAACACACAAATCGCCGAGGTGGAATATCGGGAAAGGCTGTCTTTCCGTTTTCGTTTCAATCCTCTCGACAAACGGGCGCTGAATAGCATTGCCCTAGATGCACAAATGGAGGGTATTCCACTGTGGGACAGGGATATCAGTCGGTATATCTATTCAAATCGCGTGCCTGTATTCAATCCGTTGGAGGATTTTCTCTATCGACTTCCCGGATGGGACGGTAAAGACCGTATCCGTGAATTGGCAGCTACCGTTCCTTGCCGGAATCCGTATTGGACAGACTTGTTTCACCGCTGGTTTCTCAATATGGTTTCTCATTGGAGAGGGTATGATAAAAAATACGCGAACAGTGTTTCGCCATTGCTGGTCGGGGCGCAAGGGACGCGAAAATCTACCTTTTGCCGGAGTATAATGCCACCTTCGGAACGTTCCTATTATACTGACAGCATTGATTTCTCGCGAAAGAAAGATGCGGAACTTTATCTCAATCGTTTTGCGCTCATCAATATTGATGAATTTGATCAGGTCAGTTCGACACAACAGGGCTTCTTGAAACATATTCTGCAAAAGCCTGTGGTAAATATGCGGAAACCTCATGCCAGTGCCGTGCTCGAAATGCGCCGGTATGCTTCATTTATCGCTACGAGTAATCAAAAAGACCTGTTGACCGATCCTTCCGGTAGCCGTCGTTTTATCTGTATCGAAGTGACGGGAGTGATTGACACGAATCGTCCGATAGATTATGAACAGCTTTACGCGCAAGCCATGTATGAATTGGAACATGGCGAACGCTATTGGTTCGACCAGGAGGATGAAAAGATTATGATGGAAAACAATCGTGAATTTGAGCAAGTTCCTCCGGAAGAACAGCTGTTTTTCCGGTATTTTCGTGCTGCACAACCTGAAGAAGGGGAGTGGTTGTCTCCGGCGGAGATTATGGAAGATATTCAGAGAAATAGTTCGATACCGATGTCCGTGAAAAGGGTCAATTCATTTGGAAGAATACTGAAAAAGCAGGAAATCCCCTCCAAACATGTACGTAGCGGTACGCTTTACCATGTCGTAAAGTTAGTGACCGGGTAGCGGGAACAAATAATAAATGTATGATTACATTGTGACGGCAAAAATGCCGTCACAATGCAATCACCTCCTGCTGTCACGGGCTGATTCGTTCATAATGAGTCTGTTATGTCCCGTTTGGTGACAGATGACAGCAACTTACCATATATATTCTTCTGTGTAGCGTTGGTAAGCAGGCTCTTCTTTTATTCCTTTGTTACGAAACAATTGTTTTATATAAGCTTGATCTTTGGGCATAAGGCCTCGTTCTCCACGATAGAGTCGGTAATATCCTGTTTTCCCATAGTGTCCCACCAACTGTGATCGGATACTGACTGCGTCTTCATAAGGAATCCTGTCAAGCAACCGTTTAAGTCCCCATGTTACATGAACTTTTACAGCCGTTTTAAAACATTCGCATTGATTCCCGTCCGCAGGATAGCGTGCTGGATTAACGCTGGTGATATAAAGATAGTCGGCTCCGTTATATTGTGCAGCTATGTGGCGTAAGCATTTGGAGGCTTGTGGGCATTGGTCGTTGAAGCAACGGGCAAAATTGTAAGGGACAGACAGGCTGTCGCGTTCTTCTTTCATTTGTTGACTTTGTTTTATTTATGATAGCAAGGGATACAAGTTTTGTATTCTCTACAAATGTAAGGCTTTCTTTCAAGAATGAGAAATGATTGATAAGCTAATACCATTGTTCTATGCGATTTCTTTTTGAAATCACTATCTTTGCAATGGATCTATTCATTAAATAAAGAAGAGATTATGCTTGCATACACATATATTGAACACGGAAAATTTGAATTGCGAGAAAAACTGGAACCGAAAATTACGGATGCACGGGATGCAATCGTGCGTGTGACTCTTGGCAGTATCTGTACCAGTGACCTGCATATCAAACACGGTAGTGTGCCGCGTGCAGTACCCGGAATAACGGTTGGACACGAGATGGTAGGTGTCGTGGAAGAGGTGGGAGCTGAAGTTACATCAGTCAGACCCGGCGACAGAGTGACTGTGAATGTCGAGACTTTCTGTGGGGAGTGTTTCTTTTGTCATCACGGATATGTCAATAACTGTACCGACCCCAACGGTGGCTGGGCTTTAGGCTGCCGTATCGACGGCGGGCAGGCGGAATATGTCAGAGTACCTTATGCCGATCAAGGACTGAACCGTATTCCCGATACAGTCAGTGATGAACAGGCTCTTTTTGTCGGTGATGTCCTTGCCACAGGCTTTTGGGCAACTCGTATTTCAGAGATTACAGACAAAGACACAGTCCTCCTCATTGGTGCCGGACCTACCGGAATTTGTACTTTGCTCTGCTCGATGCTGAAGAATCCGAAGCGTATCATTGTCTGTGAAAAGTCCCCTGAAAGGATTCAGTTTGTCCGTGAACATTATCCCGATGTACTGATAACGACACCTGAGAACTGCAAGGAGTTTGTACTCCAAAACAGTGATCACGGTGGAGCTGATGTTGTTCTGGAAGTGGCGGGGACCGAAGATAGTTTCCGGATGGCGTGGGACTGTGCCCGTCCCAATGCGATAGTCACGATTGTGGCTCTTTATGACAAACCTCTGCTTTTTCCTTTGCCTGAGATGTATGGCAAGAATTTGACTTTCAAAACAGGAGGTGTAGACGGCTGTGACTGTGCTGAGATCCTCAGTCTGATTGAAGAGGGAAAGATTGATACTACTCCTCTTATTACCCATCGCTGTTCGCTGAACGAGATTGAGGAGGCATATCGTATCTTTGAAAACAAGCTGGACGGCGTCATCAAGGTAGCGATTGTATGTCAAACTGAAAGTAATAAATAAGAATATGCCTGTTGTCGAAATATCCTCTTTGTCTCATCCCGGAGTTGAGATATTCTGTACTCTTACCGAGGCTCAGTTACGCAATCGTATCGAGCCTGGCAAGGGTATTTTTATCGTAGAAAGTCCAAAGGTCATAGAGAGAGCTCTGGACGCCGGTTATGAACCTTTAGCCATTTTGTGTGAGCATAAACATATCACTGGCGATGCCTCCAACATCATTGAACGTTGTGGCAATGTGCCTGTCTATACGGGTAGCAGGGAACTGCTTGCTACATTGACCGGTTATGTCCTGACACGTGGTGTTCTTTGTGCCATGCGTCGTCCTGCGGTGCGTAGTATGGCAGAAGTCTGTCGGGAAGCCCAGCGCATCGTCGTGATCAATGGTGTTGTTGATACAACCAACATCGGTGCTATTTTCCGTTCGGCAGCCGCCCTGGGAATTGATGCCGTACTACTGACGCGTAACTCTTGTGACCCGTTGAACCGTCGTGCAGTCAGAGTATCGATGGGAACGGTCTTCCTTGTACCATGGACTTGGATGGACGGTTCTCTCAGCGACTTGGGCAAGTTGGGCTTCCGTACAGCTGCCATGGCACTCACGGATAACTCTGTTTCCATTGATGATCCTGTCTTGGCAACCGAACCCAGATTGGCTATCGTGATGGGTACCGAAGGGGACGGACTTTCGCCGGAAACGATTGCCGAAGCTGACTACGTAGTCCGTATTCCTATGTCGCACGGCGTCGATTCGCTCAATGTAGCCGCTGCGGCTGCCGTAGCTTTCTGGCAACTTCGTGCTCGATAGTTCTGAGGTTAGTATATGTTGGAGTGATTGTTGGTAACCTATCATATAATAAAGAGAAAATATGAGATTCGTGTATTATATGATAGGTTAATGAGTGGATTTTACTTTATCTTTTATTCATCAAATCTAGGATCTTCCTTTACCAACCTAAAATAAGGAGTATCCTGCATTTGCACAACAAAGTTACCGATTTTGCAAATGCTATCAAAAACTACAGCCTTATTGATATAGTTCAGATAATTATCTAAATTAGGATCTGTATTACCAAAAATAGCAGCAAGTTCTGAGCGCGTCGGATTATTAACGTTATGGACTATCCAGCTTTTAATGAAAGTTGAATAATTCTCATCAGCCTTAAAGTCTGATAAATTTTGAGTAGACAGAATCATTCCTACTCCAAACATACGTCCTTCGCTAATGATTCGTCTAAGTGAATTAAACTTCATCTTCATGAACTGATGTGCTTCATCAACAAGAATCATGGCTCGAAGTTCACGAAAACCATTTTTTTGCTTACTTCCTTTCAATTGCTTCATTTCTGCATAGAAGAGATCAAGAATTAAAGATACGATAAGTTTTTTTACACTATCATCATAGAGAGTAAGGTCTATTACTTTTACCGCATTTAACCATTCGAACAATGAGACACAATGCTCACTGTCATTTGTAAACATTGGATAATCTTCTAGTGTACGAAATATCATATATACTTTATCCTTTGCATCATGTTCTTGCAAATATTTATCGACAACTTTCTGCATAGTGGGAACTGGTCTATCCCAAGTGGATGGATCTTTCGTAATTCCAGCGTCTTCGTAAGCTTCAATTATTGCATCTTTAATAGTGATAGATTGCACTTCACCGAGTCCAAATGATTTTGTCATTGAATCTGCTATTCTGCCTGCCGTGATTGCAGGCAGATTAAGTACTTTAACTTGGTCCGTGATGATCAATTTGAGAGGATTAAAAGGGAAGTTTGCATTGAAGCATTCTCCCTTTACTTTATTAAGAAACTCCGAATCATTGTAGTCGCCTTTATAGTCAAAAACTAACATTCCAATAGGTGTTTGATCTACGTTGTGGCAGCTTTCACGAGAGAATTGTGCAATGATCGATCGGGCAAACTGAGTTTTACCTGTACCCATAGTTCCAATGATTCCTAAATTGGGATGTGATACTAACGATGTGTTATTGGGGTAAAAGAATATTTTTGAATGGTTATATTTGTGTTCACCAATCAATAAAGTAACTCCTTTAAAATTTATAGTTTCAGTCAAAGCATTTTTTTCATAAGATTCTTCAATTATATCAATAGTATCCATTTTCAAATCATCTTTTATAGCTTTGTTTTCAGGATGAAAGGCTCCACCGGTTTCTGAGAAGTGAATCTTATCTTTTTCATTTATTGTATCATCTTTTGATTTTCTTTCACTAAGTAGCTGGATTGTTTGAAGATAACCATCCGAAGCACTTAGTTCAGAATATAGGAAAGAATCTTCATTTTCAAAAGCAGAGCCATCAATGATTTTCAAATATTCTACGTTATTAATATTTATATGACAGATTGGAATCTCATCTATTACTTCTGTGCCAATTTTATTTTGAGCAGAATTGAAAGCAATAAGACTAGCAAGACCCATTTCTTGAATGGGAAGTCCGTCATCAACTATGTCATAACGTGCATTAAGTAAATCATAGCGACATTTATCAATAAGTTCAAAATTGGATTCGGAAATAAGTTGATTAGCCTTCAGTTTCTCTGCATTAGTCAATAGTTGAGATGCGAAAAAAGTACGATAAATCTGTTTGACGAAAGTGCTTTCTCCGAACAGGCGTTCGCGCAGTAACTTGTATGTATTTGCAACTTGGATTTCACCCTTCTTTGCATGTACATCATCCTTTGAAGCTTTTACTTCTACAGGATAGAAATATAACTTTACTCTACCATTTACCACAGATAATCCTAACATTAACAGATCGTCGGATAAGGGTTGCCCAGCAGATTTTAAGGACTTGGCTGTAAATAAATAATCTTTAGGCAGGCCTATAGAACCTGACACTCTTAATATTTCATCCAGAGAGATAGGGATCCATATGATATCCTCGTTTCGCTTTAAGAAACGGGTTATTGCTATGACAGCAGCAACAATACTAATTTTTTCGCGAACTTGAAACTCCGTTTTGTTGGAAACATCTAAAAGCCAACGACCATTCATGCAGTTGAAGTAATTCAACATATTTGTGGTAAAAAGATCTACGTTTATACTAGCTGATATCGTCTGAGGGAAGGAGTTGTGAAGCAATGATTTATAACGATCAACATGCTTAGTTACAGTAATACTGTCATATTTTGCATTAATTGTATATTGATCTGTATAATGCACAATATAGAGATTCTGTTTGTAAAAGAAATCTAGGTCAACTTCGGGGTTTAAGAAAGTAACCCAATTAGCTTTTTCGTAAATCTCATTTAGCAACTCATCCTGTTCAAATTGAATAGCTTTGGCTACACAACAATTCTTCTGATACTGATGTGCGCAACCTTCCTGCTCCTCGTTGGCATATAATTCGTTCATAGCTTTGGCTATATCAAAGACAATAGAAGTCCTATCATTTACATCTTTGGTGCCAAAACCTATCACATAATCCTTACCAGTATTAAAAGTGGAAGGTATTGAAATTAATCCGTTAAATGAAAGTTCGGAACGAAGTTCGTTCGTATTTGGACGGCGTATTTTGTTTTCTACCTCCATTTGATAAAATGCAACATGACAATAGCCAATCTCAGAATAGTCTGATGTGCTTTTGAGTCCATGCTTATAGAAAGTTACACGGGAAAATATCTGGTGAATGATCTCACGTACAGAGTAATTAGTATTGTTATCTAGTTTTACGCCGATCTTATAAAATTCAGTAGTGATCAAATCATCTGTACCGAGTCTATTAAGTTTTTCGTAGAAACTTTCTACAAGTAGCTCACTTACATATTCATGTACTTCAAGTCGTTGGACTTTTGATTCTTTATCCTTTGCATATTGCTCTATGATAAAAAGGACAATGCCTTTGATAATATTAGTATCGTCAGTAATTCCAAATGTATTGATAATAATTGGGCACTCTTTATTCATGAAGAGGAAGTCAAACTGTTTTATAAAGGCATTCAACTTATCCTGCACCATTTTTGTGGCGATATTATATGAATGATTTTGTTCATGCCCCTCTATTGGTTCGTAACAGATCCATGTCTTAAGTTCGTCTGTGAAAAAATTGAGTTTGGGACACAATTTTATATTATTTGATGTGATAAAAGGTATTAAGTAATATGGACCTACCAATTTTAATACATTACTTGGACAGCTTTGTTCATTGTAATGCTTTCGGAATTCAAGCATAAATGCAACATTCATCGGATGAAAAGGAGAGAGCCAAATAGTACCATCTTCAAAATCCACAACGCCTAACTTAGTGATGGCCCACTCTTCCTTTGTAAGATATCTATTGGTGGAAATGTGTAGAATAATATCTTTTACTTCTCTAAGGTAATTTTTATAAAGCGAAGCTAAAGTTTCATCAATATAGGTCAAGGTTGGTACAGAGCCAGCTTTTTGATAATAATTAAAAATAGCATCAATAGTTTCGCGTAATTTTTTATTTAGCGGATGATTGAACGTTTCTCCTTCTAATGTGTTGCAGAGATAAATAGCTTTTTCATCAACCATTTTTTGTTCTAACAGCAACAAATCTCTAAACTGATTGTCTTTGTAAGTTGAATATTCTACTTCTCCATTAGTCACAACTGAATAGGTATAACCACAATTGGGGATGACGCGCGCATCCTTGAATGACATTTTTTTTGACCAAACTAATTCAAAGAGTTCTAATGCGGACTTAGGAACAATTTGAACATTGTCAAACTTAAATTTAAATTTCACCTTTTTGTCGTTAAATGTCAATATCTGGTTAATCTCAGAATTACTCGCATCCTTTGTATGAAAGCGCATCTGATAGTTATCTTTCCATATTTCTTGTGAGCCAGGAGCTAATACAATATCTCCACTTCCAAAGTGGAGTTCATCGACATCTTCAGGTACCATCACTGTAATTGTATCTGCAACCCCAATTTTCATATTAGGTTCAATTTCAGCAAAGGCACTTCTTTGTACTGCAATCTTGGTAAAGATAAAGTTATGTTTGTTATCTTCTTTTCCAACTGAAAAGGATTTTACCTTATCATCTAAGATAAAAGTAAGTGATTTCTCTCCCTTTGTTCCATTGAATCCCTCGCTAACTATGTCTTTGATTGAATTGTTAAATACAATTTTAACTTTAACGTTTGCATCTTCACTGCAAACGATTACCTGTATCTTTTGCTTTTTAGCCGTGCCATTCTCCTTTATCACACACTGACTTTCAATGTTATGGTTGAACATATCGAAGAAGCTCATCTTCTCAATAGACAAGTTTGCATTCGCATTTTTTCTATTAACACTTTCAATCACATCATCCACATCAATTTCTTTCCAGGATGAGGGGTTCGATATAATGCGATTTACCATTTTGTCGTCTAAGAATTTCGAAAGTAAGGTCTCACGACTATCCTCATCGAGATTAATCATTATACTATTTACCTTTTCGAAAAGGTCTTGATTATGATAGACACGCTTTTCTAACTCTGGAACTTCTAATAATCCGTAAATTTTATTGTCTGGAAAATACTTTAACCTATTAAATGCACCATTCATACTTCCTTCTTGGAGAATAGAAAGTACATCCTCAAAATCGAACATGTCACAACCTTCAGAATCTATCATTTCGACGATTCGGTTCAATGCTGCCTTTAAATATTCTTTTTCGTAATTAGATATAATGACAGTGTCGCTAATGCAAGCATCTATACAATTCTTTATCTCATGGGCATTGAAGGGCTGTCCTTTATCCTGCAGATTGATACTAGCTGTTGATAAGGTATCAACTGTAGCGTAATTTGAGAGTATAAAGAGGGTTGCGTATTTATCATATTTTTTTCCTTTGTTGACTGCATTACGAATTGTGGGTAAGTACTCTCCTCCAGTATCTATATCTGCGATGATAAAGGGTACAGAGGCTCCCTCATCATCTGCATCAAACTGAATCGTTTCATATCGATCAAGCTCTGGATTCTCTATCCGGCCTTCATAAATGCCTTCCACTGTTAGCTCTCTACTATGTGTGGAATTTTTAAATCCGTTGATAATGCCTATTCGATTTTCTTCACTTTCTATCACAAGACAATAGTGTTCACCCTCTTTAGCTGGATTCTTTGCAAAGAATTTGGCTAGGATGTCATCAATAAGATATTTATAAAATGATTCTGACATATTGGGCCTCCCCGGAATCGCTTCTCCGTTCTAATAAATTTAACTTCAATAATTGTGCTTCTATAGCCTGCTTTGTATGTAGATCGAAGCAAATACCATATTCTTTAAATCTTTGATATAGTTTTTTTAGCTTAAATCTTTGCTCTCTCGTTATCATTGCGATTAAAAATGTGAGCATATCATTGTCTAGAACTAAGACTGGAAATCCCCTCCCACGTCTAGTTTGTAACAATCGTACTTTTAAGAGATTTTGAACTCTTGAAAGCATACGTCCATGGTATTCAAATGACTGATAGCTTTTACATATAGATTCTAACTTTTTAAAAAAATCCTCGTAAGAATTTACAGATAGATCTGATATTACTTTTATTTCATCTACTTTCTTTCCTGAGGTTCGTTTTTTCAAAGCATTGTATTTACCTATCTTGCAATATTCTAAAAGTTTTTCACATTGGTTTTTAATTTCATAGTCAAAAGGAGTCTCTTTAATTTTATCTAAAAGATTTTTATATAAGCCAATAGGTTTCGTATTCTCATTATCCATAAGTAAGATGTTTAACATATCTACAGCTTGCATTCTACCATATAGTTTTGACACATATTCAGAAGGAAGTTTAGTCGCCCAGCCTTGTTTTACTACGTCTCGACGCTCCGAAGCTGACTCATTGTCCAGGATAAAATATAGTGATTCTGGATTCTCTAATGAGTCATTAAGTTTATTAGCTGCATCAAGTCTGAAAATAGTTTGTGTAATGGAATAACATGCATAGAAGTAGAGCAACATATCAATATACTTCAAAACTACATAGTCTTTTTTTTGCAATAGCCATTTAATGTCATTTACAAATTGCTGTTGAATAAAAGGAAGAACATAATAGCTCGTTTCAGGTTTAGAAGGGGAAGCTTGTGTTTGTTGTTCCAAAGCTTCCTGAATGGTATGGCAGAAGACATTACGATTTTCCTCTTCTTTCAAGTTTAAAGATGAATTAGGGATCAATGACATGAGGTATTCCGCTAGTTTTTTCTGTCCACTGCCATATTTAGACAAGACAGGTGAACCTTTCTTGCTCACCATATCAAGCGGAATATACTTCAGGAAAGATGAATTAAAAGGTACAAAGTTTCCATCAGTACACATTAAGTCCTTCATAATCAACTTAAACTTCTCAATGCCATCTTTGCTGAGTTCTTTCTGCCTGAGATAGTTGACTACAAATTCTTCTATATACGTGGTGTAGTCTAATACAGGATTTGCAGGTACTTGGCTATTATAACGAAAGAACTCTCCTGTTATCCCTTTTATGCTACAGGTATTATCAAAATTAGATGTGGCTGGGTTTGCTGTAAATGGAAGGATATTGATTCCTTCATGAAAAGAGTCACTAATCTTCTCATCCTCCCCATATCGATATTTCTCGTAAAATCGTTGAAAGTATATCATAACTAAGCCATTTGAATATTACCATATGTTTCACTAAATGTAATGATCTCATTCTTATCATTCAGAATGAGGACTTCCTCTTTAGCCTCGCTATATTGTGAAAGTTCTCTAACAAAATTGCTAAATGCCAAACTTTTTTCTCCCTCATAGGTGGTAGCGAGTTTTCCATTCTTTAGTTCAATTAAATGCTCGAAGAGTGGATAATCTATGTGGAGTGGAATTTTATTGCCTTCTAAAGTCCAATTTAAGTTCATTGCAATATCAAATATATGAGGTTTATTTGCATTAAAATGGACATCATATTTAGCGGAAGGCATCTTGAGTGTTGCGAATAGCTTATAATGACTTCCTTGGATGTTTAAAGGAATAAAGTTAGGCTTATCAATATATGAGCCGTAATGGCGAGGTATTGCGTTAAGTACGAGATGATTTAAGTAGTGGAATGCTTTTAAGGGGGGAGAAACGATGCGTGTCAAAGTTCGGTCGGTCTGAAAATATCTGATTGCTTTGGTTTTCAAAGCGTTAGAACGGGGTAGGAGTGAGCTGGGTGGAAAAACGAAGCGTTTACATCGCTTTACATCGAGCTTACATTTGAACCTTGTTTGAACACCGTTCAAATGAATCTCTTTACATTAGGAGTGGAGTAGGGGAGAATTCAGGCAGTATGGTATTATTTCACTCCGATGCTTTGCCCAGGCCATACTTCCATATACAAAGATAACCAAATGGTGTAATTTATGCAAGTGGAGTAGGGGAGCGCTTCGCTTCTCTCCTATTTTTATTTATTAAAATTATTCCATATAGCTGATATTTGGTATATTTGCAGTGAAATAAATACTATATATCATGAGTAAAGTTATCCATGTACATTTGATTTTTGAGAAAAAGAACATCTACTTTGGTAGTATATCGGCCATTTTTGAAACTCTGACGGAGAAACAGGTCGGAATCACTAAGAGTAGTCTTTTACATGCTGGACTGGTTGATGACATTGCCAAATACACGAAACGTGCAATGATTATTCAGTCTCGCTTGATAACATGTACCAGAAAGGGATAAAATGCCTTAGAACGCAATTAAAAGCCGCAAAAGCGGCTTTTTTTGCCCTTATAAGTGTCAAACTATGATGGAAGGCTGTATTTATCCGTTTGAACGCTTTGAACGTCTTAAAAAGTGGAAAGGTTATTCACTTGCTTATTCATTTGGTTATTCATTTAAGCTATTACAAAAACGAAATGTTTTGATTGCTTATTCATTTGGTTATTCATTTTTGTGCCTATTTTGTTCTAATAAAACGGGGAAATATCTTTTTTTTATTTGGTATTCATCGGTTTTTATAATATTGTAGGGGGTAAATTGTATATAGATAATATTTATTTACTCCCCTGTATTTTTATATATTCTGCTGTAAAATAGTGATTTAACTGTTTTTACCTCCCTTTCCCCATAAAACACGTTTTAGATGGCATTGGCAACCGTAGAATCGCTTGCATCCGAAACACGCCCCGACTTGTCCTGTTTAAGTTGTGTAATTGTCTGTTTGAGCATCCCTATTTCCTCTGCCTGTTCTTTTATTGTAGAGAGAAGTTTATCCACAATTTCAGGGGGGGCATTGTATTTTTCGATTTCTTGCTTATTGTCTTGGCTTATTTCTTGGTGTATAGTATATGAATTTTGGGAGACATCTGTATTATTGGATTTAAGCATATTCCCCTCCCCTCTCATTAGCCATTCAGCAGATAAATCCGGATATAGGGTTAAAACTTTAACTATCATATCTCCGCCAGGCTGTGATGCCATATTTTTTCCCTTGAAGTTGCTGGATTGTATTCCAGTAGCCTCAAAGAAATCTACTTTTTTTATATCCTTCTCTTTTAAAAAGGCAAGAATTTTATCTTTTATGGTCAAAATATCTCCCATATTTGTTTTTAGGTTAAAATTTTATCCTTATATTTGCAGCGTGTTCAAAGTGTGAACACCGCCCCAAAGCTACAAAAAAGGCTTGAGGTGACAATGAGAAATATAAAAAGAAGAAAAATAGAAGGTTATGAAACGGTATTATTTTGAATTGACAGATCGGAGTTATAATGATCTGGGGGCTTTTATTCCGGATGGGTACAGCAAGGAAGTGGCTGTCAGGCAAGCAAAGAGGTGGATGGCAGAAAACAGTATAGTATTAGCCACCCTTATCGTGAATAGCCTAAGAACATCTAACGTGTTGGATGTAATTGATATTGATATACTTAAAACGAAGATATAATGGAAGCAAAATTTAAAAAGGGACAAAGTGTGAGAATCACCAAGAGGAACGGTGAAGTCATTGATGGTGTAATCCGCGACTGGGACTATAACATTTGTACTTTCGGTCGTGAATATAATGTCGATTATATGAAAGATGGCCAGGTTTGGACTGTGATATGTGTTCCGGAGGATGCCATACAAGAACTCCGATAGATTTCCGGGGCAGTTAGTTCAGTTGGTAGAACACGCCAAACTCCCGCAAGGGAGAGGCCATGGTCCGTGGTTCGAGTCCGCGACTGCCCGCTACAATAATTTAACTTATCAGCGAATTATGAAAGAACGAATAGTGGTAGAATACAGTGAGGTGGGTAAAATAGCCGGTTTGCTGGGTTGTTCCCGGGAAATGGTCTCCCACTCCCTTGCATTCCGCAAGAACAGCAAGTTGGCCCGTTCCATCCGCAAGCTCGCCATCGAGCGCGGTGGAACCAAGGTAGGTGGTAACCCTGAAAAGAAGGAAAGCGATGAAAAGTGAGTTGATGGCATTGTTCGGTGACCAGCTGCGCTGGTTTATACACTTGAACTGGAAGCAGCGCCTTTGTGTACTTTACTTCTGTCTGAATTTCTGTCTGATATTTTCTGTGAGTGAAGACAATTTGCTTTGGGCGCTTTTTGTTGTACTGAACTTTGGGGCTTCAGTACGGCTGTTGAAGAGGCATGTCCCTTTGAATGATTTGGAGGACTGATAACAGAACGGAAAATGGAATACTATAATAATATACTGTGTGTAACCTGTGAAGAGCTTACTTCAGGAGATAATCCGGTGATGAAGTATATAACTTTATACCAAAATGTCCGTCGCGGTAACATCGAAAGTATCAACCGTGGCGGTGGCGAGGGCAATGTAGCCCTGTATTCCTATTCTTCCCTTCCCGAGAAATACAAGAAACGTTGGGTTGAGCGCCATGGCGAGCCCGAGAAACAGATGCGAGAAGAAATGATCCGTAACATAGTGAAGAAAGACGAGAAGGCCGAGAACTTTTTCGAGG
>OLFS01000974.1_pt1 | contig 24802 bp, 22 predicted proteins | sample 1605491 | NCBI WGS metagenome assembly OLFS01 (sample SAMEA3888921, study PRJEB22519) | human gut metagenome | biome: human gut; feature: human-associated habitat; material: faeces | place: Denmark | collected 2011 | reverse complement strand
TTAACATCATAATCAGGAAAAAGAAAATAAAAGTGGTAACAAAAATCTTTCTTATTGGCATGCGAGTCTCTAAGTAAACCATATTAAATAGTAGAATTTAATTTCCACATAGAAAAACCAATTAATAAACAAGCAACTAAATAAACAATAACAGGTTAGGCCTTATCGATTTTAAATAAACTCGATAAGGCCAATGATAAATTATCAATTTTTACCGTGGATATATCCTTTTGCGCCAGCAATTATTATAAAGAGTATTATCACAGATGCAGCATTACCGATAGCTAATAGATATCTTGCAACTATTGACTCTGCTAAAATAAACAAGACCAAACTAATTATAGTCGCATCAATTGAGTTTGGCTTAAAACGAACCCTACGGATAGATTCTTTCATAGCCAGTATTAGTCGAATCAAAACAATAAGCAATGATATAAAACCAACTTCAGCTATTGATACGATATAACCATTATCTACCGCTGAAATAAACTCGCTAAGCCATTCATTACGAAACCCGCCACCCCAAACGAATGGTATGTTCATTGTAAAAAATTGAGAAATAACCATTAGCCAAAGGTCTTGACGTCCTGAAAAACCGCTACCTATTCCTCTTTGAGCACTGTTGAGATCCATTATCATAGATAAGCGTTCAATAAATTCAGGATTAAAAAAAACCACATATAAACATGCTAAAACAACGCCCAAAACAAACAATAAAATCAGTTTAAAATTTGCTCTATATACTAATAAGTAGCCGATAACCAAAGCCAATACTAATGCTACCAATCCACCTCGCGATGAGGTAGAAAGTATAATCAACGTACCCAAAGCTGCGGTAAAATAAAATATTAATTTTCCAATTATTTTTTCTGATGAAGCCTGAAAAATAGACAATATAACGAAGACAGCCATTGTGTGAGCTATTAAATTTGGATGGGTCATAAATGGACCTGTTGATCTATCATCAATAGTAATAGAATCTCCAGTTGCAGTTAAAGCCCCACCTATTTTAAATCCTGATGCAACAATATAAATCAATACGGAAATGCTACCTCCATATGCAAAACTACGCAGCAATTCAGCCATTGAATATTTTTGAAGGATAATTACTATTGATATCCAAGTTAGTAAAAAAACTAAGGCATACAATGAACTTTGCATGTCTTGTGATAATGTTGACCCTATCAAAGCCAACAAAGTAATTAATGCTCCTGAAGCTACAGATACTCCAGCATACTTCGATAAGCCTTTTACTTTACCTGTAAACAATAAAAAAAAAGCCAAAAATATTATTGCAAGCGAAGGGACATATTGAGCGACTTGCGTAAGCGTGTTAAGGTTGCCATAGCAAGATGCAAGCGCTATAGTCAATACAAAATAGACGCTTAAACTTGCATTTTTACCTGTCTCAATTGGAGCAGAAACTTGCCTAGGTTCCATCATTTACAACTCCGAGATAAAAATATGTTTAACATTAATATATTAAAGGTTTTGATTACTATAACAACGACTTTTTATGGAGGTATTGTTTCCTACGCCTCAAGCAATGAGGTCAATTTCTGTTCTGATAAAACGCCCCCCAGACAAGCCTATCAAAACGGTCAAACTAACGCCATTATTGCGTTTTGCCCTACTGTAAAAGATATATCTATAGGAAGGGACTCTACACATAAACTTTACTCTGGTCAATGGTATATGAGATCTTCTCCTGATATGAGTCATTATTCCCAATCATCTGAGGGTTTAAACATTGCGTTAGGAGGATCATTATCAACAGTTAATGCGCACTCACAACCAGGCTCATTACCTTTAATTTCAGGCGCTAATGGCTTTTATATCGAATTCATAGCAAAGATAGATAATAACTCTAAAGATCACTGGCCAGCTCTATGGCTCAATCCTGTAGAACATAACGCTAATGAAAACGATAGACACATCACATTTGGACAAAACTACCAACATTGGATGGAATTGGACGTTGATGAAGGCGGTTTTCAGGATGGTATGTTTGGAACTGTTATAGAATGGTATGGGAATCATCCCAATTATCATAAGAAACAAAACGCACATCCTAAGCAATCTTTAGTTATAGATCGGACACAATTTCATACTTTCTCTGCTTTTTATGATCCTGAGACGCATAGTGTAACTTGGTGGTTAGATAATAATTTGTATAACAAAACAACAGCCCCCCAAATTGGTTCCAAATTAAATTACTATATCATTATGAGTGCTCAATCTCATGGTCGAAATATTCCGTATAAGTTAACTGTTAAAAGAGTCAGAGTTTTCACTTCCAAGTAAGAATGGACTCCTATCATATGTACCTCTGGGTTTAAAATTACAGCTTATCGAGCAGCTTCTTGGCGTCTTTGCTCTCTTTGCTGCCTTTATTACGCTCAACCCAGTCGTTGAGGCGCTGCTTCGCTTCATCCTGCAGCTGTTTGCGCAGGATCTGGTCGACCTGCAGACTGTAGCTCAGCGATTGCCACTCGCCGTAGATGCGCAGCGGGATGGCGGTCTGTTTCAGGCGGTCGATAAGTTTGCCCTCCCCTTTCCAGCCGCCGAGCACGCGCACGTTAAAGCGCATATCGCAGTTCTCTTTCTGCAGATCAAGCTGACCTTCGCCGGTCATCGCCATCACGTCGGACTGCCCCTGCAGGCGGTTCAGCGTCACCAGCCCGTTATCCAGCGTCAGCTGGCTGCTCACGGAATCCAGGCGGGTGGCATTGTCGTAATTTTCCTGCGCCCGCACGTTGGTGCTGCGCTCCACGGCCTGCTGCACCAGCTGCTGGAAATTCAGCCCCTCGGTACGGGTATCGGCCATCTGCAGCTGAGCCTGCCCCTGCCAGTGACGGCGGAAATCATCCGCGTCAATGCGCGTTCCGGAAAACTCGCCAGTCAGCGACAGCTTGCCGGTCAGGTTTAATGAATAGGTAAAGGCTTTGATCAGCGAACCGATCTCCACATTCTGCAGCGCCGGCTGGAACGCCGCCTGCGGCGTGTCGCCACGGGCATCCAGAGTGCCGGGGAGAGAGAGCTGCCCGCCGTCGAGGTTGCCCTGCATTTTGCTGACCGTCAGCAGCCCCTGCTGGTTGCTGATTTCACTCTGCACCTGGGTGAAGTTCAGGCCGCGCCACTGCAACTGGTCGGCGCTCAGGGCCATCCGGCCGTTAAAGCCGCGCAGGCTCTGGTAATCTTCGCGCTCATCGCTGTCGGCGATCACCGGACGCAGCGGTCGCGTCTGGCTCTGGCCCTGCTGGCTGGCGCTGCTGTCGGTCGCTGGCGAGGAGGGCGCCAGCAGGCTGTCGAGATTCAGGGTGGTCGCGTGGAGATCCAGCGACCAGTCCGGGCGATCCCCCAGCACCACGCTGCCGTTACCGGTAAGGGTGCTGCCGCTGGCCATCAGATTCAGGTTTTCAAAGCGCAGGGTTTTGCCATCTTCCTGCCAGCTGGCCTGCAGGCTGCCCTGGCCATTAATGCCATCAGGGGGCAGCTCGGCGCCGCGCAGCTGCCAGCTTAGCTGGCTAAAATCGGCTTTTAAGGAGTGGGGATAGTCGCCGCCCTGCACGGTAGCGGAGAAGCTCAGCGCCAGGTCGCGCTGGTCGCGGTTGATCCGGCCGGAGAAGTCGACGGTGGCCCGGTGATTCTCATCCTGCTCCATTTGCAGGCGGATATCACGCACAGTGACCTGCTCGCCGTTCTCATGCTGGAAGAAGAGCACGCTGTCGGCCACCTGCAGCTGGCGCACGTCGTAGGACCACCCACGGTCCTCCGGGGCCTGCGGCAGGGTGTTGTCATGCGGCACCACCGGCGCAGCGCTATCGCGAACCGCTTCGGTTTTCGGGGTCAGCTGGATCACCGCCCCCTTGAGCATCACCTGCTTCACCTGCAGCTGGTGCGACAGCAACGGCAGCAGCGCCACGTCGAGGCGCATGTTGTCGGCGCGGATCACCGGCTCTTCAGCGCCCCGGGCGGTCAGCGTCATGCGTCCGCTGAGAATGCTGAGCTGCGGCCAGACATGCCAGCGCAGCGGGCCATCGAGTTCAAGCTGATAACCGCTGCGCTCTGCCACCTCATGCACCATATAGGCGCGAAAATCGTTGGGATTGACCAGCAATACCAACGAGGTAAGCCCGGCGACAATGACCGCCAGCAGGATCATCAGCGTTGTCAGTATTCGTCTCATGGCACCCTCAGCAACACCCCGTTGACGTTATCAATCCTTGTCGATTCGGCTCGCCACCGCGCCCTGCTGGTCGCGATATTTGGCGTCTTCACGGCGGTTATACGGCCGGGCCGCCGGGCCCGATAATGGCTCAAAGCTTAGCGCGCCGATAGGCATTCCCGGGCGCAGCGCCAGCGGCAGTTTGCCGGAGTTGTAGAACTCAAGCACGATGCAGCCGGACCAGCCTGGATCGATACGGTGCGCGGTGACGTGCACCATCAGCCCCAGGCGCGCCAGCGAGGAGCGTCCGTCCAGCCAGCCTACCAGGTCGGCAGGCAGGGTGACAGACTCGTAGGTCACCGCCAGCGCCAGCTGACCCGGGTGCAGGTAGAAGGCTTCGCCATCGGGGATGTGGATCTCGTCACTCATCACCCGATCGATGGCATCGGCCATCTCGCTGCTCGGGCCGCTCAGGTCGATATAGGGTGCGGTATGATCGCGAAACACCCGAAACTCGTTACCCAGCAGCACATCGACACTGACACCACTGATCCGCTCTACCCCGGGCCGTGGCTCAATGACGATCTTGCCTTCATCCAGATGGCGTTCAATATCGGTATCACACAGACGCATTGGGCGACTCTCCTGACAAATTGTGCTTTTAAAAAAGCCGGGCATCACCCGGCTTGTTTCATCTTAACCAATCAACATGTGGCGGATACGCGCCTTGAGCATGTCGATGGCGATGCGGTTCTTGCCACCACGGGGCACGATCACATCGGCATACTGTTTGGACGGCTCGATAAACTGCAGGAACATCGGACGCACCGTCTTCTGATACTGCTTGAGCACGGAGTCCATGGTACGGCCACGCTCCTGCACATCACGCACCAGACGGCGAAGCAGGCAGATGTCGAGCGGGGTATCCATAAAGATGGAGGCATCCATCAGATCCCGCAGACGGCTGTCGGTCAGCAGCAGGATCCCTTCCAGAATGATCACCCGGCGCGGCGCAAACGGGGTCACTTCGCTCATCCGGGTGTGCTCGGTGTAGGAGTACTGGGGAATGGCAACCGCGTCACCTTTGACCAGCTGGCTCAGGTGCTGTACCAGCAAGTCGTGATCCAGCGCGTTGGGGTGGTCATAGTTGGTCTTGACCCGCTCTTCCATGGTCAGGTGGGTCTGATCACGGTAGTAGCAATCTTCGGTGATCACACCAATCTGACCTGCGCCCAGTTCGGCCACCAGCTCTTCATAAATGGTCTGGGCTATAAGACTTTTGCCAGACGCAGATGCGCCCGCAATACCGATGATCACACACGAATGTTGAGTATCAGACATGACAAATACCTAAAAGAGAAGAGCAGTGGGGATGGTTTAAACCGATCCATTATATAAAAAAGGGTGGGTCATGCCCACCCTCAATTCCCTTTCAAGTGACCGACCGCCGATTATTCATCCAGCGCCATGGCATAGAGGGGGGTCGCAATCGGTTTTGCGCTGAAAAAGAGTTCAGCCCCTACCCTGCGCGCCAGCTTCAAATAGGCCTGAGCCAGGCTCCCTTCCGGTGCGCCGAACACCGTCGGACAGCCATCATCCATGTGTTGGCGGATATCGATGTACAGCGGCAGCTGACCAAGCAGCGCCACTTGATACTGCTCTGCCATCTTCTGACCGCCACCGGTACCGAACAGCGGCTCATGATGACCGCAGGCGCTGCAGACGTGGTAGCTCATGTTCTCGATGATGCCGAGCACCGGCACATTGACCTTGTTGAACATGGCGATCCCCTTGCGGGCATCGGCCAGCGCCACATCTTGCGGGGTTGTGACAATCACCGCCGCCGAAGTCGGCACCTGCTGGGCCATGGTGAGCTGGATGTCGCCAGTGCCCGGCGGCATGTCTACCACCAGATAATCCACCTCGCCCCAGCGGGTCTCATGGAGGATCTGCGCCAGCGCCTTGCTCGCCATCGGGCCGCGCCAGATGGTGGCATCCTGCTCGGAGACCAGATAGCCGATGCTGTTGCTCTTGAGGCCGCAGGCCATCACCGGCTCCATCAGCTTGCCGTCATGGCTGACCGGGCGCTCCTTGAGGGTGCCCATCATGGTGGGAATGGAAGGGCCATAGATATCGGCATCGAGAATAGCGACCCGCGCCCCCTCTTTTTGCAGGGCCAGCGCCAGATTGACCGCGGTGGTGGACTTGCCTACCCCGCCCTTGCCGGAAGCAACCACGATGATGTTGCGAATGCCCTGCACGGCATTGAGGCCCTGCGCCCTCGGCATGCTGGCGACGTCAATCTCCAGTGCCCAGTCGATACGGGCAGCACCGGTGGCGCTGCGCAGTCTGGCATCGTAGTTCTCTTTGAGCTGATCGAGCAGCGAGAGACCGGCAAACGGCAAGACCAGCCGGATAGTAAGCCCCTGACCCTGATTGATGATCTCGCGAACGAATCCGGCATCCACCAGATCCTTGTGCCAGCCTGCTGGCTTAAATTCGGCGAGGATCTGTTTTACTGAATCAATCACCATTAACTCCTCATTATCTTGTCATTATCTTGAGGTGAACGGTTACCGCACACAAATCAGTGGCTTGCCTGCCATCGTAACAGCAGGTGCTGCCAAGGTTGGCACAGCCACAACCCTAGGCAGGCTACCCCCAATTCGGGTAACATGCACGGCACTCTATCATCCCAACAAGCACATCAAGAACGTAATATGGCAACTGATCCTCGTAAAATGCTGGTAACCTGCGCCCTCCCCTATGCCAATGGCTCCATCCATCTTGGCCACATGCTGGAACATATCCAGGCCGATATCTGGGTTCGTTATCAGCGAATGCGCGGTCATCAGGTGCACTTCATCTGTGCCGATGATGCCCACGGCACCCCGATCATGCTCAAGGCGCAACAGATGGGGATCACCCCGGAAGAGATGATTGCCGCTGTCTCCAAGGAGCACCAGGCCGACTTCGCCGGGTTCAACATCAGCTTTGACAACTATCACTCTACCCACAGCGACGAGAACCGTGAGCTGGCGGAGCTGATCTACGGCCGCCTGAAAAATGGTGGTTTTATCAAGAGCCGTACCATCTCCCAGCTGTTCGATCCGGAAAAATCCATGTTCCTGCCGGACCGTTTCGTCAAGGGTACCTGCCCCAAGTGCAAGTCTCCGGAGCAGTACGGTGACAACTGCGACAGCTGCGGCGCCACCTACAGCCCGACGGAGCTTATCGATCCGAAATCTGCCGTCTCCGGCGCGACTCCGGTAATGAAGGACTCCGAGCACTTCTTCTTCGACCTGCCGCAGTTTGAAAAATGGCTCTCTGAGTGGGTGCGTGGCTCCGGCGCCATTCAGGAAGAGATGGCCAACAAGATGCAGGAGTGGTTCGAAAGCGGCCTGCAGCAGTGGGACATCACCCGTGATGCCCCCTACTTCGGGTTCGAAATTCCCGGCGCCCCGGGCAAGTACTTCTACGTCTGGCTGGATGCGCCCATCGGCTACATGGCTTCCTTCAAGAACCTGTGCAACAAGCGTGGCGATATCGACTTTGACAGCTACTGGAAAGCGGACTCCGACGCCGAGCTCTACCACTTCATCGGCAAGGACATCGCCTACTTCCACTGCCTGTTCTGGCCGTCCATGCTGGAAGGTGCCAACTTCCGCAAGCCGACCAAGGTCAACGTGCACGGCTATGTGACCGTCAACGGCGCCAAGATGTCCAAGTCCAAGGGCACCTTTATCAAGGCATCCACCTACCTGAACCACCTGGATCCGGAGTGCCTGCGTTACTACTATGCCGCCAAGCTCAACAGCCGCATCGATGATCTGGACCTGAACCTCGAAGATTTCGTGCAGCGGGTCAACGCTGACGTGGTCAACAAGTTGGTCAACCTTGCCTCCCGCAACGCCGGCTTTATCGCCAAGCGTTTTGGCGGCAAGCTGGCGGCGACCTGCGCCGAGCCCGAGCTCTACGCCGAGTTCGCCAACGCCCGCACCGCCATTGCCGAAGCGTATGAGAGCCGCGAGTTCAGCCGCGCCATCCGCGAAATCATGGCGCTGGCCGACAAGGCCAACCGCTACGTGGACGACAAGGCGCCTTGGGTTATCGCCAAGCAGGAAGGGGCAGATGCCGAGCTGCAGGCGGTCTGCTCCGTTGGCATCAACCTGTTCCGCGTGCTGATGGCCTACCTCAAGCCCGTCATGCCGCTGCTGGCCGAGCGTGCCGAAACCTTCCTGGCAGAAACCCTCAGCTGGGATGGCATCGAGATGCCGCTGGTCAATCACACCGTTGCGCCGTTCAAGGCCCTCTTCTCCCGCATCGAGCCGGCGAAGATTGAAGCCATGATCGAGGCATCCAAGGAAGACCTGGCCAAAGAGCAGGCACCGAAAGTGACTGGCCCGCTGGCTGATGATCCCATCAGCGAAACCATCACCTATGACGATTTTGCCAAGATTGACCTGCGCGTCGCGCTGATCAAGAAGGCCGAAGCGGTACCGGAAGCCGAGAAGCTGCTCAAGCTGCAACTGGATATCGGCGGCGAGACCCGTCAGGTGTTTGCCGGTATCAAGTCCGCCTACAACCCGGAAGATCTGGAAGGCAAGCTGACCGTGATGGTGGCCAACCTGGCGCCGCGCAAGATGCGTTTCGGCATGTCCGAAGGCATGGTGCTGGCCGCAGGCCCGGGCGGCAAGGATCTCTGGATCCTGGAGCCGCAGGAAGGCGCCCAGCCGGGTATGCGCGTCAAGTAAGCGTATCGCTGACTGCGACCACAGCCAGATAGAGAAGAGAGGCCAAACGGCCTCTCTTTTTTGTCTCACCTGTTTGGCCTGGATAGTTTTTGTAGATGCTGGTCGCGGATGACGTCCGCAGATTGCGGTCTCGGGGCTATCCACCACCGGGATTCGCGGGCGATACATTTTGTTCTGAATACCTGACCACCCGACTTGCCATGTCATCCATGTTGTGGCCTGCCTGCATCGCCAGTTTGAGCGCCACCAGCTCCGCCTGCTGGCAGTCCAGTTGACGCAATCGGGTGGTGATCTTCCCCTTCAACTGCTGCCGCAGTTTCATCTGCTTGCAGGTGTTCCCCTGCTCTGCTCGCAACCTCCGCCGCCATTGACGCCAATCCTGCAACTGGCCGAGTCGCTCCTGCCAGTGAGTCAAAGTGCTCAACCAGCCGGGATCTCCACTCCCCAGATCCAGCAACAGTTCCACGCCATAACGGGCCTGCTTGATCTCGAGGCGCAGCCGATGCCAGCGGCGCAACTGTTGCTGACGGGAGCTGGCAGATTTCCCAACGCAGGGAATAGGTTCATCGAGAGCGCTCTGCGCCGCATCAAGGCGCAGGGCCAGATGCTGCTGATAGAGGAACGCCAATGCCCGCCCATCCGGCACCTGCGCCACCGCTGCAAGCCAGCGGGCCAGTCGCCGCGACAACAGGGGCACGCGACAGGCCGATTTGTGGGTATTACCAGTGCTGGCAGGCGGCTTGCCAAAACGCTCGGCGTAGACCTGATCATCCCGCAGCGCCGAGAGCCGCCCGACCGAGCGCAGCAGACGCCGCTCCAGCTCGGGATGATAGGTGAGTGGCCGCCACAGGGCGAGCAGCGCCAGCAAGCGGCGCGCCGCGATACGGTAGCCATGCACGGCCGGTTCGCTGGCCTCTTCGCGCACCGCTCGCGCCGCCTCCTGATAACGGGCGACCCAGCTTGTTGCCTGAGTCAGCAACAGACCTTCCTTGTCAGCGTCCATCTCGTCCCCGCCCCTTCAGTTGGTGTGAAAGCCCTGGCCGGTGGGCGGCAGCGCCTCTTCATACTCCATCCGGGTCACCCGGGCGGTGCGCGGGCCATGCTCCAGCCACCCCAGCATCATCTGCACCCCCTGTGCGGGGCCGCTGATGAGGATCTCCACCGAGCCATCCTCCAGGTTGTAGGCATGGCCCCGCAAACCCAGTTGCAGCGCCCGCTCGCGGGTGAAATAGCGAAATCCCACCCCCTGCACCTGCCCCCACACCCGAATGACAAACGATTGCTCTCCCATTTCTCACACCTTCCGCTTAAGAAAAAAATTCCCGAGACGATAATGTGCCCGACACTCTATCTCTGCAGGATGCAGCTCCATTATGAAAGAAGTTAAATTCCGGTGGGTTGACCGCTATCTCATTCACCTCACCATCAGTGAAAAATTCCATATCGCGTTCTGGTTACCTCTCTTCATCATCGCCTTTCTCAGCTGGTATATGCTGGCGGCCAGCCATCAGCAGGAGATCTCCCTGCGGGTAGCGCAGTTGCAGCAACGGGTTGAGACCACGGCGCAGCTGGTCAGCCAGCAGCCCACTCTGGTGTTGCCTGCTGATCTGCGTCTGACCCGGCAAGGCAGCAGCGGGTTGCAGCAACAAGGAGATCACTACCTCTTTACCGCGCCAGCAGGTCAGGCAGGCTACGTCACCGGTGATCTCGATACCGGCAACCTCTCCATGTGGGAGGGTCAGGGCTCGACCCTGCTCCTGATCGGCGCACTGGCCGCCCTGATGGCGCTGGTGATCCACTACATGATGACCTTTGTCTCCGGTGCGCTCTACTCCACCAACAAGGCGCTGCAAACCGTGGCGGACGGCGATCTCACCTTCCGACTCAACTTCTTCCCGGTGCGGGACGAGTTCTCCACCCTGGCGGGCAGCATCGACCGCTTTACCGACCGCCAGCACCAGATCGTCAAACTGGTGGAGGAGTCTGCCGAAGCGCTGACCATGGCCGCCGACGAGTTTCGTGACCATGCACGCGAAGGCGAGACCATGGCGCGTTCCCAGCGCCAGCACATGGATTCACTGGCCACTGCCATGGAGCAGATGTCGGCGGCGATCCGCGAAGTGGCGCGCAATGCCAACGACACCCTGCAGCAGACCCGCCAGTCGAGCGAAGAGGCAGCCAATGGCGCCAACCGGGTAGCTCGTACCATAGAGGCGATCCGCACCCTGGCCGACGAGATTGGCAACGCCTCCGGCGCGGTCGAGCGCTTGACCCACAACGCCAACCGGATCAACGAGGTGGTCAACGTCATCAACGCCATCTCCCAGCAGACCAACCTGCTGGCCCTCAACGCCGCTATCGAAGCGGCCCGTGCCGGTGAGCAGGGTCGCGGCTTTGCGGTGGTAGCGGATGAAGTGCGTACCCTCGCCAGCCGTACCCAACAGGCGACGGTAGAGATCCAGCAGATGATCGAAGAGCTGCAGACCGGTACCGGCGCGCTGAACGAGATCATGGAAAAGACTGTAGGGCGCGCTGCCAGCAGCCAGCAGCTCATCAGCGAAGTGGGGCTCGATATCGAAAAACTGAGCAACCACAGCGATGCGGTGCTGGAGATGAGCACCCAGATCGCTACCTCGAGCGAAGAGCAAAGCTCGGTCGCCGCCGAGATCACCCACAATCTGGATCAGGTGCGCCATGAAGCGGCGCAGGTGGAAGAATCCGCCAGCGCCTCGGTAGCCGGTACGCAGGGGCTGAAAGCCACCGCCAGCGAACTGACCCAGGCACTCAAGGGGATCACTCTCTGACGCTGCCGAATAGCATCCGGCAACAAGAAGCAATAAGAAAAGAGGCCACCCATTGGGTGGCCTCTTTGTCTTTATGGATAGTGACCATGAATGATAGCGACCAATTGCTATGCCGGCTGGCAGTCCCGCTCAGGATTGCAGCAAACTCAGGGCCGCATTGGGGCGACTGTTTGCCTGACTCAAAATAGAAGCACTTGCCTGCTGCAAGATTTGGGTGCTGACCAAGCGCGCCGATTCCACAGCCATGTCGGCATCCCGGATCCTTGAGCGGGCAGCGCTGAGGTTCTCATTGGCATTGGCCAGATTGCGTACCCGTGAATCCAGCGCGTTGGCTTGGGCCCCGAGCCGAGCGCGCTGAACACCCAGCTGTTTCATACCCACATCCAGGGTTTTGATGGCCCTGCTGGCGTTGTCGTAACTCAGGACATCAATGTTATCAACGGTATATTTCTTCTTGTCCTCTTGATAAAAGCCAAGCGCATGCAAGCTGGATCCCTGCATATCAATATTGGAATACTTGTCGCCTGATGAGCGCAGCTCCATCTGACCGATATACGTCGTCGATGTAACGTCGGGTAGCAAAGCGCTCAGAGAGGAACTACTGATCACCGGAGGCGCCGGTGCATCGTCAACGCATTGCTGGCGGGATTGCTGTTGTTGGAGGCACTCACATAAAAACCCAGACCTGCCGATTGCGCAGTACTGTTGATGCGTTGAACCACGGTTGCCATGATGGCACTATTTTTTGCTGTCGGATTGACCGGATCCCATCCGGTCATATCAATGCCTGTGGTCAAATCCACAGAGTGACCCGCCACATCGATATAGGAGGGTAATGCGGATAAATCGACCGCGGAGGCGACTGAAAATGGCAGTTGTTGCGCTTGTACCGGCCCCTGATTATTGGGAAAGGTGGTGCCATTAATATCTGCCACGAACGCTTCCAGGGTTGAATAGTCCTTGTCAAAAGTGACGCCATTAAGGGTGATAGGCTGAGATGAAAGCTTGAGATCAGCAATGTCATACGCCCCTGGCTTGCTTCCTGCCGGACTGCGCGCTCGCCACTCCATCTCCCCCAGATTTTTGGTCTGGGCATTGAGATCGGTAATGACGGTATTCTGTCCTGGATAGGCACCCACCAAGAAGATACCTTCGTAACTCCCCGCCAGCAGGTCCTGTCCGGCAAACCGGGTGCCTGTGGCAATCCGGTCCATCTCCAACTGCAGTTGCTTGAACTCCGCATTCAGGGCTACGCGATCCTCTGCCGTATTGGCACCGCTGCCCGACTGCAGTGCCAGGGTGCGCATCCGCTGCATCAGGTTCACCGACTCATCAAGCGCCCCATCGGCGACGTTGATCACCGAGATCCCATCATTGGCGTTGCGAATAGCGGTGTTGGTCCCGTTCACTTCACTGGTGAGGCGATTACTGATCTGCAAGCCTGCAGCATCATCAGCGGCACTGTTGATGCGCAAGCCGGATGAGAGTCGTCGATATACCGAATCAAGCATGTTGGATGATTGACCAAGATGGCGAGAAGCATTGAGGGCAGAAATATTGGTAGCGATGGAGAGGGACATGGACAGCTCGATACAGGAAAGATTCAAAATGGTCTCCCCCACTATCGACATCATCAAATGACTCTTTAGCGAAAATCACTATAAAGTAAGGTTAAAACGCTTTATTGACTACATTGCGCACACATAGCGACCAGCGCTGAACAAAAAAAAGCACAACCAACTGTGGCATATAAGATAAACAGCGTGAAACGCCAACATTGAGATTCTGCAAATCTTGCATATGCAACACTCGGGCGTTGTCCAGTTGTACAATTCGTCACTCTGCCATATACCAGCAAAGGCTGGCTTAGCCGCACTATTGCACATAGAATGTGGCCCCTTTTCTTTCTACCATCGGCAAACATCCATGAGCGCTTCCATCTATCTCGTCAAAGGCCGCGAAAAATCCCTGCTGCGTCGCCACCCCTGGATCTTCTCCAAGGGGATTGAGCGGGTTCAGGGCAACCCCATTGACGGCGATACCGTCGAGATCTATGCCAACGATGGCAAGTGGCTCGCCCGTGGCGCCTGGTCAGGCAGCTCCCAGATCCGTGCCCGGGTCTGGACCTTCGACAAGGATGAGACCGTCGATCTCGACTTCTTTATCCGTCGCCTCAAATATGCGCAGGAGTCTCGCGATCCGCTGATCAAGCGTCAGGGCCTCACTGGCTATCGCCTGTGCGCCGCCGAATCCGACGGCCTGCCGGGTCTGACCATCGACCGTTATGCCGATTTTCTGGTGTGCCAAATCCTCTCTGCCGGTGCCGAGTTCCAGCGTGAGCTGATAACGCAAGCACTGCGTACCCTCTACCCAGAGTGCAGCATCTATGAGCGCTCCGATGTGGCAGTGCGCAAGAAGGAAGGGCTGAAAGAGCGCACCGGCGTCATCTATGGCGAGACCCCGAACGAGCCGGTGGTCATCGAGGAGAATGGCGGCGTCAAGATCCTGGTGGATATTCGCAATGGCCATAAAACCGGTTTCTATCTGGATCAGCGGGATAACCGTCAGGCTGCCGCCAAGTACACCGAAGGCAAGCGGGTGCTCAACTGCTTCTGCTACACCGGCGGGTTTGGCGTTTATGCCCTCAAGGGCGGCGCCAAGGAAGTGGTCAACGTCGATCTCTCCCAGAATGCGCTGGATATCGCCCGCCAGAACGCCGAGCTGAACGGGCTGGATACCAGCAACACCCAGTTTGTCCGTCACGACGTATTCAAGCTGCTGCGTGAATACCGCGAGAAGGGCGAGAAGTTCGATGTCATCGTGCTGGATCCGCCCAAGTTTGCCGAGAGCAAGGCCCAGCTGCTTGGCGCCTGCCGTGGCTACAAGGACATCAACATGCTGGCATTCCAGCTGCTGGCACCGGGTGGCGTGCTCTTGACCTACTCCTGCTCCGGCCTGATGGAGCAGAGCCTGTTCCAGAAGATCGTTGCCGATGCGGCGCTCGATGCCGGTCGCGATGCCCAGATCCTGGAGCTGCTCTCCCAGGCCTCCGATCACCCCATCGGTACCGCCTATCCGGAAGGCTTCTACCTCAAGGGACTGGTGGTACGCGCCCGCTGATCGGTCGTCATCTTCCCTTGTGATCAATCAGGCCCCTTGCGGGCCTGATTGTTTTGCATCGCGCCGTATAAACCTGAGCCTGACGCTCGCCCCGATGACCACCCTCTCTGCTTTATTCGCGTTCCTTCTCCTCCTCTTTTGCTGCCAGCGCCCCACTTCTTCTCTGTTTAAATTACTTTGCACAATAACTGCACATTTATGATTCAAATCACATCCGTATGACTCTCTTTTCCGTAGTGTGATCCCGCCTGCAGCAGACAAGCCGGGGCAACCGACCCGTCAGGAGTGATAGGCGGTACAACAACAAAAATCGATGTCAGGCCAAGCTGAACATCACAAGGGATCCCGATATGAATCAATCATTGCCGCTGTTAACGCCGCTGCGGGGCATCGCTGCCCTGATGGTGGTGCTGTTTCATGCCCGCTTGCTGCTCTTTCCACAGTGGATGGAGTCGATCGCAGGCCACACCCAACTCATCGAGAACGGCTACCTCTGGGTCGATCTGTTCTTTATTTTGAGCGGCGTGGTGCTGGCCCATGTCTATGGGGAGGCCTTCACCCGCACGCCCCGCACCGCGAGCTATGGCCGTTTTCTCTGGCTGCGGCTGACCCGCGTCTACCCCCTCTATCTTGTAACCCTACTATTGCTGGTTGGCTGGGAGCTTTACAAGGCGCGGCACGGGGTGGGCTTCTATGCCGGCCCCTTGTTCAAGATGTGGGAGTGGGAAGGGATGCCGCCCTTCGGTTCGCCCTTCACCCCAGCCGAAGCGCTGCCGAGCGCCTTACTGCTGCTGCAGGTGGTCACCGATCACGGGTTGACCTGGAACTTCGCAGCCTGGTCGCTCAGCGTGGAGTGGATCAGCTACCTGCTGATTCCCCTCGCAGTCACCCGCAGTCGCAGGAGCCATCTCGCCCCCCTGCTGGCGCTGACGGTGCTGGCCTTTATCGTGCACAGTCGCGGCACGCTGGATGTCACCAGCGGGGCGCTGGCGGTGGGACGCGGAGTAAGTGAATTTGTGCTCGGCCTCTGGCTGCTGCCGAGGGTCAAGGCCGCAAAAGGCTTGCCCATGATGAAGCGGGATCTGCCGCTCTTGATCGCCTTTGTGCTGCCCTTCGCACTGATGCAGTTCACCATGACGCCGCAATTGACTCTGTTGCTGATCGGCTCCTACATACTGCTGATCTGGATTGCCGCCTGCCAAGGAGAACGCCAGAGCCCGCTGCTGCGCCTCCTGGATAACCGCTTCGCCAACTGGCTGGGGGATCTCTCCTACTCCATCTATCTGCTCCATGCGCTGGTGCTGCTCACCGGGTGCGAGCTCATCCACTATCTGGCACCGGGGCTCACCGAGTGGTGGTATGGCCAGACCAATCCGCTGCTGGGGGTAGTGGCAACCTTGCTGATGCTGGCGGTGCTGATCGGGCTCTCTTTTTTAAGTTACAACCTGCTGGAGCGACCACTGCAACGGCGTCTGCGCCGCTGGGGCAAGTCACGGCAACCGGCGCTGGAGCGAGCCGGATAAGTTACCCCCACCCTGTCTGGATGAGTTGACGGGCTTATGCCAACTCATCCAGACTGCTCATCACCCAGGCACTCGGGTGCTGGCTAAATCCGAGCTTGGGGTAGTATGCAACCGCCTGCGGCGCGGCCAGCAGGATCAGCTTGCAGCCCGGCTGCAATTGCAAAAACGTCTCGCGAATAAGGGCTTTGCCAATCCCCTGCCCCTGCACTGACTCGGCCACCGCCAGATCCGAGAGATAGCAGCAAAAATGAAAATCGGTCACCGCGCGGGCCACCCCGACCAGGATCTCGCCCTGCCAGGCGGTGATCAGCAAATTGGCGTGATCCAGCATGCCCTGCATGGGTGGCCGGATGGTCCAGCGGCCGTCTCGCCCCCAGCGAGGTCTGCGCCAACAACGCCGCAAACTGCGCCGTGGTAATGGGGTGGTTAACCAAAAATGTGGTGGTCACTAAGCTCTCCTCCGCGGGGTTGTGGTTGCACGCGCTGTTGCACTTTGACGTTCTCTTTGTTGCATCTGTACTGCAATCAATCAGCCAGCGCCGGATCCAGACCGATGACAGGCAAGTGCGGGCAATTCCCTGCTGTTTATGTGAATTCCTGTTCGAACCCCAAGGGGCAAATGTGGCATAATGCCCCGTCCTGTGGCCCTTGGCGGGGCTGCGCTGGCGCACCTTGTCGCCCTTTTCTTCCCCGTCCGGCCTGGCGGTCCTTCATAACTGCCAGTCATCGCTGCCCCTGTTGGCACCGAGGCCACCCATATTTGCGGCTTCTTGTCATTCTCTCTACAAGACCGCCCATTGACCAAGACGGCTCCACAGAGCCTATGCTCTGTTTGCAAATAAAAGGGGTAAGTATGTCTTCCATTCGTCTGACCCAATACAGCCACGGCGCTGGCTGCGGCTGCAAAATCTCTCCCAAGGTACTCGACACCATCCTCAAGAGCCAGATCCCGGGCTTCAACGACCCGACCCTGATCGTTGGCAACAGCAGCAAAGATGACGCGGCCGTGGTCGATATCGGCAACGGTCAGGGCATTGTCTCCACCACCGACTTCTTCATGCCCATCGTCGATGACCCCTTCACTTTTGGCCGCATCGCCGCCACCAACGCCATCAGCGATATCTACGCCATGGGCGGCAAGCCCATCGTCGCCATCGCCATCCTCGGCTGGCCCATCAATACCCTGCCCGCCGAAGTGGCCCAGCAGGTGATCGACGGCGGCCGTCAGGTGTGCCATGAAGCGGGGATTTCGCTGGCCGGTGGCCACAGCATCGATGCCCCCGAGCCCATCTTCGGCCTCGCGGTCACCGGTATCGTGCCGCTTGATGCCATCAAGCAGAACGACACCGCCAAGGTGGGTGACACCCTCTATCTGACCAAGCCCCTTGGTATCGGTATCCTCACCACCGCCCAGAAGAAGGGCAAGCTGAAGCCTGAACACGAGCAGCTGGCCCCCAACGCCATGTGCACCCTCAACAAGATTGGCCAGCGTTTTGCCGAGCTGCCGGGTGTCCACGCCATGACCGACGTGACCGGTTTTGGTCTGGCTGGCCATCTGCTGGAGATGTGCGAAGGATCCAATGTCAGTGCCCGCCTCGACTTCAAGGCGCTGCCGCTGCTGGACGAGGTGGATTACTACCTCACCGAGGGATGCGTCCCGGGCGGTACCCTGCGCAACCACGACTCCTACGGCCACAAGCTCGATGCCATGGACGATCGCACCCGCAACATCATGTGCGATCCGCAAACCAGCGGCGGCCTGCTGGTCGCCGTGGGGAAAGAGAGCGAAGCCGAGCTGCTCGCCATCGCGCGCGAAGCTGGCCTTGCGCTCTCGCCCATCGGCCAGATCAAGCCCCTTGAGGGCTCCCGCTTTATCGAGATTGTCCAATGAGTGAATTGCCACTGGCCACGGACTACGCCCAACTCTTTTTGGACGATGTGCCGTTGATTGATGTGCGCGCCCCCATCGAGTTCAAGGAGGGGGCCTTTCCCTGCTCGACCAGCCTGCCCTTGATGACAGACGATGAGCGCGCCCAGGTGGGGACCTGCTTCAAGAAGCAGGGTCAGGCCGCCGCCATTGAGCTTGGACACAAGCTGGTGGGGGGAGCAGTACGTGCCGAACGACTCGAAGGCTGGTTGGCGCAGTTGCGCAAGCAGCCCGATGCCCTGCTCTACTGCTTTCGCGGCGGCCTGCGCTCGCAAACCGTACAACAGTGGCTGGCTGAAGCGGGGGTGACTCGCCCCCGCGTCGCCGGTGGCTACAAGGAGCTGCGCCGCTTCCTGATCGACATCCAGGACAAGGCCTCTGCCGAGTGCCGCTGGACTGTACTGACCGGCATGACCGGCTCCGGCAAGACCCATATGCTGGACCATGTGGCCCAGGCGCTCGATCTGGAAGGACACGCCCATCACAGGGGCTCGTCGTTTGGTCAACTGCCCGGCGGCCAGCCCAGCAACATCAATTTTGAAAACAACATGGCCATCGAGCTGCTCAAGCGCCGCCATCAGGGCGAGCATGCCTTCGTGGTCGAAGATGAGAGTCGCCTGATTGGCCGCTGCTGCCTGCCCCTCTCCCTCCATGAGGCCATGAGTCAGGCACCGCTGGTGGTGGTGGATGTACCGCAGTGCGATCGGGCCGAGCAGATCCGCGAAGATTACGTGCACGATCTCTGGCTGCGCTATCAAGCCATGTATGGCCAAGAAGAGGGATGGCCGCTGTTTGCCGCCTATCTCACCGATGCGTTGGCTCGCCTCAAGCGCCGTCTTGGCGATCTGGCCCACCGCGAGCTGGATGCCCTGATGCAGACCGCTCTCACCGAGCAGGAAAAGAGCGGCGATACCGGGCTGCATCTGGCCTGGATCACGTTGCTGCTGACCCGCTACTACGACCCCATGTATCTCTATCAGCTTGGCAACAAGCAGGAGCGCATCGTATTCCGCGGTGACAAACAGGCCTGTCTCGACTATTTCGCCGAGCAGCATGCCAACGCGCTGCGCGGCTGACCCATCCCAAGAGAGGAACTCTATGTTGAAATTCGAGGTGATCCCGGTCACCCAGTTCGCCCAGAACTGCTCCCTCATCTGGTGTGACGAGACCCATCAGGCGGCCCTGATCGATCCGGGCGGCGAAGCGGACAAACTGCTGGCAGCCATCGCCAAGCGCGGCCTGACCCTGACTCATATCCTGCTGACCCACGGTCATCTGGATCACGTCGGTGCCGCCGCCGAGCTGCGGGAAAAAACTGGCGTCGCTATTACTGGCCCCCACAAGGAGGACGCCTTCTGGCTCGACATGCTGCCCCAGCAGAGCCAGATGTTCGGCTTTACCCATACTCCTGCCTTTAGCCCTGACCAGTGGCTGGAGCAGGGTGACAAGGTGCAGCTTGGCCAGTGCGAGCTGGATGTCTACTTCTGCCCCGGCCACACCCCGGGCCATATCGTGCTGCTCGCCCAAGCCGAGCAGCTCGCCTGGGTGGGCGACGTGCTCTTTGCCGGCAGCATAGGCCGCACCGACTTTCCCCGTGGCGATCACGGCGCGCTGATCAAGTCGATCACCGAGACCCTGCTGCCGCTGGGGGACGAGATCGTCTTTATCCCAGGCCACGGCCCCAGCTCCACCTTCGGTCGCGAGAAGGTGAGCAACCCCTACCTGACCCAGCCTATCTGGTGATCAAAAAAGGCAGCGGTATTAGCCGCTGCCTTTTCTTCTCTGCTCTCTTTTTCATTCTCGACTCCCGCAATCCGGCCAGCCATGTCCCCACTGCGTTCTCCAGTTCAGCATGCCTGTTTGTTTTTCTCGCCCAATAAAAATCCCCACCCAGGGGTGAGGATTGATTTGTAGGTGCAACCGTCTGGTGGCTTATTGTGCCAGCAGGTGACCTACCAGCTCATGACGCCACCCTTGCAGCAACATCGGTTTGTCGCTGCGAGCCCGCTCTTCGTCGTTCATCCGCCAGCTCCAGGTGAAGTACTGGTGAATGATCTTCTTGCTGGCAATCAGCTCGGGCGGAATATTGCTCGCCTTGGCCTTCTCTTCCACCATGGCCTTGATGCGCTTGAGCTCGGCCTTGTACTGGGGGAAGTCCACCAGCCGACGAATGGGCTCGGGCCAGCTGTCAGGATCGCTCTGCTGCGCCTTGGCGACGATATCGAGCATCCGCTTGCCGTGGATCTTGATCTCGATGGGCGATAGGCCGAGCTCGTTGAGATCCCGCAGGGAGGCAGGACGACGCTCTGCCACCTTGAACAGGTGCAGCTCTTTGACCACGAAGTTGAGGGCCAGATCGCGGCGCACCGCCTCTTGCTGGCGCCAGGCTGCCAGTTCACGCAGGATGGCGAGCTCGCGGCGCCCCAGTTGCCAGGCGTTGACGATATCGAGATAGGCCTGACGGGGATCGCTGCCCTGGGTCTTGCGGGCGGAGTGGTTCTGGCACTCCTGCTCGAACCAGGCAAACTTGCCGCTTTCCCGCAGTTTGGCCATCACTTTCTCGTAGAGCGGCATCAGGTAGAAGACATCCGCTGCCGCGTATTCGAGCTGACGTGGCGTAAGCGGGCGGGCCAGCCAATCGGTGCGCGCTTGATCTTTTTCCAGCTCGACCCCAAGGAATTCGTTCACCAGCGCACCAAATCCGACCGAGACGCCGTAACCGAGAAAGGCGGTTGCCAGCTGGGTGTCGTGCATCTGGTTGGGCAGGTGGCCCGCCTGATGCTGGATAAGCTCCAGATCTTCGCCAGAGGCGTGCAGGATCGCGATCTGCCCTTCCCTGCCCAGTCGTTGCCAGAGGGCGGAGAGATCCAGGGTCAGCGGATCCAGCAGCGCCAGATGCTCGCCGTCATAGATCTGGAACAGGCCAAGCTGGGGGTAGTAGGTACGGGTGCGAACGAATTCAGTATCGATAGCCAGGGGAACGTCGGCCAGAGAAGCGAGATACTGCTCAAGTTCGGCTTGCTGAGTGATAAGTTGATATTGCATCTGTGCCTGCGCGGTTGATCAGGGCCAAAAAGAAAAAACCGTGGGATGACCCACGGTTTTGCATAACGACGGTGCTGGTTTGCAGAAGATTCTGCAGCCGCAGTCCGGTTATTGCTTGGCAATCTCCTCGTCACGCAGTACGCGGCGCAGGATCTTGCCCACATTGGTCTTGGGAAGTTCGTCACGAAATTCTACCAGTTTCGGCACCTTATAGGCAGTCAGATGTTTGCGGCAGTGGGCAATAATCTCGTCCTCCTGCAATTTTGCATCTTTCTTGACCACAAAGATCTTCACCAGCTCGCCGGAGACCTTGTGCGGCACACCGACGGCAGCCACTTCCAACACTTTCGGGTGCAGGGCAACGACATCTTCGATCTCGTTCGGATAAACGTTGAAACCGGAGACCAGGATCATGTCCTTCTTGCGGTCAACGATCTTGAAGAAGCCCTGCTCGTCGCACACGGCGATATCACCGGTACAGAGCCAGCCATCCTGCATCACTTCGGCAGTCGCCTCGGGGCGCTGCCAGTAGCCAACCATCACCTGCGGGCCGCGCACCTGCATTTCGCCCGGGGTGCCGAGGGCGTGGATCACCTGACCGTTGTCATCTACCAGACGGATCTCGGTAGAGCAGACCGGCAAACCGATGGAGCCATTGTAATCAGTGAGGTCGTAGGGACAGACGCTCACCAGCGGCGAGCACTCGGTCAGACCATAGCCTTCCAGCAGCGGAGTGTCGGTCAGTGTCTTCCACTTCTCCGCAACCGCGCGCTGCACCGCCATGCCGCCGCCGATGGTGAGCTTGAGCTTGTCAAAGGCGATCCCCTGAAACTCTTCGTTGTTGACCAACGCATTGAACAGGGTGTTGACCCCGGTAATACATGTGAAGGGGTACTTCTTGATCTCTTTGACAAACCCCGGGATATCGCGCGGGTTGCTGATCAGCAGGTTGTAACCGCCGATGCGCATAAAGAGCAGGCAGTTCACGGTCAGGGCAAAGACGTGGTAGAGCGGCAGCGCGGTCACCACGAACTCCTTGCCGCGCTCCAGCATGGGGCCGTAGACGCCGAGGCATTGCTCGACGTTGGCAATCATGTTGCGATGGGTCAGCATGGCCCCTTTGGAGAGGCCGGTGGTGCCACCGGTGTACTGCAGGAAGGCGAGATCGTCGTTGGTGATCTCCGGCTTGATGTACTGCAGGAAACGCCCCTTGGAGAGGGCCTGACGCATGGTGGTAGCGTGGGGCAGATTGTATTTCGGCACCAGCTTCTTGACGTACTTGACCACGAAGTTGACCAGGGTGCCCTTGGCCAGCCCCAGGTTGTCCCCCATCCGGGTCAGGATAACGTGCTTGATCGGGGTGTCATAGACCACCTTTTCCAGGGTATGGGCGAAGTTGGAGACGATGACGATGGCCTTGGCACCGGAATCTTTGAGCTGATGCTCCAGCTCGCGCGGGGTATAGAGCGGGTTGACGTTGACCACGATCATGCCGGCGCGCAGGATGCCGAACACGGCTATGGGATATTGCAGCAGGTTCGGCATCATCACCGCAACCCGATCCCCTTTCTCCAGCTTCAGCTCGTTTTGCAGGTAGGCAGCAAAGGCGCGGGACTGCTCTTCCAGCCGGCGGTAGGTGATGGTTTGGCCCATGTTGACGAAGGCGGGCTGATCGGCAAACTGGGTCACCGAGGATTCGAACATCTCGACCAGGGAGCTGTATTGGTCTGGATTGATCTCGGCGGGGACCCCTTCCGGATAACGTTTCAGCCAGACTTTTTCCACAAACTTCTCCTGCATAACTAGCACCTGTGCGCTCACTGTGTTGCCTCCGTCCCGGTTCACATCCATTTTAATCGGTTGTTTTAAGCTGATGCTCTAATGCCGCACATATTTACACAGCGCAACATCAATTAACAGCAAATTAACAACAGAAAAATGTGAGGGAGAAAACAAACCTGGAATTATTGAAAGCTGGCGATTCTACCGAACTTGACAAAACTTTACGATACAAACGGCCGTATCAACCGAATTTTCCATATGAAAATGGTGGTTTCCACCCAATATGACCCGCTCGATCTGCTGGAAGGCATCCTGACGGGCCTGCCATTGGGCTTCAAGTGCAGCAAAGCCCTGCTCCCCCTGAATCAACAGCACAGGACAGCGGATAGCCGCCATCAATGCACGAGCCTGTCCTTCGCTCATTCTCAGGGGCGACAGATCCCGCAAACGGGGGTCGCTGCGCCAGTGCCAGCGCCCTGCCCGCTCTTCAAGCTGCCGCTCACAGATAAGACGCGCCGCCTGCGGCGTGATATCCGCCACTTTGCAACGGGCGGCGACAGCCTCATCGATGGAGGCAAAGCCGTTGGCACTGCGCTCCCGGGTGCGGCTGCGGTTTAAAATTGCACGTCGCAGCTGGGCAGGTACCTCCTCATCGGGCTGGCTCAGCGGCCCCAGCCCCTCCAGCATGATCAACCGCTCCACCTGTTCGGGGAACACCCCGGCATAGGCGGAGGCGATCAGCGCCCCGAGGGAGTGACCGAGCAGAGTGAAGCGCGACCACCCTGCCGCCTGCACGATCTGGTAGAGATCGTCTAGCCAGTCGACAAAAACATAAGGGGTGGTCTTGTGATCGGAGTGACCGTGCCCCGGCAGATCGACACAGATGAGGTGAAAATCTCCCAGATGCGGCGCCAGCGGCAAGAAGCTGGCACTGTTGTCGAGCCAGCCGTGCAGGGCAATCAGCAGGGGTTTGCCCTGCTGAGCCTGATCCGCGAGTTGATTCTCAAGCAGGGCCACCTGCCGACCATCTGCCAAGGTGAGCAGACGTTCGTGCAGAGTGCTTTTGATGCTCTTGATCATGGCAAGCCTTAGCGACGCAGCGGCCGTCTCGGCCAGAAGGGATCATAGAAGGGGTCATAGAAGTAGGGGTCCATATAGCGTACCTCCACCTCTTTGACTGGCGGCCACAGCTTGCTGCCCGTCACATTGAGCACAGAGAAGCGGTACTTGTGCTCGCCAATCTGGCTATCAACCGGTTTGCCTATGGTGCCAAGCACAGTCAGGCTGCGCCCCTTGGCATAGAGGGTCGGGTCGACAAAGCCCTTCATGATGGCCAGAAAACGGCCCGGGCTCTGCTCGGTCTGCTCCGGCACGCCGTTGGACTTGAGCGGCAAATAGACCACTTCAATGACGCTCTGATCCGCCTTGTTGTGCACCGCCGAGATAACGCCGCTCCAGCGGGCCGGTTTGCCCTCCATCCCGCCAAGGGCGGGCTGATAGGCCACCAGCTGGTTTTCTGGCTCATAGGCCAGCTCTTTGGGGAGCGAGCTGCAGGCCCCGAGCAGCAGAGCCAGCGCCCCGACCACCATCCCGCGTTTCATCATGTCGCTTCTGGTATTACGCATCATGTCACTCTCCTGTTGCCGGCGTGGCCCGTCGAGCCACCCGCTTGTGTTGCA
>OLFS01000972.1_pt1 | contig 24818 bp, 23 predicted proteins | sample 1605491 | NCBI WGS metagenome assembly OLFS01 (sample SAMEA3888921, study PRJEB22519) | human gut metagenome | biome: human gut; feature: human-associated habitat; material: faeces | place: Denmark | collected 2011 | reverse complement strand
CCTGACGAGCTTTGTTGTATACCAACTGCAGCTCTTTAATCAGGCTGCCGCCATTGTCGGTCGCGGCTTTCATCGCCACCATACGTGCGGCCTGCTCGCTGGCCAGGTTTTCTACCACGCCCTGATAGACCTGAGATTCGACATAACGACGCAGGAGGGTATCCAGCAGCGCTTTCGGATCGGGTTCGTACAGGTAATCCCAGGATTTACGTTTCAGATCAGCGTCTTCTGATGCCGGTAACGGCAGCAGCTGAGTGATCGTCGGAACCTGAGACATGGTGTTAATAAATTTGTTGCTGACAACGTACAGCTTGTCCAGACGGCCTTCATCATAGGCCTGCAACATCACTTTTACCGGGCCGATCAGTTCGGACAGGGAGGGGTTATCCCCCATACCGGTCACCTGTGCAACCACGTTACCGCCAACGGCGTTAAAGAAAGAGACGCCCTTAGAGCCGATCATTGCGAGGTCGCACTGAACGCCTTTATCGGACCATGCTTTCATTTCCGCCAGCAGTTTCTTGAACAGGTTAATGTTCAAGCCGCCGCACAGACCACGGTCGGTCGACACCACCAGGTAGCCCACGCGCTTAACGTCGCGTTCTTCCAGGTAAGGGTGCTTATATTCCAGATTACCGTTTGCAAGGTGACCAATCACTTTGCGCATGGTTTCTGCATAAGGACGGCTGGCCGCCATGCGATCCTGCGATTTACGCATTTTGGAAGCGGCGACCATCTCCATCGCTTTAGTGATCTTTTGCGTGTTCTGGACGCTTGCGATCTTACTACGTATCTCTTTTGCGCCGGCCATGAGCTTCTCCTCAATGCCTTGCGGCCTGCCCTAAGGCAAGCCGCCAGACGTTACCAGGATTGGGTTGCTTTGAAGGAATCGAGGATGCCTTTCAGCTTGCCTTCGATTTCGTCGTTATAGCCACCGGACTGGTTAATCTCTTGCATCAGCGGAGCGTGATCACGGTCGACGTAAGCCAGCAGAGCGGCTTCGAAGCTACCGATTTTCGCCAGTTCCACATCTTCGAGGTAACCGCGTTCAGCCGCGAACAGAACCAGGCCCTGCTGAGCAACAGACATTGGTGCGTACTGTTTCTGCTTCAGCAGCTCGGTCACTTTCTGACCGTGGCTCAGCTGTTTACGGGTTGCTTCGTCCAGATCGGATGCGAACTGAGAGAACGCTGCCAGTTCACGGTACTGTGCCAGCGCGGTACGGATACCACCGGACAGTTTCTTGATAATCTTGGTCTGAGCAGCACCACCTACACGAGATACAGAGATACCCGGGTTAACCGCCGGACGAATACCGGAGTTGAACAGGTTAGTTTCCAGGAAGATCTGACCATCGGTAATAGAAATTACGTTGGTCGGAACGAACGCAGAAACGTCACCCGCCTGGGTTTCGATAATCGGCAGCGCGGTCAGAGAGCCGGTCTTGCCTTTCACTTCACCCTTGGTGAACTTCTCTACGTACTCGGCGTTAACGCGAGCAGCACGCTCCAGCAGACGGGAGTGCAGATAGAAAACGTCACCCGGGTAAGCTTCACGTCCTGGCGGACGGCGCAGCAGCAGGGAGATCTGGCGATAAGCTACGGCCTGTTTGGACAGGTCATCATAGATGATCAGCGCGTCTTCACCGCGGTCACGGAAGTACTCACCCATGGAGCAACCGGCATACGGAGCCAGGTACTGCAAGGCAGCCGCTTCGGAGGCAGAGGCAACCACCACGATGGTGTTGGCCAGGGCGCCGTGCTCTTCCAGCTTGCGCACCACGTTGGCGATGGTGGAGGCCTTCTGGCCAATCGCAACGTAGACACACTTAATGCCGGAATCTTTCTGGTTGATGATGGTGTCGATCGCGATGGCGGTCTTACCAACCTGACGGTCACCGATGATCAGCTCACGCTGGCCACGACCGATGGGGATCATGGCATCGATGGCTTTCAGACCGGTCTGGACCGGCTGGTCAACAGACTTACGCTCGATAACGCCCGGTGCGATCACTTCGATCGGCGAGAAGCCGTCGTTGTCGATCGGACCTTTACCGTCGATCGGCTGACCCAGGGTGTTCAACACCCGGCCCAACAGACCACGACCTACCGGCACTTCCAGAATACGGCCAGTACCTTTTACTTTCATTCCTTCTGACAGACCGTCATAGGAACCCATAATCACCGCACCGACGGAGTCACGCTCCAGGTTCAATGCCAGAGCGTAGCGGTTGCCCGGCAGCTCGATCATCTCACCCTGCATGGCATCAGCCAGGCCGTGAATACGAATGATACCGTCGCTCACAGAGACGATAGTACCTTCGTTACGCGCTTCGCTCTTTACATCAAACTGCGCAATGCGCTGCTTGATCAGCTCGGCGATTTCAGTGGAATTCAGTTGCATGCTCTAATACCCCAATCAAGATTGCAGCGCGTCAGCCATGCGATCCAGCTTACCGCGGACTGTGCCGTCGATTACCAGATCACCGGCCTTGATGAGCACCCCGGCCATCAAGGACGCATCGATGCTGCAATTCAGCTTCACTTTGCGCGCGAGACGTTGTTCCAGAGAAGCCTGAATATTGGCTTTCTGCTGGTCGGTCAGTTCGATCGCCGAAATCACGTCAGCCTGAACCTCTTTATCCAGTTCAGCTTTGAACGCTACAAATTCAGCAACGACCGCCGGCAGCACACCCAAGCGACCATTCTCGGCCATCACCCGGATCAGGTTCTGGCCATGCACGTCGAGTTGCTCACCGCAGACACCGACAAACAGCGTTGCCAGCTCTTCGGCGGCCACAGAGCCGTTTACCAGGTTGTGCATGGTCTCGTTTTCCACTACTTGCGCAGCGAAACCGAGCATACCCAGCCACTGGTCAACCGCCTTGTGCTCAACGGCAAACTCGAAAGCAGCCTTGGCGTAGGGGCGAGCGATTGTAGTCAGTTCAGACATAGCCCCGTTCCCGTTACAGTTCTGCTACCAGTTTGTCGACGATGTCGCTGTTGGCAGCCTGGTCGATTTGACGCGCCAGGATCTTCTCTGCACCAGCAATGGCAAGAGCAGCAACCTGCTTACGCAGTTCTTCTTTGGCACGATGACGTTCAGCTTCGATCTCGGCACGGCCCTGAGCCAGGATTTTTTCCCGCTCAGACTGGGCACCAGCGGCAGCTTCATCAATGATCTGGGCTTTACGTTTGTTAGCCTGTTCAATGATTTCAGCAGCCTGCAGCTTGGCTTCTTTCAGCTGATCGGTGGCGTTGGCCTTGGCCAAATCCAGATCTTTCTTGGCACGTTCGGCAGAAGAGAGACCGTCAGCAATAGCTTTCTGACGGGCTTCGATGGCTGCAATCAGCGGCGGCCATACGTACTTCATGCAAAACACTACGAAGAAGAAAAAAGCAATTGCTTGGCCGAGGAGGGTGGCATTGATATTCACAGCCGATGTCCTCTTAAGTTAGTTAATGGGTTATGCCTGGAGAGTCGTAACGACTTAGCCAGCAACCGCAAACATCACGTACAGACCCAGACCAACCGCGATCATCGGGATCGCATCCACCAGACCCATTACGATGAAGAACTGGGTACGCAGAACAGGGATCAGATCCGGTTGACGAGCAGCACCTTCCAGGAACTTGCCACCCAGGATACCGATACCGATGGAAGCGCCGATAGCAGCCAGACCCATCATCATTGCAGCAGCGATGTACAGCAGGTCCATGTTCAAGTTTTCCATGAGGATCTCCAGTTATTTAGATGTAATTGATTGTATAAAAAGGATTATTTGAGTTGCATCAACCATGGTCTTCCTGCGCCATCGACAGATAGACGATGGTCAGAACCATGAAAATGAATGCCTGCAAAGTGATGATCAGGATGTGGAAAATTGCCCAAGGCACGGACAGGATCCACTGTGACCACCAGGGTAACAAACCAGCAATCAGGATAAAGATCAGTTCGCCAGCATACATGTTGCCGAACAGTCGAAGACCCAGAGAAACAGGTTTGGAAATCAGCGTAACAGTTTCCAGGATGAGGTTAACCGGGATGGCCGCCGGGTGGTTGAAAGGCTGAAGCGTCAGCTCCTTCACAAACCCGCCGATACCCTTGACCTTGATGCTGTAATACAGGATCAAGAAGAACACGCCCAAAGCCATGGACATGGTGATGTTAACGTCAGCAGAGGGAACCACACGCAGATAGGGAATACCCATCAATTGTGCAGCGTGAGGGATAAAGTCAACGGGGATCAGATCCATGAAGTTCATCAGGAAGATCCACACAAACACCGTCAGCCCCAAAGGTGCGATGACCTTGTTGCGACCGTGAAAGATGTCTTTGACGTTACCATTCACAAACTCGACCAGCATCTCCACAAAGCACTGCAGCTTACCCGGCACCCCGCTGGTAGCGTTAACGGCTACTTTGCGGAACAGCAGGATAAACAGGGCGCCTAGCACGACGGAAAATACCATTGAGTCGATATTGACCGTCCAGAACCCGGACCCGACTTGAAGGTGGGTCAGGTGGTGGGAGATATATCCCTGAGGAGTCAGGACTTCTCCGGTTGCAGACATGAGTTTTCCTAATAGTGGTTGTTAAGCGTGAATGAAACCATCCACTGTACAACGAGGGCAAGGATATAAGTGGCGAAAAACGAGACGGTAACGACCTCGACTCCCGCACCAAACATCAGGGCGAATAGACCTGTTGTAGAAATGAGCTTAATCCCTGCCCCACCATAAAAGTCCCGCAAAACCAGGCCCACACTCTCGGTTGTCACCTTGCGGCGCAGCACCCAGACAGTAAACAAGGCTTGAGGAACCCAGTACATCCCCCCTCCGTAGAGGGCGGAATAACCGGCGCTGGCACCAGTCAGGTAAAACCAGACGGCACTCATCGCCAGGATCAGGATGAGCTGACAAACGAGCATAACCAAGGCCAGTGTCAAACCTTCCAAGGCTATTTTCTGCTTCACCAACCTACCCCTGAACATTACAGAACTGTAAAAAATCGGGATCCGAAGACCCCATGTTAACAGCTCTTAAAGCCGGTCAAATTATACCCTTGAGGGCAGCTATTGCAATATGACAAAAATCCTTAATTTTTGCGGCTTTCCGCGGCAAATCAGGGTTATGGTCATATCAAAAGGAATGGATGTTTTATTACTACAAAAAGCGTAAAAATCACGATTCCGACACGCCAAAATAGCCCAATATACGGTCCAAATCGGACAAATTCTCGTAACTTATTACTAACTTCCCGCTATCCCGCTTGCCAGGCTGAAGTTGCACCTGATTGCCAATTTTTTCTGCCAGTTGGCGCTCCAGGTAGCCGATCTGCGGATCACGGGCCGGTTCGACCCTGGCTTTTGCCGGTTCGAGCGCTTTTTGCACCAGCTTCTCGGTATCGCGTACGGTCAGCCCTTTCTGGGCAACCAGCTTGGCCAGTTCAGACTGGGCCTGGCCGCTCAGGGCCAGCAGGGCACGGGCATGGCCCATGTCGAGGTCGCCATGCTCGACGAAACGCTTCACGTCGTCGTTGAGCTGGTTGAGACGCAACAGGTTGGTCACCGTGGTGCGGGACTTGCCCACCGCCTCGGCCACCTGCTGGTGGGTGAGTTCGAATTCGGTCAGCAGTCTTTGTAGAGCGACCGCCTCTTCGATGGCATTAAGGTCTTCCCGCTGAATATTCTCAATCAGCGCGATGGCGACGGCAGCCTCGTCGGGTACATCCTTGACGATGCAGGGCACCACCTCGAGCCGCGCCAGCTGGGACGCGCGCCAGCGCCGTTCACCGGCGATAATTTCGAAGGATTGTTCGCCGAGAGGGCGTACCACGATGGGCTGGATCACCCCCTGGGCGCGGATGGAGTTGGCAAGCTCTTCCAGTGCATCCTGGGACATATCCTTGCGGGGCTGGTACTTGCCGGACTGTAACCACTCCACCGGCAGCTTGCGCAGCTCGCCCTGATTGGTGGGGGCCATGGCCTCTTCAGTACGTTGATCGCTCATCACCTGTTTCTGGCGGGCAGCCGTGCTGGTACTGAGCAGGGCATCCAGCCCCTTGCCCAGTCCACGTTTTTTCGGAGTCATATGCTCTCTCGGTCTGCGATGGTCGCCTGACGTTCCTGCTCCTGGCGGCGCAGGATCTCGCCAGCCAGTGCCAGGTAGGCCTTGGCGCCCACCGATGATTTGTCATAGTGCATGGCCGGGGCACCGAAACTCGGGGCCTCAGCCAGTCTAACGTTGCGGGGAATGATGGTGCGGTAGACTTTGTCGCCAAAGTGCTGTTTTAGCTGATCGGACACATCATTGGCCAGCCGGTTGCGGTGATCGAACATGGTGCGCAGCACCCCTTCGATCTTGAGCTCCGGATTGACCACAGCGGCCAGCTTGCTGATGGTGTCGACCAGGGCGGTGAGCCCCTCCAGCGCGTAATATTCGCACTGCATGGGCACCAGCACGGAGTCGGCAGCGGCCATGGCGTTCACGGTCAGCATGTTGAGAGAGGGCGGGCAGTCGATGAAGACGTAGTCGTATTTGTCCCGCACCGAGGCCAGCGCATTGCGCAGGCGGATTTCGCGGGCGAAAAACTCCATCAGACGGATTTCGGCCGCGGTCACGTCGGCGTTGGCGGCAATCAGGTGATAGCCCCCGGTGGTTTCGGGGATGATCACTTCGCTGATGGGGGCATCCTCGATCAGCAGCTCATAGGCGGTGCGCTCGACGTCATACTTGTCGACACCGCTGCCCATGGTGGCATTGCCCTGCGGATCCAGATCGATCACCAGCACCTTGCGCCGGGTGGCAGCCATGGAGGCGGCCAGATTCACACAGGTGGTGGTTTTACCCACTCCACCCTTCTGGTTGGCTATGGCGATGACTTTTCCCACACGATCCCCTAAATGAAACTGCGACCCTATTCGGGCTGGATATGTTTGAATTCCAGCAGATGACGTTCGCCTTCCAGCTCCGGCACCCGCAACTCATGACAGGCTACCAGACGGATATTGGCAGGCAACTGGGCCAGCTCCTGCTCGGGATATTGTCCCTTGAGCGCCAGGAAGCTGCCCTGTTCTGACGGCAGGTGGTGACACCAGCTCAGCATGTCCTCCAGCGAGGCAAATGCCCGACTCAGTACACCATCAAACCCCACCTCGGGTTGATACTCTTCCACCCGGGATTTGACCGGCGTCACATTGGTCAGACCCAGCTCCTGGATCACCTGACGGATGAAGTTGATCCGCTTGCCCAGACTGTCGAGCAGGACGAACTGCTTGTCCGGATTGATGATCGCCAGCGGCAATCCCGGCAGGCCGGGACCTGTCCCCACGTCGATGAAGCGCTCACCGTGCAAGTGGGGGCTTACCACCAGGCTATCGAGGATATGCTTGACCAGCATGGCGTCCGGATCTCGCACCGAGGTGAGATTGTAAGCCTTGTTCCACTTGTGCAGCAACTCGACCAACTGCACCAGTTGGCTCTTTTGGGTATCGGTGATAACAATTCCGGCCTGCATGAGCAGGCCGTTCAATCTTTCCAGCATATTTTCCAACGGTAAGAATCCTCAGGCGGTTTTACGCAGCAGGCCGTGTTTTTTCAGGTGAACCAGCAGGATGGAGATGGCCGCCGGGGTGATGCCGGAGATGCGGGAAGCCTGACCAATGGTCTGCGGCTTGGCATCGTTCAACTTGGCTTTCACCTCGTTGGAGAGGCCATTCACCTCACGATAGTCCAGATCCAGCGGCAGCAGGGTGTTCTCGTTGCGCAGCTGCTTTTCCACTTCATCGTGCTGACGCTCGATGTAACCGGCGTACTTGATCTGGATCTCAACCTGTTCGGCCGCGGCAGGATCGGTCACGGAAGGACCGACCCCTTCGATGTCCATCAGCGCATCATAGGTCACCTCGGGGCGACGCAGCAGCTCTTCCAGACTCTGTTCGCGGGTCAGCGGGGTGTTGACCAGGGCGTTGACCGCTTCCAGTGACGGGTGTTGCGGGTGGATCCAGGTTGAACGCATGCGCTGACGCTCCAGCTCGACCTGTTCCATCTTGGCGTTGAATTTGCTCCAGCGCTCGTCATCCACCAGACCCAGCTCGCGACCGATGGCAGTCAGGCGGATATCAGCGTTGTCTTCCCGCAGCAGCAGGCGATATTCGGCGCGGCTGGTGAACATGCGGTAAGGCTCGCGGGTCCCCAGGGTGGAGAGATCGTCCATCATCACGCCCATATAGGCCTGATCCCGACGCGGGTTCCAGGGATCCTTGTCCTGGGCACGCAGGGCCGCGTTCAGGCCGGCCATCAGGCCTTGTGCCGCCGCCTCTTCGTAACCGGTCGTCCCGTTGATCTGGCCGGCGAAGAACAGGTTTGGAATGCACTTGCTCTCCATGTTGGCCTTGAGATCCCGCGGATCGAAGAAATCGTACTCGATGGCATAGCCGGGGCGGGTGATGTGGGCGTTCTCGAAGCCGCGCACAGAACGGACGATCTGCACCTGCACATCAAACGGCAGGCTGGTGGAGATCCCGTTCGGGTAGAGCTCGTGGGTGGTCAGGCCTTCCGGCTCGACGAAGATCTGGTGCGCCGTCTTGTCGGCGAAACGGGTGATCTTGTCTTCGATCGACGGGCAGTAGCGCGGGCCGATCCCCTCGATCACCCCGGCGTACATGGGGCTGCGATCCAGGTTATTGCGGATCACCTCGTGGGTACGCTCGTTGGTGTGGGTGACGTAGCAAGGCACCTGACGGGGATGCTGGCTGGCATTGCCGATAAACGAGAAGACCGGACGCGGATCGTCGCCGTGCTGTTCCTGCATGACGGAGAAATCGACGCTGCGAGCATCGATGCGCGGCGGGGTGCCCGTCTTGAGACGATCGATGCGCAGCGGCAGTTCGCGCAGGCGCTGGGCCAGGGCGATCGAGGGAGGATCCCCGGCACGGCCGCCCTTGTAGTTTTCCATCCCGATATGGATCAACCCGTTCAGGAAGGTACCGACCGTCAGCACCACAGTTTTGCCGCTGATGCGGATCCCGCTCTGGGTGACCACACCGGCAACACGATCCCCATCCATGATCAGATCGTCACAAGCCTGCTGGAAGATCTTCAGGTTCGGGTAGTTCTCCAGCATCTGGCGAACGACAGCCTTGTAGAGCAGGCGATCCGCCTGGGCACGAGTGGCTCGTACTGCCGGGCCCTTGGAGGAGTTGAGGGTGCGGAACTGGATCCCGCCAAGATCGATGGCACGCGCCATGATCCCGCCGAGTGCGTCAACTTCCCTGACCAGGTGTCCCTTGCCGATCCCGCCGATCGCCGGATTACAGGACATGTGTCCCAACGTATCGATATTGTGGGTCAGCAACAGGGTGTTCATGCCCATACGGGCTGCCGCTGTTGCTGCTTCGGTTCCGGCATGACCGCCACCGACGACGATCACATCAAATTGTTCATGGTATTGCATTGGGATCACCTTGATCTGCACGCCTGAAGATCTTTATTTGCCTGGGCTAAAGGGCGGAACATTCTATCTGTTTCGCGTCCTGAGGGGAACGTCTACTTAACGTTCAGTATGAAGGGAGGATCCACTAATTAGATCTTAAGGATCTTTAGATCGATCTTTTACTGGATCTCTTATTAGGATCCGCCCTTTCTGTTGATAAGCACTTTTTGATCATAAAGATCATTAATTTAAGGACGATCCTAGCTTGTGGAAAAGCTTGGATCCTGGCCCGGTGAACGAGGGGATAACCAGGACTTTTATACACAGAGGTCTGTCGGTCTGGATCTAATACATGGATAACTATAGGTTTTGCAGAGCTTTACACCGTAGTTATGCACATTGCCCCTGGGCGTTGTGGGTAACCTTGTAGAACAACTCCCCCGGATCAATCTGTTAATAACATGGTGGATAGTCGATCTGGGGATAAGTGGGGAGATCAAGCTTTTTTTCAGGATCTCCCGCACGCTGATCAGGCGATCATCGTCATCCAGTCGCGGATCCACACTTCTGCGGCATCTTCGGGGATCTCGTGTTGGGTCACATCAATGTCGAGCCGCTCGCCGATCCGGCTGGCACCGCACTCGGCCAGCAGCCGATCCAGCGTCTTGCCACCCTGGCAAAAGGTGTCATAACTGCTGTCACCAAGGGCGATCACGCCATATTTCAATGAATTAAGATCCGGATGCTGCTCGGCAAGATCCTTGGAGAAGGGTTGCAGGTTGTCGGGCACATCCCCGGCACCATGGGTGGAAGTGACCACTAGCAGGATGGATCCCGCATCATCCAGCACCTCTGCCAGCTTGGCCGGGTTGTGGATCCGGGTCTGGTGGCCAGCCTGTTCCAGCAGGTTGGCGACGTGGTCTGCGACATATTCGGCGGCGCCCAGCATGGAGCCGACGACGAGATTGAGTTTGGCCATGGAATGGATCCTGATTTCAGACAAAGAAACGGAAAGCCGGATTCTACCGCCAAAGGGTGTGGATAAATATGGATAAAGCTTGGGGATAATGGATCCAGTCAGATAATGTCACCGGATCCATCCTGCCGATCTTTTTCCTGCTTCTTTATATTCCTCTCCATTTTCTTCTCCGCTCATAGCTCTCCTGATGGCTCCCATCTCCCGCGAAATCCTGCCAACGATGCAGCTAGATAACAATGTAGATGCAAATGATTAGCAATTATTGAATCGATTCGATCACGGCTCCTGTAGTAGGATTGCGCTGCTTTATTCGCCCATGGAACAGGGTGATGTCGTGACAAACGACCACAAATAACAATTAAAACAACATAACTCATTGATAAACGAGACTTTAATATGATTGCGCAAAAATACACTACAGGACCCGGCAAGAAGGGCGCCTTCGGCGTGCTTTCGCTCTCCGGTTTGCTCGTCTCCCTGCCGCTGATGGCCGAACAAACCACCGCTGAGCTGCCCAAAGCCAGCGAAACCATGGTGGTGACCGGTACGGCCATGAAGGTGGAAGTGCCTATGGCCGAGACGCCTCGCGCCGTCTCCGTGGTTAACCGGGAGGAGCTGGATCAGCACGCCGTGTTGCAGCTGGATGAAGCGATTCGCTACCGTTCCGGCGTATTGACCGGCCTCTATGGCTCAGACAACAACACCGACTGGTTCAAGGTGCGTGGCTTCGATGCTGCCTCTTATCTGGATGGCAACCGCTTGTTTGGCACCGGCTACTACGTCTGGACGCCGGAACCGTTCGGTCTGGAGAGTGTGGAAGTGCTGAAGGGGCCAGCCTCGATCCTTTACGGTGAGGCGCCTCCGGGCGGGGTGATCAATGCCATCAGCAAGCGACCGACCGCCACGCCGCAAGGGCAGGTGGATCTGCAGCTTGGCAGCCGGGATCATCGTCAGGTCGGGGTGGACGTCTCTGACGCGCTCTCCGACAACAGCCGTTACCGCATGGTTGCTCTTTATAAAGAGCGTGATGGGGTGCTTACCGGTACTTACAACGATCGGGTTTATCTGGCGCCGAGCGTCATCTTCGATCTTTCGGATCGTACCAGCCTGACCCTGCTGGCCAGCTTCCTGCACGACGAAGGGGTCCCGACCAACGGCTTTTTCCCGGTCCATGGCACCCTGAATACGTCAGGTGGCCAGATTGATCCCTCCACCAACTTGAGCCAGCCGGATTACGATCGCAACCGCAATACCCAGATCTCCACCGGTTACGAGCTGGCCCACCAGCTCAACCAGACCTGGGAGTTCAAGCAGAACGTCCGCTTCAATTACAACGATCTGCTGCTGCGCCAGACCTATATCTTCCCGACCTATGAAGGCACAACTGCCAGTCGTGGCCTAGTTTACCGTGATGGCAATACCAAGAGTGCCACCATGGACAACCAGATGGTGGGCTACTGGAACACCGACAGCACCGAGCAGACCTTGTTGCTGGGGGTTGATCTGCAGCGTCATGTCAATGAAGGGGTCGAGGCCGACAACTACGCCATGGGCACCATCAATACCATGAACCCGGATTACAGCGGCTTCCCCGGTTTTGACGAGTCGACCGCCACTCACCAGAAGAGCAGCAAGGGCCAGAGCGGCCTCTATGCCCAGCACCAGATCCGCTGGGACGATCGCTGGTTGCTGACTGCCGGTGGCCGTTTTGACTATGTGGAGACCCACAACACCAATACCAGCAAGGACGAGCGCCAGTACGATCACGAGCTCTCCCTCTCGGGCAGCCTGATGTATCTGGCCGACAACGGCCTCTCTCCCTACTTTGCCTATGCCGAGTCGTTCGAGGTGCTGCCGGGGATCGATCCTAACACCCGAAACTCCTACAAGCCGCTCAAGGGCAAGCTCTACGAGACCGGCGTGAAGTATGCGCCTGCCTTCCTCGACGGTTACATCAATCTTGCGCTGTTCGATCTGGCCCAGACCAACTCGCTGGTCTCTACCGGTTCCGGCCAGCAGACCCAGGCGGGTGAAGTGACCTCTCAGGGGATTGAGCTGGAAGGGAGCGTGCAGGTGACAGATGCGCTGCGTCTGACCGCTGCTTATACCTACACCGATGCCAAAACCAACGACACCGGCAGTGGCGATCGCCGTGCCAGCCTGATCCCTCGCCACCAGGCCTCCTTCTGGGGCAACTACAAGGTGCAGCAAGGGGTGGCTTCGGGTCTGGAGCTGGGTACCGGTGTACGTTATATCGGTTCCAGCGTGGGTATTGGCGCCGTGAATGCGGATTTCACCCCCATCTACGGCTCTGCCGAGGTGCCGGCCCATACCGTCTGGGATGCGATGATCGGGTATGACTTTGCCAAGAACTGGCGTGCCCAGCTCAACGTCAACAACCTGCTGGGTGAAACCTACGTGGCCAGTTGTGACTATTACTGCTACTACGGCGAGCCGCGCAGCGTAGTGGGCAGCATCAACTACCGCTGGTAATCGAAGTCGGGCGGGAACCGGATTCCCGCCCTTCTTTTCACCCGCAGTTGTTCTGATCTCTCTGGAATACCGGTCCGTTATGGAACTCTTGTCTCTGGTTTATCGTCAATATCGTTGGCCCTTTATCGCCATTACCCTGCTCAGTCTGCTCAGTGCAGTCAGCGGGATTGGCGTCATTGCCTTTATCAATCAGTCTCTTATCGAATCTATAGGTGATCCGCTGCCGATCCTCGGTCAGCTGGTCGGCCTGATTGTGCTGCTGCTGGTGATCACACTCGGATCTCAGCTGGCCCTGACCACTCTCGGTCACCATTTTGTCTACCGGTTGCGCGGACGCCTGCTCAAGCAGTTGCTGGATACCGATGTCGCCCGCATCCGCCAGATTGGTCAGGGGCCGCTGCTGGCTTCCCTCTCCAGCGATATCGGCCAGATCACCATTGCCTTCGTGCGCCTGCCTGAGCTGGTGCAGGGGCTGGTGCTCACGCTGGGTTCTGCCCTCTATCTCGGCTGGCTCTCTCCGGCCCTGCTCGGGGTGACCGCGCTCTGGGTCACCGTCACCATGGTGGTGGGCTGGCTGCTGGTGAACCGTGTTTATCGCCATCTCTCCCACATGCGTCAGGCCGAAGATCGGCTCTATCAGAACTATCAGGCCATCATCGCTGGCAGCAAGGAGCTGGCGCTCAACCGCGAGCGGGCTCACTTCGTTTACCACCAGCTCTATGAGCAAAATGCCCGTGACTACCGCCAGCAGATCATTCGCGCCGACACCTATCACCTGAGCGCGGTGAACTGGTCGAATATCATGATGCTGGGGGCCATCGGTCTGGTCTTCTTTCTGGCCAACGGCCTTGGCTGGGCCAACACCAATGTGGCCGCCACCTTCGCCCTGACCCTGCTGTTCCTGCGCACCCCTCTGTTGCAGGGGATTGGCGCCCTGCCGACCCTGCTTGCCGCTCAGGTGGCGTTCGACAAGATCGCCGCCCTCAATCTGGCCGAGCCGGATGCGGACTTCCCGCTGCCGCCCGCCATCCGTCCCTGGCAGCGTATCGAGTTGGAGCAGGTGAGTTTTCACTATCAGGGGGAGGGCGGTTTTGCCGTTGGCCCCATCGATCTGGTCATCGAAAAGGGGGAGCAGATCTTCATCATCGGTGGCAATGGCTCCGGCAAGTCGACCCTGGCCATGCTGTTGACCGGCCTTTACCAGCCAGTATCGGGCCGGATCCTGCTGGATGGTGAGCCGATCACCGATCGCAATGGCTATCTGGCGCTCTTCTCCGCCATCTTTACCGACTATCACCTGTTCCAGCACCTGCTGGGGCCGGAACCCAAGGATGAGCTGGTGGCCGAGTGGCTGGAGCGGTTGCAGATGGGCAGCAAGCTCACCATCGAGGATGGCTTTATAGCCGATATCGATCTCTCCCAAGGGCAGCGCAAACGGGTCGCCCTGCTGCTGGCGCTGGCCGAGCAGCGCGAGGTGATGCTGTTTGACGAGTGGGCCGCGGATCAGGATCCCCAGTTCCGGCGCATCTTCTATCAGGTGCTGTTGCCGCGCCTCAAGGAGATGGGCAAGACGGTGATTGCCATCAGTCACGATGATCACTACTTCCCGCTGGCCGATCGCCTGTTGGAGATGCGTCAGGGCCAGCTCACCGAACTGACCGGGGCGCGGCGCGCCGCAGTGAGCCGTGATGCGATTGCCCATCTGGATTGCGAGGTGCCAGCTTGATGCCGGCACCGATGAGACTGGCGGCAAGCCAGCACAGGAATTGCTTATGTTCGAGATGAAATCAGCCAGCTTCACGGTCAATGACCGCACGCTGCTGCACCCCACCGACCTGCGTTTCGAGCAGGGACAGGTCTATGGCCTCATCGGCCACAATGGTTCGGGCAAATCGACCCTGCTCAAGCTGCTGGCTCGCCAGCAACCTCTCAGTGACGGCGAGATCCTGTTCGATGGCAAGCCGCTGCCTGACTGGGGCAACCGGGAGTTTGCCCGTCAGGTGGCCTATCTGCCCCAGCATCTGCCGAGCGCCGAGAATCTGCTCGGGCGGGAGCTGGTGGAGATGGGCCGCTACCCCTGGCGCGGCCTGCTGGGCCGGATGGGGGCGGAGGATCACCGTCAGGTCGAGCGGGCCATCGTCCTTACTCATACCGAACGCTTTGCCGATCGGCTGGTGGATACCCTCTCCGGCGGCGAGCGGGGGCGGGTCTGGCTGGCGATGCTGCTGGCCCAGGAGAGCCGCTTCATCCTGCTGGACGAGCCGCTGGCCGCGCTGGATGTGGCCCATCAGGTGGAGGTGCTCACGCTCGTCAAGCAGTTGAGCCGTCAGCTTAACCTTGGGGTCATCATCGTCATTCATGACATCAATATGGCCTCCCGCTTCTGTGATCGGCTGGTGGCGCTCCACTCCGGCCGCTTGCTTACCCACGGCGAACCTGAGGGGCTCATGACCAGCGAGACCCTGCACGCCATCTATGGCATTCCGATGGAGGTCATTCGCCACCCGGCTCATGCTCATCCCATCGCCATCGTCTGACCGGGGGGCTCTCTTGAACCGTTTATTGAAGAAGATGGCACCCTGCCTTATCAGCCTGCTGCTGCCACTTGCGGCGCAGGCCGACACATCCCCGATCTCTTCTGTGCCGCTACCCCGTATCGCCACCGTCGACTGGACCATAGCCGAGACCCTGATGGCGCTAGGGGTGACACCGCTGGCGGTGGGGGATGCAGGCCCCTATCAGGCATGGGTCGGCGAGCCACGGCTACCTGCCGGGGTGGTAGATATCGGCCTGCGCACCCAGCCCAACCGCGAGCTGCTGGCGGAGCTCAAACCCGATCTCATCCTCATCTCGCCGCTGGCGGCCCCGCTGGCGCCAACTCTTTCCCGCATCGCGCCGGTGAGCACCATCGCCCTCTATGATGGGCAAACCGATCTGTGGCAGCGGCTGCACGAGGTGACCCTGACCCTCGCCCGCATGGTGGGCAAAACCGCCGAGGGCGAACGGCTGCTGGCCGGGCTGGATCGGGATCTCGCCAGCATGCAGGCCAGATTGCCTGCGGATCTGCCGCCTCTGCTGGTGGTGCAGTTTATCGATGAGCGCCATGTGCGGGTGTTTGGTCGCCACAGCCTGTTCGATGCGGTGGTGACGCGGCTCGGGCTGCGTAATGGTTGGCAGGAGCAGACCAATGACTGGGGTTTCTCGGTGGTCAGCATCGAGCAGTTTATGACCTTGCCAACCGCGCGGCTGGTGGTGGTCGATCCCATCCCGGTCGGGGTGAGCGAACGGCTGCAGGAGCCTGGGCTGTGGCAGCATCTGCCGCAGGTAAGGCAGGCGCCCGTGCTGCATCTGCCTGCGGTCTGGAGTTTTGGCGGCGTACTGGCAGCCCGCCGTTTCGCCGGTCTGCTCAGCGATGTATTGCTGCAAGATGCCGAGCGTATGGAGGCGAGCCGATGAAGCGACTACTCACATCGCCACTGCTGCGGCCGGTCTCGATCCTGCTGGGGTTGACCCTCTTGCTCGCGTATTGGGAGCTGGCTCGCCAGCTGCCCGGTGCGCTCTGGTGGCAGAGCCTGTTTGCCCCCAATCTGGATGATGTCAGCCAAGCAGTGGTGCATTTCAGCTGGCTGCCCCGCTTGGTTGTCACCCTGCTGGCCGGGGCGGCGCTCGGGCTGGCGGGTACCCTGATGCAGCAGGTGCTGCGCAACCCGCTCGCGTCACCGACCACCTTGGGGGTAGCCTCCGGCGCCCAACTGGCGTTAATGATGGTGACCCTGTTTGCCCCCTCCTGGCTGTTGCTGGGGCGGGAGTGGATCGCCATGGCCGGTGGCAGCCTCGCGATGGCACTGGTGTTTGCCCTGGCCTGGCGTCGCCAGCTCAATCCGGTGGTCATCGTCTTTGCCGGGCTGGTGATCAACCTCTATCTGGCGGCCATCAGCATGGGGCTCTTGCTGTTCTTTCAGGAGGAGCTGAAAGGCTTGCTGGTGTGGGGCAGTGGCTCGCTAGTGCAGAACAGCTGGAGCGGGGTGAGTTACCTGTTGCCCCGCCTGCTGGCAGCTGCTGCGTTGGCCGCAGTACTGGTGCGCCCGCTGGCGGTGCTGGAGCTGGATGATGCCAGCGCTCGCAGTCTGGGAGTCTCCCTTCAACATCTACGTTTTGCCGGACTCGGGCTGGCGGTGTTTGTCACCGCTTGCGTGGTGAGCGTGGTTGGGCTGATCGGCTTTATCGGGTTGGCAGCGCCCGCCATGGTGCGGCTGCTCGGGATCCGCCAGCTCGGCCAGCGGTTGTTGTGGGCTCCCATACTGGGTGCCTTGCTGCTGGCGGCGACCGATCTGCTGCTGCAGAGCCTGAGCCGCTTCTGGCCGGTATTGATCCCCACCGGCGCAATGACCGCCCTGCTGGGGGCGCCGCTGCTGCTCTGGTTGATCCCGCGCCTGGGCATCAAGTCGGGTACGCCGAAGGCAAACGCCGGCCTGCTGGTGGCCCGCCATCCGGCACCGACTCGCCTTATCGGCCTGTTGCTGGTCGGGCTGCTGCTGGCCGTGGTCGCCTCCCTGCTGGTTGGGCAGGGAATGACGGGCTGGAGTTGGCCTAGCTGGCTCCGCTGGCAGGCCCAGCTGGAGTGGCGGCTGCCGCGCTCTCTGGCGGCGGGGGCGGCTGGCGTGCTGCTGGCGCTGGCGGGCACTCTGTTGCAGCGGGTCAGCAACAACCCGATGGCGAGCCCGGAGCTGCTGGGGGTGAGCGGCGGTACCTTTATGGGGGTGATAGCCACGGCGTTGTTGCTGCCTGCATTGCCCCTGCCGCTGATGCTGGTCGGTGGCCTATTCGGTGCCTTCGCTTGTCTCTTGCTGCTGGTGCTGGTCAATCGCAAGCACGGCTGCCAGCCGGAGCGGATCCTGCTCTCAGGTATCGCCATCACAGCGTTGTTTGAGCCGCTGCAGGCCATCGCGCTGGCCAACGGCGACATGCGGGTGCAGCAACTGCTCTCTTGGATGTCCGGCTCCACCTATTACGTCACCCTGCCGGTGGCCTATGGGCTGGTGGGGCTGGCGCTGTTGATGCTGGCCGCCTGCCTGCTGGTGAGCCGCTGGCTCGATCTGTTGCCAATGGGGAGTGCGGTGGCGACCGCGCTGGGCATTCGCCTCAACCGTGCCCAGCTCGCCATCCTGCTGCTGGTGGCCGTGCTCACTGCCAGCGCCACCCTGGTGGTCGGGCCGCTCTCATTCGTCGGTCTGCTGGCGCCACATATGGCCAAGCTGATGGGGTTGGTGCGGGCACGCTGGCACCTGCTTGGGGCCGCTGCTTCCGGAGCCTTGTTGATGGTATCGGCGGACTGGGTCGGCCAGCAGATCCTCTTCCCGCAGGAGGTGCCGGTTGGACTGGTCTCCACCCTGTTAGGGGGCGCTTACTTCATGTGGTGCCTGCGTCGCCTCTAGGTTTGCGGACAAAAAACGCACAATAAAAAGCCCGGGACGAACCCGGGCTTTTTGTTGTCTGCCGAATCGGCTTACTTGCCGATGCAGAAGCTGGAGAAGATACGGCCCAGCAGATCGTCGGAGCTGAATTCGCCGGTGATCTCGGAGAGGGACTCCTGCGCGAGGCGCAGCTCTTCAGCCACCAGCTCGCCGGCCACGAACACTTCCAGCTGCTCTTTGGCTACCAGCAGACGCTCGGCGGCACGCTCCAGCGCATCCAGATGGCGGCGGCGGGCCATAAAGCCCCCTTCGGTGTTGCCCTGGAAGCCCATGCAGGCTTTCAGGTGCTCGCGCAGGGCAGGCAGCCCCAGCTCGGTCTTGGCGGAGATACGGTAGACGGCATGGCCCAGCTCCTGGCTCGGTGCCAGATCCTCGCCGGTCAGGTCGGCCTTGTTGCGAATCACGGTGAGGCCGATGTTTTTTGGCAACCGATCAACAAATTCCGGCCAGATCTCTCGCGGGTCAACCGCATCCGTGGTGGTGCCATCCACCATAAACAGCACCCGATCGGCCTGTTCGATCTCGGCCCAGGCGCGCTCGATACCGATTTGTTCTACCTTATCCTGGGTGTCGCGCAGACCGGCGGTATCGATGATGTGTAGCGGCATGCCATCGAGATGGATATGCTCGCGCAGCACATCGCGGGTGGTGCCGGCAATCTCGGTGACGATGGCTGACTCGCGCCCTGCCAGGGCGTTGAGCAGGCTCGATTTGCCGGCGTTGGGACGACCGGCGATCACCACCTTCATCCCTTCCCGCAGCAGAGCGCCCTGCTTGGCTTCACCGCGCACGTCGTCCAGCTCGGACATGATGGCGTAGAGGTCGCCCGCCACCTTGCCGTCAGAGAGGAAGTCGATCTCCTCGTCCGGGAAGTCGATGGCCGCTTCCACATAGATGCGCAGCCGGATGAGGCTCTCCACCAGTTGCTGGATTTTGCTGGAGAACTGCCCCTGCAGGGAGTGCATGGCGCTGCGGGCGGCCTGTTCGCTGGAGGCTTCGATAAGGTCAGCGATAGCTTCGGCCTGGGCCAGATCCAGCTTGTCGTTGATGAAGGCGCGCTCGCTGAACTCGCCGGGGCGGGCAGGGCGGATGCCGTCGATTTTCAGAATGCGGCGGATCAGCATGTCCATGATGACGGGGCCGCCGTGGCCCTGCAGCTCCAGCACATCCTCGCCGGTGAAGCTGTTGGGGGCTTTGAACAGCAGGGCGATGCCCTGATCCAGTACCTGGCCTTGCTCATCCTTGAACGGCAGATATTCGGCGTAGCGCACCCGAGGGAGCTTGCCGAGCACTATCTCGGCGACCTGTTCGGCGGCGGGGCCGGAGACCCGGACTATGCCGACGCCACCACGGCCTGGCGCGGTGGCCTGGGCCACGATCGTATCTGTTGTCATCTTGCTTGGCTCGTTTGTTCGCTGATAGGAAAACGTAGTGGGGACATTGTAATAAAAAAGGCGGCCCGAAGGCCGCCTCTTTTGTCATCACGGGAAGATTAGCTGCGTGAATGCAGTCCTTTCTTCTCCAGCTGACGATAGATGATGGTCTGCTGGATGATGGAGATGACGTTGCTCACCAGCCAGTAGAGAGTCAGGCCAGCCGGGAACCAGAGGAACATGAAAGTGAAGATGATCGGCATGAACTGCATCACTTTCTGCTGCATCGGGTCGGTTACGGTGGTCGGGCTCATCTTCTGCAGATACCACATGGAGGCACCCATGAGGATTGGCAGCACGAAGAAGGGGTCCTTCACTGACAGGTCAGTGATCCACAGGGCAAACGGCGCGTGACGCAGTTCAACGGATTCCATCAGTGCCCAGTAAAGGGCGATGAAGATCGGCATCTGAACCAGGATCGGCAGGCAGCCACCCAGCGGGTTGACCTTCTCCTTCTTGTACAGCTCCATCATGCCCTGAGACATCTTCTGGCGGTCATCGCCGAAGCGCTCGCGCAGGGCCGCAATCTTGGGTTGCAGCATGCGCATTTTGGCCATGGAGGTGTACTGGGCCTTGGTCAGCGGGAACATGATGCCGCGTACCAGCAGGGTCAGCATGATGATGGCCAGACCCCAGTTCTGGACGAAACCGTGGAACACGGTCAGCAGCCAGTGCAGCGGTTGGGCGATGAACCACAGCCAGCCGTAGTCGACGGTCAGGTCGAGGTGGTTAGCCACCTTGGCCATCTGGTCTTGCAGCTTGGGACCGACCCACAGCTTGCTGGTCACTTCGGCCTGTTGGCCGGCAGCCACGTCAACCAGCGGCGCCTTGTAACCGATGATGGCCTGGCCTTTGCCCGGGATCACACGGCTGTAGAAGCTGTTGGCATCGTCGGCATTCGGTGCCCAGGCAGAGACGAAGTAGTGTTGCAGCATGGCGACCCAACCACCCTTGGTGGTCTTGTTCAGGTCGGCATCCTTCATCTCGTCGAAGGTGTACTTCTTGTAGCGGGTATCTTCAGTGGAGAAGGCACCACCACGGTAAGCACTGGCTACCATGGCATGACCTTCCTGATCCTTCGGCGTTGCTACGGTCTGCTTCAGCTGACCATAGAACTGCACCTGAACCGGCTCGGCAGATTTGTTGTCGATCTTGTAATCAACGCCAACGGCATAGTCGCCACGCTTGAGGATGAACTCCTTGGTGAAGACAACGCCCTTGCTGTCGGTCCAGGTCATCGGAACGACGACTTGATCCTGACCATCGGCCAGTTGATAGCTGGTCTGGGCGGCTTCATAGGTAGGACGACCTTCGGCCTGACTGTCCGGACCGTTGCGACCTACCAGACCGCTCTGGGCGATATAGAGGTGCTCAGGCTTGCTGGTCAGCAGCACGAACGGTTGGTCCTTGCCCTCTTCCAGTTTGTGAGACAGCAGTTCGGCAGACACGACGTCACCACCCTGGGTATCCAGGGTCAGCTTGAGCACGTCAGAGGAGACGGTGATCAGCTTGCGTGCGGCAGTCGCGTTGGCTTGCTCGGAAACCTGAGGAATATCACCGGTCTGACCGGCTTCAGGTACGAAATGTTCGGTTTGGGCCACGGTAGTCGGGGCCGGCTTCGGAGCCTTGTCGGACTCCCACTGTTGCCAGAGCAGAAAGCTCACGAACAGCAAACCGATCAGGAGTAGATTGCGTTGTGATTCCATAGTCTTCAGTTTCTTCGCTTTGGTTGCGGAACCGGGTCATAACCACCCTCGGATAAGGGATGGCATTTTAATAGACGTTTGCTAGCTAACCAAACGCCTTTTATGAAACCGTGAAGTCGGATGGCTTCTATCGCAAATTGGGAACAAGTTGGAGTAAAACGGCAGCGCGGCCCGAGCAGAGGGCTAATGATTAGCTGATACAGGCGTATCAGTTTGATAGCTACCCATTGCAACGGCGTGACAGAGTGCGCCATAGCTTTTCCAGTAACTTGAACAGTTCCTCGTTATCCATCTCTTTCACACCGGCCTTGGCGATCACCACGATGTCGATAGCGGGCAGCTGATGTTGTTTGAGGCGGAAACTTTCCCGGACCACCCGTTTGACACGGTTACGCCAGACGGCACGCTTGAGTGCTTTTTTGGGCACAGCGAGACCAAGACGAGAGTGTTCGAGTGAATTGGGGCAGGCGAGAAGCGTAATTTGCGGGGAAGCAGCCCGGACAGGCTCGGCGAAAACGCGTTTGAAGTGTTCGGGAGTTAACAGACGTAACTCCCGAGAGAAGGTGTGCTGGGTAGGCATTAAACTACCAGACGGGCACGACCCTTGGCACGACGAGCGGCCAGAACTTTACGACCGTTGGCAGTTGCCATGCGGGCGCGGAAACCGTGAGAGCGCTTGCGCTTCAGGTTGGACGGTTGAAAAGTACGTTTCATGATTCGATTCCGTATTTCTGTACAGTTTTGATTGTCACACTTAGCCGACGCGCCAGCTATAGCGTGTGACGACTAGCAAAAGAGGCCGAATTCTAAACAGAGTTCGGCTTTTAGTCAATCCGCCGTTCCCTCTCATCCTGCCATGGTCTTGAAAAGGCCACTGCCGAGCGTGAGGATCCAGAGGATCAAGGGCTCCGGATTATACTGGCAACCCGGGGTTAAACAAGGGATCCCTCAATAAAAAAGGCGGCCAGGCCGCCAAAGAGAGAGCTATTTAAGGACTTTCCGCAAGAACTCCCGGGTACGGGGATCCTTGGGATCGACCAATATCTGATCCGGCGGGCCCTGCTCGACGATCCGCCCCCCTTCCATGAAGATCACCCGATCGGCAACATCACGAGCAAATTCAATCTCATGAGTCACCACCACCATGGTCTGGTGCTGGCGGGCCAACTCTTTCATCAGTCCCAAAACCTCGTCGACCCACTCGGGATCGAGGGCCGAGGTGGGCTCGTCAAACAGGATCACCTTGGAGTGGGCCGCCATGGCGCGGCCAATGCCGACCCGCTGCTGCTGGCCGCCCGAGAGAGACGCCGGATAGGCATCCTGCTTGTCGGCAAGACCAATATCCTTGAGGATGCCGAGCGCTGTGGCGCGGGCCTCCGCTTTTGGCTGCTTCCAGACGGTGATCAGCCCTTCGGCGATGTTGTCGAGCGCCGTCTTGTTGGCAAACAGGGCGTAGTTCTGGAACACGAAGGAGGCCCGCTTGCGCAGCTCGATCGCCTGCTGTTCGCTGGCCTTGGCCAGATTAAGCTTGAGATCGTCGATGGCCAGGGTGCCCGCATCCGGGGTCTCCAGCAGGTTCAGGCAGCGCAACAGGGTCGACTTGCCGGTGCCGGAGGGGCCGATGATGACGACAATTTCCCCCTTTTTGACCTCCAGATCGATACCGTTGAGCACCTGATTGCCGTGATATGCCTTGGAGAGGCCGGTTAGCTTGATCATGAGAGCCCTCCTTTAATAGGCACGGTTGAGACGGACTTCCAGCAGATGCTGCAAGCGGGTAAAGAAGATCACCACCACCCAGTAGATCAGCGCCACCGCCATAAAGCTCTCGAAGAACTTGAAGGAGGAGGAGGCTTCCATTTGCGCCTTGCCCATTATCTCGGCCACTCCCAGGGTGAACGCCAGCGAGGTGCTCTTGATCATGTCGATGAAGTAGTTCATCAGCGACGGGGTGGCGATGCGGGCCGCCTGCGGCAGGATGATCCGCTGCATCGCCTGATAACGGCTCATGCCGATACTGAGCGCCGCTTCCATCTGGCTTTTGTGAATGCCGAGGATGGCTGCGCGGATCGACTCAGCCATATAGGCGGCGAAGTGCAGGGTCAGACCGACGATGGCGGCAGTAAAGGCATCCATCCCCACGAAGATCGGGAACAGTTGCGGCAGTCCGTAGTAGAGCAGGAACAGCTGAACGAGTAGCGGTGTACCCCGAAAGAACGAGATATAGAGCATCGCCAGCCAGTGAATCGCAGGGACGCGAAACACCCGTACTATCGCCAGGGCCAGCGAGAGTACGAGTGCCAGCACGAATCCCCACAGGGCCATTTCCATCGTGGTGCCCAGATATTTGAGCAGGATGGGAAACAGCCCCAGCGTGTATTCGAGGTCAAATTCCATCATTTATTTGTCGGTGATGTCGGAAGCGAACCATTTCTCGGAGATCTGACGCAGGGAGCCATCCTTGCGCATGGCGGTCAGGGCCTCGTCGACCTTCTTCAGCAGCGCCTGTTTCTCCGGGGTCTTCAGGAAGGGCAGGGCGTTCTCGATAGTCTCGAACGGTGCGCCAGCCTGTTGCAGCGGCAGCTTGGACTCCTTGATCAGCTGGGCGGTGGAGACGCGGTCCATCACGAAGGCATCGATGCGACCCAGCGCGACATCCTGCTCGAAGGCGGAGTCATAGGTGCGGATGTCGATCTTCTTGTTCGGGTCGTTCTTGCGCAGCAGCTCTTCGAAGTTGGAACCCAGGTTCACGGCCACCTTCTTGCCTTCCAGATCCTTGATACCGTGGATGGTGCTGTTGCCCTTGCGTACCACAATCTGGGCGCCGTCATAGACGTAAGGCTGGGAGAAGTCGTACTTCGCCTTGCGCTCGTCGGTGATGGTGATCTGGTTGGAGATGGTGTCGATGCGGCCGGTTTCCAGCATGCCGAACAGGCCGGAGAAGCTGGCAGTCACGAATTCGACCTTGTAGCCGGTACGCTCGCCGATCTGGTTCCACATATCCACTTCAAACCCTTGCAGCTTGTCCTGCTTGACGAAGGTGAACGGGAAATATTTGCCAGACATGCCGACCTTGATGGTCTCCTGGGCGATGGCCTGACCGGACAGGGTGGCGAGCAGGATGGCTGCGCCGGAAATCAGTTTGATGGATGTTTTCATGGTGTTTCTCTCTCTCAATGTCTTGTATTTGTAGTTGTAATAACTGGTTTGGCCCTGATGTTATTGGAATAAAATTTAAAAAATAAATGACATTTGGTTATATGAAATAACAGGAGAGAAGCACGGGATCGACCAATCA
>OLFS01000965.1_pt1 | contig 24889 bp, 23 predicted proteins | sample 1605491 | NCBI WGS metagenome assembly OLFS01 (sample SAMEA3888921, study PRJEB22519) | human gut metagenome | biome: human gut; feature: human-associated habitat; material: faeces | place: Denmark | collected 2011 | reverse complement strand
CCTCCAGCTATATCAACACCTGAAAAACATTCATTTGAATTTATATAATCAACTATATTTTTAATTTTTCTATCATTAAGCATAGAATTTCTAAATTCATCTAGACCTTTCCCACCAGCAAACCATCTTGATGGTATAATCATGCTAATATATTTTGGATTTAACTTCTTTGACTGTTGAACAAATTGATGGTAAATAGGTCTTGCACTTGCTTTTGCTCCTCCATCACTCAATTGATACGGAGGATTCCCAATAATAACATCAAACTTCATATTAAAGAGTATCTCTGGATTCTGGATATGAATAAATTCATACGCATGGGACTCCAGATCTGCCCCACGGTCATATTCTGTCTGTGAGGCACCACAATATAGGCACTTGCCATTTTTCCAACAATGTTCAATACGCTCAAAACGGATATTGCCATCCTCATTTTCAAAGCGAGAAATAGCATAATCTCCATTTGCCAATTTTGAGCAATAAAGAGAACGGCGAGAAAGCAATGCCGTTAATCCGGTGATTGCAATCCCAAAGAGCTGGTTGTGGAGGATATGGTCAAGGCGTGTCTGTAAGTCGGGAAATTCGTTTTCCAGTCCTTTGATGAGGCGTTTGGCGATTTCCCGCAGGAACACGCCACTCTTGCAGGCAGGGTCAAGGAATGTTGCTTTTGAATCACTCCAAATGGATTCCGGCAGCATATCCAGCATGGCGTTCGCCACTTCAGGCGGGGTGAACACTTCATCGCTGGACAAGTTGGCAAGACAGGAAAGGACATCAGGATTATGTCCGTGCTGAAGGTCAGGCATGATGCAGCCTCCAGTATTCCACGGGCGGAAATTCTTGAATGGGGGAAGGAATGAGGGCGTCCAGCTCGTTGTCATATTCCCAGCCGGGCGTGTAGAGCAGGCACTGCCTTTTTTGCTTTTCGGCTTCGCCCTTGATGAGCTTGTCCAGCCGGAAATCACGCCGTTTCATGAGGTCGCCGGAAATAAGCGACCATTCCGAGAACACGATGGGCGTTCCATCGCTCTGGAGCAGTGTGAGCGCATCCCCGCACAGAATATTGCGTTCTAGCAGAAAGCGCACAGCCTCAAGGCAATCTGCGCTGACGGCAAGACCGGCAATGGCATCGGCGGATTGCTCCCAAAGCCTGTAAAGACGCTGACGACATTCTACCGCGTTATCTTCCAATAATTCAACGCCATACAGACTGGAAAGTGCCAGCACTGCATACCGCTCGTACTCGTGAGGGCTTTTACCATAGCGAGATGTCACCACCGCCAGCTTTCGGGCAAGGACTTCGGCAAGAAAATTGCCATTACCGCAGGCCGGTTCAAGAAAACGGCTTTCAATGCGCTCGGTTTCTGATTTCACGAGGTCGCACATAGCCTTTACTTCCCGCTCAGCGGTAAATACTTCGCCGTGTGCTGTCACGCGCTCCCGTGATTTTACTTGTGTGCTTTCCGCCATATCCCCTCTCTTCAAAGGTGGCGGAAATGTGTACTACCGCGCCATGTGGTGTTTGGCAGCATTAGAGTAGCCCATATCATCCTGTACTGTTTGACCAAGTCCTTTTTCTGGTCTAAACTAATACTTGACAGACTATTTCAGATGGTGGCGCGGTAGTACACTACTATGTCCATTCATGGACAAACTTTATTGTATAATTTCGCCTTCTTGCGGAATGTTGAGCGAGCCATACCCGTACATTTGGCGGCCTCGGTTATTGAAATATTCCCCTGCTTCCAGAGCAGAAAAATTTCAGCAAAATTTTCTGGCAAGGGACGAGGGGTTGGCCCAAAACGCACGCCATTTCGTTTCGCCACGGCTATGCCTTCAGCCTGCCGTTTACGGATGTTCTCCCGCTCATTCTGAGCGACAAAGGAAAGAACCTGTAAAACAAGATCAGCAATGAAGGTTCCGAGCAAATTTTTATCGCGGCGGGTATCAAGCAGTGGCATATCTAAGACGAAGATATCCACACGCTTTTCCTTGGTCAGTATGCGCCATTGTTCCAAAATCTCCTCGTAATTTCTGCCAAGCCGATCAATACTCATAACGCAAAGCTGGTCGCCTGCTCTGAATTCTTTGAGCATAGCCTGATACTGCGGACGCTGAAAATCCTTGCCCGATACTTTATCCATAAAGATATGGTCAGCGGGTATGGCGTGCTGTTCAAGGGCAATGCGCTGCCGGCTCTCATTCTGATCTGTGCAGGAGACGCGGATATAGCCGTATGTCTGTTCCATACTTGTTGCTCCACACGTCTGATTCACGCTTCCCCAAGCGGCAGATGGGAAGCCATGAAAGAAATTTGCCCGCTTTCGTTTCCTATAGAGTCGTAAGCCGCGACGGGTGCTTTTGCCACCTGTGCAGACGGCGGGGGTGTGTCTCCCTTCCTCTTCCCGCGTCTGAACTCATTCAAATATTTCGCCAAGGTCGGCGGCTTCACGTCAATGCCTTTCTCATGCAGACGTTCAACAAGCTCCTGGGTATCGAAGCCACGTTTTTTCATTCGTTCCAGCGTCGGGGCCAGAGCGAAGATGACCTCCTTCACCGTCATGACGCGGCTTCCCTCCAGTGTGACGGTGGCGGGCTTGAGCTTGGCAAATTCCTGTCGGATTTCTTTGATGTTGGCTGCGGTGATGGGCATGGTGTTTTCTCCTGTTTTTGTGGCGGGGCTGTTTACGAACATTGCCTGAATTTTTTCTTTGTCTTTTCGGTCAAGCGGAACGGTTGCCCACGCTTCACGCAGTGAAGCCTAGTGGGCTATATCTTCGACCGGGGCGAAGATTTTTTCCAGACGCCTCAGCGCATCCTCATGCCACGGGCAGACTGTGCCTGTTGTCGCGCCCGCTCTTGCGCTTCCTGCTGTCGTTCCGCTTCTTGGCGGCGTTGCAGCAGCTCGGCTCGTTTGCGCTCCACAAATGCCTGATGCTGCGGATGTATTTCCGGCTGAAGCAAAAATTCCCTATATCCAGCCATAACCGCTTTCAGCTTTTTCAACTGTGCCTCCATCTCTTGTTTTTCTTCATGGCTTTGCTTTCGGTAAGCTGCGTGTTCGGCTTCCAATCGGGCTTGTTTTCTTCGTAATGCACTCACTTCCCCTTGCAGGCTTTCCTTTCGCTCTTCGGCAAGATGTTTGACGGCAAGAGCCTTTTTCAATTCGGCAATTATGAGCGAGGCTTTTTCCAGCACGGATGGATAGTTAAAAAATGAGGCCTTTGGTAGAGAATCATTTTCCAGAAGAATCTTTTCCGCTTCTTCAGCCTGCCGTTCATAGCCTTCAATGCTCTTCTTGAGTGCTTCCTGACGCTGCTCCAATGCGCCAATAATTTGCTGAAAATTTCTGGCAGCCTCTTCAGATTCTCGTGTCAGCCTGTCCAATGCCTCCTGTTGCTGCTTAAATTTGCGGGTGTTCAAATGCTTCTTCGCGGAATCCGGCGTCTGTTCCACGCCGCGCTGAATATCGAAGCCCCGACTTTGCAGATAGGCGGGAAGCTCAGATTGCAATGTCCGCAGACTTTGGCGGGTATAGATTTTGTTGGCGTTAAGACGCCCGTCCGGCGTCACCGGCACATGGAGAAAGTGCATATGCGGCGTTTTCTCATCCATGTGAACCATTGCGGAAATGACGTTTTCCGCTCCCACGAAATTCGTAAGAAAGGCTTTGCTCTCTTCAAAAAAACGCAGGGTATCCTCTGGGGAAAGATGCTGGAAAAATGCGCTGTCAGAAGAGACGATAAGTCCGCACATCCGCACAGCGTCCTTCCGCACAGCTTTGACCAGCAGAAGATCGTCAATACGACTCTGAATAGCCTCCGCGTAATTTTCCGGCGCGGATTCGTGTAGTTCGCGGTTCGCCGCGCTCCGTTCGTAGTCAATATCAGGGTTGGAATGGCTCTCGCGCTCCCGCCGGTTGTGGCTTTGAATGCCGCGTACAGCCTCTTTTTTGAATTTATCCATATGCAGGACGAGATAGGACATGGATGGATTTCCTCGCATTGCTGGCTTTCCCGCTTTGCAGGCGGCAGAAAGGCGGTACACTTTTGCCCCTTTCGCGGTACAAAAGCTGAAGATGTGCTTGGATGAAGCTGGTCTTCATTGGATAACTGACACAGCGCATTGTGCAGGTGTACCGCTGTACCGCCCCTTAGGAACCGGTACAGCGGTACACCTAAACGCGGCAGGTCAGCTTTCTCCGTCCAATTTCTTTTTCAGCCGCTGGATTGCGCCCTTGGATTTGCCCATTTCTTCGGCGCAGTCGCGTATGCTGTATCCGTCATTCAGGAGGCGTTTCAGCTCCTCCATCTCCACGTCTTCCAACTCTTTGATCTGCCAGCGCAGGGCGTTGCCCTCGCTTACCAAATTGGCTTCAAAGGGTTTGGCGTCATCGCCCAATATACCCCGCGCCTTGGTCAGATGGACTTCAAAGCGCGCCCCTTCGGCCATGCTGTATTCTCTGGGGCGGCGCAGGCTGATCACCGTGTCCATGATGTCTTCTCTTGCGCTGGTGCCGCGCTGATCGCCGGATTTTCCGGCATGGTGGATGAGCAGGACGGCCATTCCACGGCGGCGTAGCTCCAGCAGCCACGCCTGCATGGTCTGCCATGACTGGGACTCATTTTCCTTGCCGGTGCGGCATAAGGTCGCGATGTTGTCCAGAACAACCATGTCCACGCCTTTCAAAAAAGGCTCCAGCAGGGCCTGACCGTGCGCGGTGGATAAATCCGGCATGGGACAAGGTTGTAAATCCGGCGTGATGAGTGCCATATTTTTCAACGTATGCGGGGGAACAGATATACCGCTGACAAGCGCGGAAAGACGGCTCTGCATGGAAGTGGCTGGCATTTCCCCGTCCACATACAGCGTCCGCTTGGGCATGGGGGCGCGCCAGTTGAACACGGCCCCACCGGACGCCACAGCCACGGCGACGCTCAACGCGGCGAAGGTCTTGCCGATGCCGCGCGGGGCGTACATGATGCCTATGCCCTGCACCGGAAGCACCGGCGAGAGAAGATACCCCCGTTCGGGTATGGCTATGGAAAGAAATTCACCCATGTCCAGCGATACGAGTGAAGGAGTATTACTTTGTTCTGGTTCTGACGCTTCCAACTGGCGGCGGACTTCCGACAAGCCCTCGCTCTGGTGTAGGTCGTTGAAGTCCGTTCCTTTGCCTGTGGAAAAGGACGGGAGGACAAGACGTGCCTGTACAGCCTGAGCGGCTTCCAGCCCTTTATTTTGGCCGGGTTCATCGTTGTCAGCACAAATCAGCAGGGTTTTATCTGGAAAATGGCTGCGGACAAGGTTAGCCACAGCGGGCAAATTATTGGCAGAAAAGGCCACATATACAGTGCTGCCATAAGCAAGATGAATGCTGGCTCCAGTGGCGTAGCCTTCACAAAGGACAAAGGGATTCTCCGATTTTCCAGAAATGAGAAAATACCCGCCCTGAATTTTTCCTCCCGCAAGGACGCGTTTCGAGCCATCCGGGGCGATATATTGCAGGCTTTGCACCTTGCCTGAATTATCCATGACCGGAAGGAGCAGCATACCATTTCGATCCTGTCGCACATCGCCAAGCGCAGGGATGCCTTTACGCAAGAGATAGGCGTGTTCCTGCGAACAGGGGAAAGAGACGTTGAGAATAGCCCGCGCTTGTTGTGCTGCCGCTTCATGCCGCTGGGTGCATTCAGCCTCGCGTTGCCGCCGTATGGCCTTCTGACGCTGCCGCCATAGCTCCCGCTCAATAGGGGAAAGCGTTTTTTCATTGACTTCGGAAAACGTACCCTGTTCCCCGCTTTCCCAATTGCACCACCACAGCGTTGCTGGGTTGTCAATGTGGGCGATGTATGCGCCGTTTTGCTTGTGCTGCTTACCTGCGGTGGGGCAGCGGTGCAGTTTTCCGTCAGTTATGATTTCAGAAGGGGTCAGGCCCTTGTCATTCAAAATATCCTGAAAGGTTTGCAGGATATTACTCATGGCGCGCCCCTTGCCTGCTTTTCGCGCCTTCCGCCTGACAGCCAAGGCTCCGCACTAGGTCGGCGATGTCCTCGACTCGCCATGCGGTTGTGCGGGGGCCAAGTTTAACGGGCTTGGGATAACGCCCAGTGCGGCAGCCCTCCCACCACGCACTTTTGCTGATGGGAACAATGGCCAGCACTTGGGTAAGACGAAGAAAGCCGAATGCGGGAATGTGTGGTTGACTCTGTGTCATAAAAAAGCCTCCTGAATCGTATTGGATTTCAGGAGGCTATAGCCAAGGCGCGTTAGAAAAATACTGTATGGAATTTGGAAATATCTTGGAAAAAAGTTGTAATACCGAAATATTACGCTTCTGGAGTATCGCGGACGGTGACGCGCTCGGCACATTCTACAAGTTCTTTTCCCAGCTTGTCATATGCTGCGTCAGATAGGTGTGGCTTGCCGAGCAATTTTCCTATTGCCCGCTTACCCAGAGGCAAGCCTCGCTTGTTAAGAAGGATATGAACAATATATTCATCGGCAAAACCTTCACTGCGCATAATATCGCGAATGACCTCTTTTGTTTTACCCGCCCATACTGATTGCCGGACGAAAACAGCGTCCTGCTCCTGCGATTCCGTTAACCGGACTTCGGCTGGCTGTTTGCCAAGCTGTGTAATCTCATTACTTACATTGGGACTTTTTTGCTGCGAAGTGTTGAGGATAGTATCAACAAAGGCACGGGTAAGCCCTTTTTCCTCATGCAGAAGAGGAAAATCACGGAGTTCGAGAATGGCGGCGACCCTGTCTACAAGCATGGTGTCAAAAAATATGCGCGAAATGAAGTGATAGCTCGATGCGGGTATAAAAATCACTTCATCATTCAGGTTTTCAATGGCGAACATATCATAATCTTCCCCGCGCAGCTCAATCTTGTGCAATGTATCGAAAAGAAAAGCTCTTTCATCGGGGAAAATATTGTCAAAGGTAGTAAATGTTTCTGCCAGAATATATTCAAGTCCTTTTTTGAGTATGCTGGAATCAATAAGCTGTGAAAGTTTATTGAAAAATAGGGAGACATCAAAACCGCACAAATCCCAATGAAAAAATTTGCTCGCCTCCAATGTTATTTGGGGTAAGACAAGGCCGGTTGTCTTGTGCAGTTGGGCTTGTGTCTGCACAAAATCCCGCCAGAAGTGTTCATACGCCCTGTGCCATAATTCCAGAGGAAATACAGAGTGTGGACAGAGAGACTGAATGAGCGCATCGGCCTGATGCGGAGTCAGCTCATAAGCCCGCCGCACTCTGGACATGGGTATTCTTTGTAGGTCAAGCATGGACAAATAATAGACCAAACACTACAGGCAGGCAATGGGCGGTACGGTTAGCTGTACCATGCCCTGACCATATCCATATCATCATAGCCGTTCTGCCGCATACGTTCTTTTTCTTCCTCACTCCACCCTGTGTCTTTGGTGGTAATCTGATTGTCTTCCGATAAGTTACCAATAAGGGTAGCTATGCCCTTTGCCTCAGGCGATTCAGATACTTGGGTATTCAGAGCAAAATATGATGCTGACATATGTGTCTTCCTAAGCTGTTTTGTTGCGTAATCCATCCAGATAATCAGCCCATGACTGCATCAGCGCACGTCTTTCTTTCATGTACTCCGCACGGTTGTATGCAAGACGCACAGTGTCCGGCTCCTTGTGGGCAAGCTGGGCTTCAATAACATCGGCCCGAAAGCCCAGCTCATTGAGGCGAGTGCTGGCCATTGCCCGAAAGCCATGCAGTGTCATTGTCTCTTTGCCATAGCCCATGCGCCGCAAGGCGGCCAACGGTGCGGCATCGCTGATAGGGGCTGTGAGTGCGCGGGCGCTGGGAAAAAGCAGCTCGCCATTGCCGGTATAGACGTGCAGATCCTTGATGATACTCAAAACCTGTTTTGCCAGCGGAACAACGTGTTCACGGCGCATCTTCATGCGCGAGGCTGGAATACTCCAGATACCATTCTTGAGGTCAAACTCGCTCCAGCGGGCGAGGCGCAGTTCTGATGGACGGGTGAAAACATAGGGTAAGATTTTTAGGCAATAGACAACGGACGTATAGCCCGCATAGGCATCAATATCCCGTAAAAGAAGACCAATATCATCGGGAACAGTGACAGCGGCAAAATGTGTTGTCTGCACTGGCGCTAAGGCTTCCGTCAGGCCGGCGGCCACATCGTATTTGACGCGGCCAGTGATGCGGGCATAGCGCGTGACTTGTCCACACAAGCGCATGAGCTTATGGGCGGTTTCATGATGACCGAGACGTTCGGAAGGTTGCACCACCTGCAAAAAGTCACAGGGTTCAAGCTGGATTATGGGCTTACTGCCAAGAACGGGAAAAAGGGTATTTTCTAAATAACGGCGCAATTTCTGGGCATGCTTGTTGGAGAGCGTCGGCTCGTATTTGGCGAACCATTCCCGCGCTACAAATTCAAAGGTGTCACGCTCTTCACGTTTTTGCGCGAGCACGGCTTCCTTGGCCTGCCGCTTTTCTGCGCCGGGGTCACTGCCTTTGGCAAGTTGCTCTTTCGCCTCTTCTCTGAGTTTTCGGGCATCCCTCAATGAAACGGTGGGGTATGCTCCAAAGCTCAATAGTTTTTGTTTGCCGGTAAAGCGATACGCCATGCGCCAAAGTCTGCTACCTGTAGGCGTCACATGCAGGTATAGCCCGCCGCCATCAGAAAGCTTCTGCACCTTGCCCGTGGGCTTGAGCGCACGCAGGGCCGTGTCGGTCAATTTCATGTTGGTATCCTCCAAAATTGTCCAAAGCAATGCAGTGAAATCCCATAAAAAAGTATATAATCATGTGAAACAAATACTGTTTTTATTCAGTTGGTATTTCGTTGCGCATACAAGGTGGTGTGGTATTGGTACCCACGGATCTACCAACGATTTTCGAGGATGTCCACGTTGGTACTTGGATTTTGCTGGACAAAACGAGAAGACCGGAACCACTTTTTTATCAGTGATTCCGGTCTTCTATGGACAATTTTGGACTAAAATTTGGTGCCGAAGGGGAGACTCGAACTCCCATGAAGGAACCTTCACTAGACCCTGAACCTAGCGTGTCTACCAATTCCACCACTTCGGCATGGAAGGGAGGTATACCCAAAACATTCAGAGCTGGCAAGCGAAAAAACGCCCTTTCGGAAGAAATTTCAGCGAAAACCACTCTTCCTTCCGTTTTCCCGCCCGACTTCGGTTCAGCGCCACCCCGTAACTGGAGACGCCATCCTCTGAGTCACGGCGAAGACTCCGGACGGGCGGACTGTCCGCCACAGGAGTAAACCTCTTACGATTCCAACGGACTACGCAAGAATTTTCTTGAAGAGGATGTTGTTTTCAAGATGGTAGTGCTGCAAGGTATCTTCTTCGATTTCAGTAAGTTTCTTGTACAGTTCGCGGAAGGTATCGCATCCGTCGCAGGGGACGCTGTAGTCGTTTGTGGCATGGCGGAGCTTTTTGAGCAGAGTCCCCGCGGCTTCGTGCTCCTCTTCCAGGATATGCACCAGAGCTTGGCAGTGTTCCTTCGCCTCACTGTTGGCGATGGCCGGGAAGAGTTCCGTTTCTTCACGGATCAGGTGCGGTTCCATCTCATGCGACAACTGGCCAAACAGTTTATACACGTCGTACAGCTCGGGATGGCGCCTTCCGTGGGCCTTGAGCACGTTCACAATCAGTTCATGCGCTTCCGGAAGCGCTCCCCACAGATAGCTGTGGTGCTTCGTTAGGATAAACTCCACGAGCCGTTCGGCGCTCATTTCGGAGAAAGGCTCAGCGGGCTTTTCCGTACGGGCGGCAAGCTCATCCAGCGCTTTATAAATATTGCTGTCGACAAGGCGCTGTTCCTTGATGACTTCGCCGAGCAGACGCCCACCGCCGCAACAGTAGTCGATGCCCGCAGCACGGAATATGGCGGAAGACAGGGGGAAATTCACCACGATGTTGCCAACGGAGTGTTCATGCCATTTATTCTGCATAATAAGCCTCCAATGCTTTGGTATGGAAGGACCGTAGCATGGGGCACGGAAAAAACCTTTTAGTATAAAGGGCTATAATCAAAACAATACCGCCGTTCCAGACTCACGGCTTCATCATGCAGGCCCGGTGAGCCCCGCGAAGCCTCGCCCGCACCTACGCGCCGCTCCCCGTGGAGACAACAAAAAAGGCGGCCGAAGCCGCCCTGTTCGTGATTTCTTTCTTACGCCTTGGCTTGCTTGATCACCGAAGTGAGGCTGCTGACGAGCCCGGAAATGTTCGCCAGATCCGTGGGCATGATCATGGTGTTGCCCTCCTTGGCGAGCTTGCCGAACTGTTCCAGATAGTTTTCCGCAACGCGCAGGTTCGCCGCCTGCGTACCGCCCGGCTTTTCCATCTGGTCGGCGACGGTGGCAAGGCCGTCGGCGGTGGCCTGCGCAACCGCCCGGATCAGTACGGCGTCGCCTTCGGCCTGATTTTTCATCGCCTGCAACTTGCCTTCGGATTCGGCGATGGCGGCGGCCTTAGCGCCTTCCGCCATATTGATCCGGGCCTGCATCTCGCCCTCGGACTGCGCGATGAGCGCGCGCTTTTCACGTTCGGCGCGCATCTGCTTTTCCATCGCCTGCATGACCCCGGAAGGCGGCGTGATGTCACGGATCTCGTACCGCAGCACCTTGATGCCCCACGGCGCGGTGGCGGCGTCCAGCGCGGAGATGACTTCCTGATTGATGGTGCTGCGCTCCTCAAAAGTCCTGTCCAATTCCAGCTTGCCGATGGCGGAACGCAAAGCCGTCTGGGCAAGCTGCACGGAACCGAACATGTAATCGCTGATGCCGTAGGCGGATTTCTCGGGGTTCACCACCTGAAGGTAAAGCACGCCGTCGATATCCACGCTCACGTTGTCTTTCGTGATGCAGGTCTGTTTGGGCACGTCCAGAACGTCTTCTTTCAGGGAGCGGCGGTAGGCCACGGCGTCAATGAAGGGGATGAGGATATGGAAGCCCGCGAACAGAACGGCGTGGAACTTGCCGAGCCGCTCGACCACCACCGCCTGCTGGTTCGGCACGACAAGCGCCGTCTTGAACAGGACGAAAATAACCAGCAATGCCAAGAAAACGAAAACCGTCAACGAAGAACCGATCAAATCAAGCATATTATGCTCTCCATGTTTGAATAGCTACGCAGGATTCCGGGAATTTTCCCCACCGGAAACCACTTCAAGCGTCAGTTCGTCATCGGGGATATGCCCCAAGACACGCACCTGCGCCCCCTCCGGCTGCGCTTCCGGGGACACCGCGCGCCAAAAACTGCCGCCCACCGAAATCTCCCCTACCCCGTTTACCGGAATGGGCCGGGTTACCGTCCCCATTTTCCCGGCGTGCAGATTCGGCAGCCCCACCGACGCGGCATCCGATGAAATCTGCGTCTTTCCTCGAAAGCTGCGGACAAACAACCGACGCAGCGAAAGGAGAAACACAACGGACGAGGCTCCGAAGACGACCACTTCAATGGCCAGATCGTCCACGAACAGCGCCGTCACCCCCGCCGCCCACGCGCCAAGGCCGAAAAAAAACAGCACGAACACGGGAGACACCAGCTCCACGGCCAGCAAGATTATGCCCAGAATAAACCACATGGCGGCGACAGACACGGCACCCTCCTCCTTCTTTGAGTACACCCCGCAACGGAAACACCCGATGCGGAACCCGCAAACGCTATGCATCCCCCAGAGGAAGCCGCGCGCCGACGCCATAACCTGTTATGGTCGCCACGGCCACAAGGCCCCCTTCGGCATCGGTTACCCGGACCTCGTATGTGGAAAGCAGCTTCCCCGAACGGAGCACGCGCGCTTCCCCACGCAGGGGCCCCACGCGGCCGGAACGCACAAACGAAATGGAGGTCTGGGCATTCGTGCAGTATAGGCCGTTCGCATTGGAAAGCGCCGCAAACGCCACATCCGCCAGAACGAAAACGGCTCCGTCGTGCACCGCTCCCATGCCGTTGAGCTGGCATCCATGCGGCGGCATCTCGACAAGGCTGTACTCCCTTCCCACGTCCAGCACCTCAATCCCCAACGAGGAGGACACGGGGTCATGCCGTCGAAAATGTGCACGAATCTCTTCCAGCGTCAACATCCTGTCTCCCGGCAATACAAATCATTCGGCCCGCCAGCCCTCGGACGGCGGCACCCATCAGACAACCGATTTTCCATGCTCACGGCACTCCTGTCAACAGCCCGTGCCCGCCTTCTTTGCGGAATCCGGGCCTTATTCCCCGCCGTATATGACGAAGCGATCCCGCCCGCCCTGCTTCGCGTGGTACAAGGCGACATCAGCCTTGGCATACAGCTCTTCGAACGAATCCCCGTGTTCCGGGGCAATGGCCACGCCGATGCTTACCGAAACCCCGCTGTAACGGGGGTGCGCCATGCGGATGGACCGGATGCGCGCACACAGCTCCTCAGCCTTGCGCTCAATGATTTCCCGGGTTGAGACGCCATACATGAGCGCAATGAACTCATCCCCGCCCAAGCGGCCCACAATGTCGTCCACACGGAAACACGACTCCAGCTCACGTGCGACCAATTGCAGCAGCGTGTCGCCCTCAAGATGCCCCAGCGTATCGTTGACATTCTTGAACCCGTCCAAATCCATGCTGAAGAAGGCAAGCAATCCGTCCCCAGAGGCCGAAGCAGCATACTCGGAAAACCGTTTTTCCACAGCGGACCGGTTATACAGCTTCGTCAGGAAGTCCCGCTCGGACTTATAGACCAATTCAGCCTCGCGCTGCCGCCGTTCCGTGATGTCCGTCAGGTAACCAAAAGCCAGCAGATCCCCGGAGGCCGGATCTTTCAACAGGTTAATGGAGGCGGACACCCAGATGAAGGTGTCGCCGCGCAGCGTGCGGTATTCCAGCGAGGTTTCCCCCTGCCCCGCCGCGTACAGCTGCAACAGGGATTCCGTGGCATAGAAACGCAGGACGCCCTGCTGATCTTCGGGGTGTACGGACACCTCCACAGCCTTGCGGAACCGTGCGGCGGCTGACGCGTCCGGCTCTTCCACGCCCAGCTCTTCACCATCCGCGTACCGGGACAGCAGCCTGTCCCGCGTCAGGTTCACGGTATAAGACGCTATCGTCTTGGACAGCATGGCCTCCCGGTACCGCTCCTCACGGGCAAAACGGAGCTCGGCTTCCTTCAGTTCGGTAATGTCTTCCTGCGTGCCGAGCGCGGAGTATGGGCGGCCCTCGTCATCGAAAAGATTGGTCAGCGTGACGCGGAACCATCGGCTGCAGCCGTTTCCGGAGCGCATCACCACGGAGGCCGAGGCTTCCCCGGACCGCAATGTCTCCAGGACGCCCTCCATGGCCTTCCTGCTCTCTTCGTCCATGCCGATCTCATCCATCGCTTCGTGCAGCGACGCTTCCGTCAGGGAGGCCCCCTTCCCGGCTATGCGCATGATCCGCCCCGTGGCGTATACATATTCAAACAGCATGTCGTCGGTATGGGAAATGGCTATCAGGAAACGCTCGTTGCTCATACGGAGCTTCAACTCCGCTTCCTTGGCGTCCGTGATGTCGGTCATGCTGCAATAGAGGCACGCCGCGCCGCGCTGTTCCACCGCAAGGCGCATACGGTGCAGAATCCACCGCACTTCGCCGGAACGCGTCACGATGCGGTATTCGCATTGCAGCGGCTCCGAACCGCATTCCCGCATCAGAGCGGTAAGCCGATCCCGGTCTTCAGGGTACACGACCCCAAGAAACACGTTCTGGAACCTGTCTTCCAGCTCTTCACGCGAATAGCCCGCAAGCTCCAGGCATCCCTGGTTGATATAGAGCATCCGGAAATCATCGCGCGTACACTTTACGATGCCGCCCGGTGAAATGTCGGCCATCGAGTCCCTTTCCTGATTCACGCCCTCCACCTCCCGCCGGGTACGGAAGATGATGAAACTGATAAGCATGGCGCTCATCACAAAAGCAAGGAAAAGTTTGATGGAGAACGACAACGCGCCCCGGTTGATCGGATCGCAGATGTCCTCGGTGACGGCGTCGGGCACGATGGTCACAAGGCGCCAATCGTTGATGCCCAGCGGCGTGATATAGGCCGTGCGCCCGTATCCGCCCACGGAGAACCGGATGAAACCCGACGTCCCGTCACGGAGCATCGTCCTGTGCCCTTCAAAGGTATAGCCGTCCAGCATTACGGCGTTGGCTTCAAACGCTTCCAGCCCGTTTTCACTGCCGCCGATGATGTTCGACGTGTGGCGCGAGGTCGTGACCGACTCGCCGCTGGACGTCAGGATATTGCTGTAGCCGCGCTCGTGGAAGTAGCTCATATCCATGATCCGGGAGAGGATGGACATATCATACACGCCGGCTACCGCGCCGACGATCTCCCCGTCCCTGATGATGGGCGAATAAAAGAGCAGATTGTCCGGGCCATGCCCGTTACGGATGAAACGCACGTCGTGATTGCCGCGCAGCACGTCCTGGAACCACGGCTCGCCGGGCTCCACGCGGACGGAACCTTCCAAATCGCGGCCTTTCCCATCGGGCGTGAACACGCGGACATCGTGGAAGTCGTAATGGCCCGCCATGTTTTGCAGCAAAGCCGCGGCATCCGGCCCGGTCAGGCGCTCAACCGATGAAAAAAGCTCCGCGAACATGGCCGTATAGGCAATGGCGGCATTCATCCTGATGGAGATACGGAGATTGGACTGGCGGGCAATCTCTCCAAGATAGGCGTTGTTGACGGCCTGGATACGTTCCCGGTTTTCGCTCCTGAACTCCAGGAAGGAGAGCGCGACCAGAACCGAAAGCGCAAAAATGCCAAGGAGGCACAAAACGTAGACGTTTCTCCCCCGAAAGGTGCGGACCGCTCTCACCATTCCCCTCCGTTGTCTGGCGGGTCTCCCCCCGGAACCGCCCGTATCACATCCCCACAGCGCCAAGGAAAGCGCCTCTCCCCGGCGCGCTCAGACGCAGAGGGAGCATACCTGCCCAGTCGGCATTTCGCAAATGTTCCCGCCATACTTTTCAACTTTTCCGCCGCCCCGCGCTTCCGGCCACCGGAGGAACGCCGCCATGCCCCTGGGGTTATGGACGCCTCCCTTCCCCTTTTCATCACGTTCAAATCAGGCCGCGCCGCAACCTCTTTTATACCTGCTTCATTTTCACGGCGGATCTCCGGATATCCCCCTATACCGCCGCGCATTTTTCCCCTAAGAACGGAAGCACACCCGCTCAATCCTCCAACGAGGGATCGCCGTCCATGCCCGAGCATCCGCACCACATCCGATCGGAAGCCTACAAATACCGTTTCGACCTCCTCTTCGCTTCACTCCTGTGCACGATCGTCGTCAACATTTTCTTCCCCGAAGACATCTACGACGGCATCGCGCAGACCATCTACCTGCCGATCCAGCTCATCGCGGGGATCACCCTCTTCGATATCCGGCGGAAGGGATACCTCTTGACCCTGTTGATCTTCCTCGGCGGCCTGCTCATCGTCGGGCGCCTGCTGGACAGCTTCACGCCCCTGAATCTGCGAGAGTATCTTGTATTCGCCTATGTCGTGTTCTTTGGGTGGGTGACGCTCGAACTCTTCCGGCAGATCTACACGGCCCCGCTGGTGGACCGGGAAAGCGTGCTCGCGGCGCTGTGCGGCCTGCTCCTCATCGGCTACTGCGGTTTTTTCGTCTTCGTCGCCGTGGAGTTCCACCAACCGGGCTCGTTTTCCGGGCTCACGCCCGGCGGGCAGGGTTTCCGTGATCTGTTCTATTTCAGCTACGTGACCATCCTGACCATCGGCTACGGCGACATCACGCCCCATACATGGGTCGCCAAGAACGCCACCATCCTCGTGGCCTTGATCGCGTACATGTACTCACTGGTCATCGTCGCCATGATCGTCAATCAATTCGCGGAAAACCGTAAACTGAAGCAGCAGGAAAAAGCCCGCCTTTCCGGAAGCGCCCAGGCAAGGCGCCGGGAGGCGCCCCCTTCCGGGGAGAACGATTGACCGGATGGGCTCAGAGCGTAAAAAAAGCGCCCTTCCCCAATCGGAAGGGCACCCTTATCGCTTACTTCTTCGGCATGAGGGGCCGGACGGTCATCACAGGGCATGGCGCTGCCCGCACCACTTCATGGGCGACGGACCCGAACAGCAGGCGATCAAACCCCGCCCGCCCGTGCGTGCCCATGACGATGAGGTTGGCTCCCTTCTCTTCAGCCAGCTTTACCAGCTCTTCGGAAGGCCGCCCCACAAGAATGACGCCCGTGGCATCCATCCCGGCGAACTGTTCCGCCAAGAGGGCGTTCATGGACTTCTGGATGGTTTCGTTGGGATTGTTCACTTCATTCGGCTGGTTGTTGACGGAAAGATACACATCCTCATACGGCGTGTGAGCCGGGATGACATAGGCAACCAAAATGGAGGCCCCGGTCATGGACGCCATCATCTTCGCATATTCAACGGAAGGGGCAATTGTGTCTTCCAAGTCCACCGCACAGAGAATCTTCTTCACTTCCATAGATGATGCCTCCGTAATGAAGTGATAGGAAACGCCTTTTCCTCTGTCTCCACAATAGCTCTGAACACGCTAAAGTCAAGGTTGTTGGGGCACGCCGCAGTATGGCGGGCCGTCCCCCATCCCGTCGGCTGCATGTCCGGAACCTTCCCCCTTACGCCTTCCCCGCCCGCACCCTTGTGCCCTCTTTGACGCGGAGCCGTTCTCTGCTAAGATTGGACATGGAGGCAACCCTATGGAAACGATTTTTGCCATTCTGACGGTTATCGTATACATCCTGCTCGCCCTTGTGGGCCTTGTGGCCCTCACAATCTGCGTCTTCCTCTGGATGGTATCCACACGGACCAGGCAAGATTCAAAAATATTTCAGGAACGTTTTGACGGCTGGCGCAAGACGCGCGGATAGGTTCGCCCCGAAAGCCCGGCTTTCGGGGCTTTCGTTTCACCCGCTCCCCTGCGGGCCGATCCGGTGCCCGGACACCGCCTTTCAGCAAAACGGCCTCTCCGCCCCTAGCCGCTCCGATCCGGCGGCCATCCCTCGCCCCCGCAACGCTTCCGCCCGGATTATAGTTTACATTTCCTTTTCCCCGCGTATCTTCTCTCGAACCCCCTCTTCGCCCTTCAGGGCTCCTCCCCCCTACTGGTTTTGAACACGAGAAAGATACGATGTCACTTATCGCGCGCATGATCATTCCCATCAGCGTCATTGTGACGCTCGCCACGTCCTTCATCGGATGGAAGGCATACAGCGACGCCCGGGATTCCGTGGCCGAGGCTACCCGCATCCTTGAAATTTCCACGCTCGACGCCGTGGGGCGCGAACTCACCACCGTCATGAACCTCACCCGCCAGCATTTGCTCACAGTGGCGGATCGCATCGCCATCATCGAGCTGCTCCGCAACCCTGATGAATCCCCCGAGGGCGAACGGAGCAAGCTCCTTACCCGTCATTTGCGGCGGGCCGTGTTCGACTTCCCAAGCATCGACGGGCTGGCCGTCCTCAATAGCAGGGGGACCGTGATCGCCAGCGTCAATCCGGGCGAGAACGCCACCAGCCGGAAAACCTCATCCTATTTCCACAAGGCGCTGCAAGGCGCACAAACCCTCGACGGTCCGCTTGTCCTTCCCTATACGCAGGAAAAGGCGTTCATCATCTCCACCCCCATCTATGACAGGGGCAAAGTATCCGGCGTGCTCGTCGGCGCGATCAACATGGAGCACCTCACGCGCCTTATCGTCGATCCCGTCACCCTCAACGGCATGGGGTACGTTTTCGTCTGCACGCCGGGCGGCTCGGTCATCATGCACAGGGACCGTAACAAGATGTTCGCCGACAATGTCTCCGAACAGCGCTTCATCAAGGAAGCCACCGCGGACAAAGATCGGTTTCTGGAATACAGGAACCCGCAGGGGCAGATCATGTACAGCGCCTATACGGCCCTGCCCAACGGGTGGATCATTGTGGCCGCCGCATCCAAGGAAGCCATGCTCGCCGGGGTACGCAACCTCCGCAGCGACATCATCCTGAGCTGCGTGGGCGCGCTGCTGCTCGTCACCCTGCTCATCTACCTCATCCTGCGTAAAGTCACCGGTGTCCTTCAAGAGGGGGTGGAGTTCGCCGAGCGCGTAGCCTCGGGCGATCTCGATCGTTCCCTAAACATCCGGCGCGAGGATGAACTCGGCAAGCTGGCCCGCGCCCTCAACACGATGGTCCAGCGGCTCAAGGCAAGCTTCAGCATGGCGGAAGAACGGGCACGGGAGGCCGAAGAGGCCAGCGCCCGGGCGACTGAAACCTCGCAGGAGCTTGAAGCCGTCATCAACGGCGTCAGAGGCGGGGTGGCGCGGCTCGAACTCACGGACAACCTCCGTGTGCTCTGGGCAAACGCCGGTTTTTACGCGCTTGCCGGGAGAAGCCACGCGGAATATGAGCAGGACGTGCACGACGAAGCCCTGCTTGTGGTGCACCCCGACGACCGGGCACACCTGCTCGGCGCGTTCCGTTCCAGCCTCGCAAGCAACATCCCGGTGCATACCGAATACCGCATCCTGCGCAGGGACGGCGGTGTCGTCTGGATCTATCTCCAAGCCAGCCTCGTGGGACACCGCGACGGCGTGCCCGTATTTCAGGGCGTGTTCGTGGACGTCAGCAAGCAGAAAAACACCATGCGGGCATTGGAGCTGGAACAGCAGCGGAACCGCATCGTCGCGGAGCTGACCAACGACATCATCTTCGAATACGACTACGACACCGACGAGATGACGTGCTCGGAACGCTACGAAACCATTTTCCATAAGCCCCGGGTCATCCCTAATTACAGGCGGCATCAGGACAACCTGCTCAACATGCTCCTGCCCGAGGACGCGAAAACGCTTCAGGAGGCCTATCGCCGCATTGAGCAGGGGGTCGATTCCTATGCCCTCACCCTCCGCCTGCTTCAGCCGGAAGCAGGCTATCAGTGGTACTCGATCCGCTTCCGCAGCATCCGTGACGAAACCGGGCGCGCCATCAAGCTCATCGGGCAGCTCACGAACATCCACCACCAGAAGCTCGAGGAAGACCGCCTCCGCCACGAAGCAAGCACGGATCTGCTCACGCAGATCTACAACAAGATCACTACGGAACACCTTGTCTCCCTTGAGTTGCAGGAGGGGAGGAGCCACGCGCTCATCGTTGTGGATCTCGACAAGTTCAAATACGCAAACGATACGTTCGGGCACTTGTTCGGGGACTCGGTGATCAAGGCGGTGGCGGCTACCCTGCGCGCGACGTTCCGCGCCACGGACATCGTCGGGCGCACGGGCGGGGACGAATTCGTCGTGCTCGCCAAGGACATTTCCCTTTCCGATGGGCTCGAAACCCTCAAAGCCAAATGCAGGCGGCTTTCCGTCGAGCTCGCCCATGTCTCCCTCGGGCAGGATTATGTCATCTCGGCAAGCATCGGCATCAGCCTGTTCCCGCGTGACGGCAAGACCTACGCCGAACTGTTCGCCAAGGCCGACGCCGCCTTGTACCAGATCAAAAACACCGGGCGCGGCCACTTCGCCGTGTACGGGGAAGTGCCAGAAACGGAAACAAAGGCCCTGCCCTCGGGTGGCAAAGGGATGCCTCCCATGCCCCGAGGGCCACGAAACGACGCCTAGCGTTACCACCGCACTCCGGAATATCCATAAACAGGCAAAGGCCCCTTCCCGTTCGACAACGGAAAGGGGCCTTTGCCTGTGCGCGATCGGCTTGCATTCACAGAAAGCAACCAGTGTGAGTCCACAGACGGTGCAAACACACACGCATCAGGCTCCCCGCAAGGAGCCCCAAAAGCGGGAGTAACTGTGTGCCGGAAGAAATGACTTCGGGGACGGAGATGATGCCGTTGGTGTTAGTGATGCCGTCGCCAATCTGAGAGTCAGTGATAACTGACGACCAAGGCGACCACGTACCATTTTTATTTTTCTTTCTTGTGAATATACGGCCTGTGGAACCCATCGGCATCGTATATCTTGTAGATTTTCTCAGCGGGCTTCGCAGTCTTGATGCGCGTATCTGTCAGGGACATTGTTGCCCCAAAAAAATGTGAGCTGCAATGGTTCCAATCGAGAAAACATGAGCGCATTTGAGCACGGAAAAAGGGCAAAAGAAGAACTCCCGTGAGCACTTATGAGCACTCACGGGAGTTCTTGAGAAGTCTTTCTGGTGGAGATGAGGGGGATTGAACCCCTGGCCTCAGCGATGCGAACGCTGCGCTCTCCCAGCTGAGCTACATCCCCAAAGGTCGCCGTAGCAACGGGAATCTCTATACGGGATCCCCCTTACGCTGTCAAGCAAAACGGCCCAGGGCATCCGTATTTTTCCCTTTGCGAGAAATGAGCGGGGCTTTCCCAAACGCCGCCTCCATCGTATGCCCCTCCATCCCGTGAACATCCCAAAGGGAACACGGCTGTCGAAGCGCTCCGAAAGCGTCCCTTCCCGTCATGCTTCCCGATGGCGCCGTTATCCGCGCAATTCGCGCTGCATATCCCGGGTCTCGGCACGGCGCTTCAGTTCCACGCGGTGATCGTGCAGCTTGCGGCCCCGTCCAAGAGCCAACTCCACCTTGATCTTCCCGTGTTTGAGATACAGCTTCGACGGAACCACGGTCAGGCCCTTCTGTTCCACTTTCGCAGCAAACGACGCGATTTCCTGTGCGTGCATCAGCAGTTTGCGGGGCCTGTCCGCGTTTTGCTCCACGTACCCGGCATTCGTATACGGGGCAATGTGCAGGCCGATCAGCCACGCTTCGCCGCGCCTGAACTCCACATAGCTGTCCGTAAAGTTCACCTGCCCGGCACGAAGGCTTTTCACCTCGGGCCCGGTCAGGGAAATACCCGCTTCAATGGTTTCCAGATATTCATAAATATGACGGGCTTTACGGTTATCCCCAATAAGGGGGCCGCCCGATTTCTTGGCGCTCATAGCTTACCTCCTTGCGGACAGCAGCGCGTAAATGCTCTTGACCGTCCATCCGGCCGTCCGGGTCTGCACCCGGCGCGCAACGTCCCGGGGCGAACCGCCCAGTTCCCGCTCCTCGGCGATGAGGCGAAACACCTCTTCCCTGTCCGTCACGCCTCCGGCCTCCGCCGGTCCGACCACCACCGTGATCTCGCCAAGCAACTCAACGCCCGCCGGGACGCCGTCCTCCAGCCGCCCGAGAAGGTATTCCTCATGCGTTTTGGTCAGTTCGCGGGCAATGCAAAGTTCCCGTGGGCCGAGCACGGCATGGGCAGCAGAGAGCGTTTCGCTCAATCGGTCCTTACGTTCAAAGAAGATAAGCGTCAATGCCAGATTGGCAAAGGGCGCCAGCGTCTTTTCCTGATCCGAGCGGCTGCGGGGAAGGAACCCCAAAAACGCGAACGGCTGCGGCGCGATGCCGCTCCCGGCGAGCGCCGTCACGGGCGCACTCGGCCCCGGAACCACCGATACGGGAATCCCCGCCGCGCGGCAGGCCCGGACCAGCCGGTAGCCGGGGTCGGCCACCAACGGCAGCCCGGCGTCGGAAATAAGCGCAAGCGTCCGGCCTCCATTCAACAGGCCCAGCACTTCGTCCAGCTTGCTCTCTTCGTTATGGTCATGAAAACTCATGAACCGCTTGGCTTTCACCCCACAGCGCTGGCACAGCAGCCCCGCCCGGCGGGTATCTTCCGCAAGGACCATATCCGCGCCTTCCAGCACTTCCCGCGCACGGGGAGAAAGATCACCAGGGTTGCCAAGCGGCGTCGCCACTACCCATAATTTCGGAGATGTCAAAGACATGGCGGTAATAATCCAGTTCGAAGGTTGCGCCCGCGTCACGGACGCAGACAAGATCGAATCGGCAGGGAACATCCCATTCCCCGCTTGCGGACAAGTAGGCTCGGGCGGCTTTGACCACGCTGCGGCATTTGGCGGGCGTCATGCTCGCCTCGGGCGAAGCAAGGCTCCCCTTGCCGCGCAGACGGACTTCGACAAAAACCAGTTCGTCCCCGTCCCAGCAGACAAGATCCAGTTCATACGAACCGCTGCGCCAATTGCGGGCGAGTATCCGCATCCCGGCCTTTTCCAGCCAATCCGCGGCGGCATCCTCTCCGGCGCGCCCCTTTTCCTGCCGCAAGGTCACAAAAGCGAGCCCTGCCGCGCCGTCTGCTGTTCGGGCAAAACGCCCCGGAACGTCTTCCGGTGCATGGGGCACGGCCCAAGCTCGCGCAGGGCGGCAAAATGCTCTTTGGAGCCGTAGCCCTTGTGCTTGGCAAAACCATAGCCGGGATAGCGGTGGTCGAGCTTATCCATGAGCATGTCACGGAATGTTTTGGCGATGATGGACGCCGCCGAAATGACCGGGACCAGCGCGTCGCCGTCCACAATGGATTTCTGGCGCGGGGACGATGGCCAGCACGCCGCGCGCTGCCGGAACAGCGGCTCGGGGATCGTCTGGTTGCCGTCGATGAGCAACCCTTTGGGCCGGACTTTCAACACGCTGGCGGCGTGGCACATGGCCTTGAGCGTCGCCTGCAAAATATTGATGCGATCGATTTCGGGAGGCCAGACGACGCCAAGCCCCCAAGCCAGCGCCACGGCCCCGATCTCGGCGGCCAGACCGTCCCGGCGGGTAGGCGACAACACCTTGGAGTCCGCAAGGCCGGGAATAACCGCGCCTTCGGGCAAAATCACCGCCGCCGCAACCACGGGACCGGCAAGGCAGCCCCGCCCGGCTTCATCGATCCCGGCAACCGCCGAAACGGGTATGCCGGGGAACCAGTCGCCCGGCTTCGCGGAAGGGCACAGAAGCAGCTCTTCCTGCACGGATACGGATTTTTTGCGGCCAGCCATATACTCTCCGTAACAAAAGACCAAAAAGGGAAAAAGGGATCTTTGCAGGAAAGATCCCTTTTTCCAGAACGCCCGTCGCCGGGCGGGAAACGCCTCACTGCGGGGAAAAACTCCCCTCTTCCCTGATGGGGAACTAGTAGCGCTTCTTGGGCTTGATACGGGCAGCCTTACCCTTGAGATCGCGGAGGTAGTACAGACGGCTGCGGCGCACGGAACCTTCGGTCACCAGCTCGATGTGGTCGATGAAGGGGGAGTGCAGGGGGAAGATACGTTCCACGCCCACGCCGTCGGAGACCTTACGAACGGTCACGGTAGCGCCCACGGTGCCGCGGTGCATACGGATCACGTTGCCCTGGAACACCTGGATACGTTCCTTTTCACCTTCGACGATACGGAAGTGCACTTTCACGGCGTCGCCGGGCTTGAAAGCGGGAATATCAAGGCGCATCTGTTCGCGTTCGATCTTTTCGATGATGGTCATGTCCTTCTCCTCAAAGAAGTCGTTGCCCCGTCTGACGGGCAACCTGAAGTTATGTCGCTTCGTTTGTCGGTGACTCCCGAAACGGGCTGTCGCTTGCGCTCTCTCGCCCCGTCGCCGGGGGAGGTATCAACACAGAGCATTGCACCGTACCGCAAAGGCGCGGCCGTGAAGAGGCTCTAACAGCAGTCGCCGAGCACCCGATCAAGGGTAATGGCGACCGCCCCACGCACCGGGAGATGGTTGTACGCATCCATCCACCGCAGCGGCCTCAGTATGCCGTCGCAGGCATCCAGAATCTCCGGGGCCATCCCGTGCCCTGTCCCGAAAAGGAGCAGGACCGGACGGTCCACAAGCAGATCCCGTACAGCCTGAGGCGTCATGACGCCGTTGTCCCGCGCGCTGGTTCCCAGCAGAACCGGGCGCTGTCCCGTGCGTGCTTCCACAAGATCAATGGCTCCCTGCACATCGGAAGCCATACGGACGAGGCTGAACGCTTCGGCGCGATCCGGGTTGGAGACGCCGCCGGGCCCTTCCGTCCAATGGCGGACCAGCGTTTCCAGAATGGTCTGCTGATCCTTCAAGGGCGTTACAACCGTGAAACTCCCCAGTCCATATGTGCGAGAACACCGTGCTATATCGTGAACGTCGAGGTTTGTCAAAGAGGTTGCGCCGATTTTGCGATCGCCAAGGAAAACGGGATAATGCACCAGCGCACAATGGAGGTTGCGGCCAAGGCGGAGCCGTCCAGCGACCTCCACCGTTTCCCGCAGGTACTCCATGTCGCCCGACGTCAGCGGCGCCCCGTCCAGCATGTCGGGCCGGACCCGCAGCGTCGTCCGCAGCGACTGCTCGCGCCGCCACTTGGCAATACGGCCATGATCGCCCGAACGCAGCACATCCGGCACGGGCACATCCTCAAAGACCTCGGGCCGCGTGAAGTGCGGATACTCCAGCAGGCCCGCCGAAAAACTTTCGTCGTCTCCGGATTCCTCTTTTCCCATGAAGCCGGGGATGAGCCTGGTCGCGGCCTCCACCAGCATCATGGCGGCGGCCTCCCCGCCGTTGAGCACAGCCTCGCCCACGCTGACCTGCTCGACCGACAAAATGTCCATGAGCCGGGCGTCGATGCCTTCATACCGGCCGCACACCAGCGTCAGCGTCTCCTCACGCGCCAGCTCGCGGGCCAGCGACTGCGTGAGCGGCTTACCGGCGGCGGCGAGCATGATGATCCGCCCCGCTCCGCCCCTCTCCGTTTCCAGTTCCCGCAAGGTCTTTACCAGCGGTTCCAGCATCATGACCATGCCGGGCCCGCCGCCATAAGGACGGTCGTCCACGATATGGTGGCGGTCTTCCGTCCTGTCGCGGGGGTTCAGGATATCGAATTCGACAAGCCCCGCCTCGCGCGCCTTGCCGAGCAGCGCCGTATCCAGCGGGGATGCAAACCATTCCGGGAACAGAGTCAGTATATTAATTCGCATTGCTTTGTTTTGTATGAAGATTGGGGAAGGGGGGAGAAACCTTTCTGAAGAAAGGTTTCTCCCCC
>OLFS01000961.1_pt1 | contig 24940 bp, 21 predicted proteins | sample 1605491 | NCBI WGS metagenome assembly OLFS01 (sample SAMEA3888921, study PRJEB22519) | human gut metagenome | biome: human gut; feature: human-associated habitat; material: faeces | place: Denmark | collected 2011 | reverse complement strand
AGGGTATCTCGCTTTTTATGTTTTCAATGTGTAACACATGTATTGTAATCCTACAATCTTACTTCTTAATTTATAGCTTCCCGCATTGCATGAGATGTCAGAACATAGTAGAATTAAATGATGTGTTTTTTCACCTGTATGAAGGGAGTTTCATTGTGGAACATTTACAACATACTATAAAAAAAGCCGTTTCCTATCGTGGGAATGGGCTTCACTCCGGAATACCGGTAACGCTTACCATGCTGCCGGCTGAACCGGACACGGGTATTCGATTCCGGAGAGTGGATCTTCCCGGTCATCCTGAAGTCCCGGCCCATATTGAATATGTGACCAACACCATGCGTGCCACCACCCTGGAAAACGGCAATGCCAAAGTCTTTACAGTAGAACATCTTTTATCCGGACTATATGCATTATCCATCAATAACTGTATCATTGAAATGGATTCTCCGGAACCGCCGGTCGGCGATGGCAGCGCCAGAACGTTTGTAGCCCTAATCCGTGAAGCGGGTATAGAAACCCAGGACAAGCCGGTATCGGTTTTCAATCTTCCGGAAAGTGTTTCGGTATACGAAAAGAACAAGTTCATTGCCGCTCTCCCCTATGATGGTCTGAGAGTGACATTCACCTCCATCAATCCGCACCCTATGCTGGGAACGCAGATGTTTGATCTGGTCATTACACCGGAATCTTATCTTAAGGGAATTGCCTCCGCCCGTACCATTGGATTCACCTGGGAACTGGAAGCCATGAAAAAACTGGGCCTTGGCAAAGGCGGTACACTGGAAAACGCCGTAATCTATTCCGAGGATGCCTGCCTGTCTCAGCCACGGTGGCCTGATGAACTGGTTCGTCATAAGATTCTCGATATCCTCGGTGATATCTCTCTGATTGGGCCGATGCATGCCCACATCATAGCTGTATTGGGCAGCCACAAGCTGAACGCAGAATTATCTGCCAAGCTGATAAAGATCCGCAATGAATTACATGTATAATCAGGAGGTTTCGTATCATGGAAATAAATATTGAAGAAATCATGTCCATCCTTCCGCACCGTTATCCGATGCTTCTGGTAGACCGTATCACAGAACTGGTTCCGATGAAGTACGCTATCGGCATTAAATGTGTAACCATCAATGAACCTTTCTTCCAGGGACATTTCCCGGGAAAACCGGTTATGCCAGGCGCATTAATCTGTGAAGCCATGGCTCAGGTAGGCGGTGTCGCCCTCATGTATCCTCAGGAAAACAGAGGCCTTATCCCTATGTTCACCGGCATGGACAAGGTACGTTTCCGTACTCCGGTACGTCCTGGCGATGTACTGACCACCAAAGCCACCATACTTAAGATTGTGGGCCTTATGGGCAAAGTCCACTGCGAAGGCACCGTTGACGGAGTTCACTGTGCCGAAGCGAATTTCCTCTTTTACCTGGCGGATAAGGAACCGGCAGGCGCACATAAAAAATCATGTGATTAAAAGAGAAAATCAGCTAAATTATGTAGCATAACCAAGCATTTTTGTGAAATTGAAGAATTTTGCTTATTTGTTTCTTCTTTTGGCTGTTTCTAAAAACAAAAGAATTTCTGACTATGTTATAAAGAAAGCAATAATAAAGCAAAATCAATTTACGAAGGAAGCAGAACAATGGAACTTAAAGTTATAAAAAATGTGGACCCTCAGATCCACCCGACAGCCATCATAGATCCTACCGCCGTTCTTCACAAAAATGTTGTTATCGGTCCATATGCAGTAATCGGACCTGGCTGTGAAATCGGTGAAGGTTCCCGCATCGACGCACATGTCGTTATCGGTGCCCATACCCGCATGGGAAAGAATAATCATATTTTCCCTCATGCCGTAATCGGGGAAGAACCTCAGGACCTGAAATATCATGGAGAATACAGCACCGTAGTCATAGGTGACTCCAACAGTATCCGCGAATACTGCACCATCCACCGCGCAACCGGTGAAAATCAGGAAACCCATATTGGCTCGCACAATATGCTTCAGGCCTATGTACATATAGCTCATAACTGTAATCTGGGAGATTATATTGTCATTTCCAGCTTCTCCGGGCTGGCAGGCCACGTAACGGTGGAAGCCCATGCTGTTATCGGCGGAATGTCCGGAATCCATCAGTTCGTCAAGATTGGTTCCGTAGCCATGGTAGGTGGTATGTCCAAGATTGTTCAGGACGTATGTCCTTTTGTCATTGTGGACGGAAATCCATCTCACGTAGTGGGCCTTAACAGTGTAGGCCTTTCCAGAAACCATATTAACCAGGATGTTAAGAAGGAACTAAAACGCGCTTATCGCCTGATTTTCCGTTCTGGTCTCCGCCTGGACGATGCAATCAACCAGATGGAACAGGAGCTCTCCTCTACACCGGAAATTGAACATCTGCTGTCTTTCCTCAGAAACTGCGACCGTGGTCTCTGCCGTACGAGAGAACGATAATATTCACTGTATAATTTAAGGCCGCTGTGTGATATATATTTTTTCACACAGCGTTTTTTTGCTGTCCCAAATTCCTGAATCCTTTGTTACCGGAAACAGTCCCCGTGAGAATTATCGATATCTTCGTTTTTACCTCTTTTCATAATCCATAGCAAAAAAGGATGTAATCCCTTTTCGGATTACATCCTTTTTAGACTTATATGAAATTACTGACAGCACGGTGGTTTTTTATTATCCGTATATTTCTTTTGCCTGCAGCAGTCCCCACCTCCACCATGACAACCGCATCCGCCGCCAAATATGGTTCGGCGGGCTTTTCGAAGCGCCAGTACAAACAGAACAGGATAATAAGTACCCCAACTACTACATACGAGGGACCATTCATGCCGCTGCCCCCTCTCGGGTCTCATTTGATGCCTTATCATGCGGTGCTGGGCGAAGGATAAAGTACAGCGCTGCAAGACAGAGTACAATCGCTACTCCCTGCCCTAAGCCAAATGGCATACCATAGAACAGCCAGCCTCCCAGCTGATAGGTTACCAGGGCCATGGAATAACCAATGGCAACCTGGAACAGAATAGCAACAGTTGCCCATTTTCTGTCACCCATTTCACGAGCAATAGTCGCCATAGCCACTACACATGGCGGATCAAACAGGTTGAGAATCATATAGGACATAGCCGCAAGAGGAGTAAACATACCGGCAATGCCAGCCATGACCGCTTCATCCGCGTCTGAAGTAATACCATTCAGTACAGCCAGTGTACCGATAGCGTTTTCCTTAGCCATTTCTGCAGAAATAACTGCAACGGCTCCCTTCCAGCTGCCCAGTCCCAGCGGAGCAAAAACCCAGCTGATAGCATTTCCGAAAAAGGCCATCATACTGTTTTCAATATCCACCATTTCCAGATGGGCATTGAATGTGGAGAAAAACCAGATGATTACGCAGGCGGTAAAGATGATGGTCCCCGCCTTGATGATAAAGCCACGGGCTCTTTCCCACATATGAATCAGTACACCCTTCATGGACGGGATATGGTATGCCGGAAGCTCCATAACAAAGGGAGCCGGATCCCCTGAAAACAGGTGCGTCTTCTTAAGGGCTACACCTGAAAGTACGATAACCGCAATCCCCAGGAAATACATAGCCGGAGCCAGGAATATGGACTCCGGGAAGAATGTGGACGTAATCATACTGATGATGACCGCCTTGGCTGAGCAGGGAATAAATGTGCAGAGCATAATGGTCATGCGGCGATCGCGTTCATTTTCAATCGTACGGGTAGCCATAACCGCAGGAACACCGCATCCCATCCCTACCAGAATCGGAATGAAGGACTTTCCTGAAAGTCCGAAACGGCGGAAAATCCTGTCCATGATAAAGGCAACACGAGCCATATATCCTGAGTCTTCCAGAAGGGACATAAAGAAGAAAATAAGGAGGATCTGCGGCACAAATCCCAGAACCGTACCAACGCCTCCGATAATACCGTCTACAATAAGGCCGGAAAGCCAACCCGGTGCCTGAACGGATGCCAGGAATGAAGTAGCCGCATCATTCACTATCTCCCCAAAGAACACATCGTTAGTCCAGTCTGTGGCCCATCCGCCAACCGTAGTTACTGAAATGTAATAGACCAGCGTCATAATTATGAAAAATATAGGGAGTGCAAGGACACGGTTGGTTACCACGGAATCGATCTTATCAGAAAGAGTCATACTGTGAAGCTGTTTTCCTCTTGTCAGAATCTGATCGATAATCCGGGTAATATATTCATACCGCTGATTGATGATAATGCTTTCTGCATCATCATCCATCTCTTTTTCGCAGTCTTTAATATGTGCTTCCAGATGATCGTGCAGCTGCTGAGAAAGGTGAACCTGGAATGCCATTTCTTCATCCCTTTCAAAAATCTTGATAGCATACCAACGCAGCAATTCTGGTTTCACCATATTATAAACAGACTCTTCTATGTGAGCCAGAGCATGTTCTACACTTCCGGTAAATACATGCGCATGTTCATCTACTGTCCTGCCGGCCTGCGCTATAGCAAGCTCTGCCGCCTTACGGCAATTGGTTCCATGTAGTGCACTGATTTCCACCACTTCACAATGAAGGAGTTCAGAAAGCTTCTGTAAATTGATATGATCCCCTGATTTCTTTACGAGGTCCATCATGTTTACTGCCAGCACCATAGGGATTCCCAGCTCTGCCAGCTGAGTGGTCAAATACAGGTTTCGTTCCAGGTTTGTCCCATCGATAATATTCAGAATAACATCCGGGCGATCATTCACCAGATAATTTCTGGCCACCTTTTCTTCCAGAGTATAGGGAGAAAGAGAATAAATTCCCGGAAGATCCTGTATGATAACATCCTTGTGCCCCTTAAGAAGACCATCCTTTTTTTCTACAGTAACCCCCGGCCAGTTCCCCACATACTGAGAACTCCCGGTCAGTTCATTGAACAATGTGGTCTTACCACAGTTAGGGTTACCTGCTAAAGCAATTTTTATTGACATTGTATTCTGCTCCTTCCGGAGACCATGTCCGTCTCCTGGTCTTTTACCTTTTTCATTCGAAACGACCGTATATTCGAATTCGGTTTTATTATTCTACCTCGATCGAAACAGCTTCATCCTTACGTATAGAAAGTTCATAGCCACGAACGTTCAGTTCTATCGGATCGCCTAAGGGCGCCACCTTTCTTACCAGAATAGAAACCCCTTTGGATATCCCCATATCCATAATTCGGCGGCGTGTCCGTCCCTCTCCGTGGATTTTCTTAACCACCACGGTATCGCCTACCGGCACCTGATCTAATGTATACATTGCTCTCCATCCTTCTTTCAGATAAAAATACGCCGTGCCATAGACTTATCCAGGGCTACCCGGCTTCCTTTAACTTCTACAATAAGATTTCCTGCCATCTGACTTACTACCAGAATCATAGTATCCACTACAAAACCAAGCGTAGCCAGATGCCGGCGGATATCATCGTTACCGGAAATCTTCCGTATGATAACTTTTTCTCCCGTCCGTACCATGGTAAGGGACATCATATGCTGTTCCTCCTAATTGAAAAAAATCTCAATACTAACTATAAGAATAAGAGTCATTATCAATTTTGTCAAATAAAAACCTGCTTTTACATATTTTACCCTTTTATTTCCCCTTTTCCATTCCCAGTCTCTATACATGACTTATTTTGTGCATATTTGTATCTAAACAGCAAAAAGGGGCTGTGAAAATGAAAAATCATTTTCACGCCCCCTGTAACTATTATTTTCTGCGATAGATTACGAACGTATGTGGTATGTCCCCTTCGCCTGGGAATTCTTTCTCCTTTATCCATTCCTTTTCATCAAATGGTGGAAAAAAGGCATCTCCATCATATGCTTTTCCTACTCTGGTCATATACACTTTATCTGCCTTTGACAGAAGAAGGCTATAGATATGTTCTCCGCCAATAACAAAATTTTCTCCTTCCGGAAGATTTTCCATAAGTGTCTCCACATCGTGAAAAAGTCTCACTCCGTCTGGCACCTGGTAATCTTTTCGTCTGGACAGAACAAAGTGTGTCCTGCCCGGTAAAAGCCTTGGAAGACTTTCAAATGTTTTTCTTCCCATAATGATAGGTTTTCCCATAGTGCATTTTTTAAACCATTTCAGGTCATCTGATAAATGCCAGATCAGCTGATTATCTTTTCCAATCACGCCGTTGACCGCTACAGCCACTATAATAGATAAACTCATACAGACACCTTCATTGGCAGCTTCCCTAAATGCTGATAATTTTCGAGAACAATATCTTCCAGTTTAAAATCATAAAAATCCTTAATTTCCGGATTCAGCCGCAGGCGGGGAGCCGGATAGGCTTCGTTCCTCCTGGCCAGCTGTGTTTTCAATGCCTCTACATGATTTTCATAAATATGTGCATTGTTGATTACATGGGTAAATAGCCCCGGACGAAGACCGGACACCTGGGCAATCATGCATACAAGCGCTGCATACTGTGCGATATTAAAAGGAATTCCCAGCCCCATATCCCCGCTTCTCTGTACCAGCATACAGTTTAACCGGTTATCTGCCGATACATCCCACATGGTAAGGAACGCGCATGGCTGCAAAGCCATTTCCGGCAGGTCTTCCACATTCCACATAGAAACCACCATTCGGCGGCTCTGAGGATTTTCCTTTAATGTCTTAAGCAGTGTGTCTACCTGATGATATTTTGCCAGCTGATAACCATAGGCTTTCCCAATAGTGCCATCTTCCTGCATCCATTCATCCCAGACATGGCAATTCCACTGTTGCAGTACGCGTACATCATTGGACTGCTTCTGCCAGATCCATAGAATTTCCTTTATTGACGTCTTAAAAGCTACAAATTTAGTGGTCAGAATTGGAAATTCCTTCTCCAGATCAAACTGCATAATCTGGTGTGGCAGTTTATAGGCCGGCATACCGGTGCGATTCTGCCCCAACGCCCCATTATCCAGAATATTCTGTACTATGTCCAGATATTTTGTATCTGCTAAACTCATATATCCTCCATTGATGTTTCCATAAACTGTCTGTAAATCTTCATTATTTTAGCAAGCTCTTTCCGGTATGAACTGCCAAGCCCTGCTGGCCAATCACCGGTCGTCTTACGCATTTCAGCAGCCTTTCTCAGTTGGTCCGCTGTCACATCATCCAACTGCCCGCTGTCTTTCATCCGCCAAATACATTGTTCCACATATATATGGAATCCGGAATCCTGTGATTCCACATCCACGGTGCATTCAATCTGTTCCAGTCGATGCTTTGCTTCCTGCACAGCGTTTAAGAACAACAATCCAAATTTATCAAATTTGGCCGGACCGATACCGTAAACCGCCTTAATCTCCGATTCCTGTGACGGCCGGCGGAACGACATATCCATCAATGTGCGGTTGGAAAGTATCTGAAATGGCTTTATTCCCTGATCATCTGCCATGCGGTTCCTTACCGACACCAGATAATCATAAATACAGGCCGCTTCTCCCCGTTCCCGCTCTCCAGCCAGATTTTTATTTTCTTCCCGAGGAGTCTCTGTCTCCTCATTGCCCTCATCACGTATAAGCTTCAGGAACCGTTCGCCATATTTTTCCAGTTTAAATACCCCTACGCCGCTGATTTGTCTCAGTTCATCCCTTGTCACAGGACGGACTGCCGCCATCTGTTCCAGCGTAGCATCGGAAAAGATAACAAAAGGCGGTACCTGTTCCTCTTTAGCCATTTGTGTTCGAAGTCTCCGAAGCTGCTCGAAAAGGGCACCTCTGTCTCCGGTGGGTTTCAGATTGTCAAATACCTGTTCGGCCACCATCCGTTCCATACCAACAGCAGGCCCCATCACCCGGCCATCGCCTGACAGGACGCGCATCGCCATCGGCGTAAGGTACAGGGCAGGATAGGGCTCTCCTTTCTGCAGAAGATATCCATCGGCCATCAGTGTATGAATCGTATCCCGGATATGTTCAGTCTTCTCAAAAGACAGCTTTCCATACGTCATCTGCTGATCCAGGTGCCTGTCCCTGATATTCCTGGACCGGCTCCCTTTCAGAATATCGGCAATAACATTGACGCCAAAGGACTCATTAACATTGCGTATGGTCCGGAATATAAGCACGGCCACATCAGTAATATCCACCCGTGCCCTTGCATTTTCACACGACGAACAGTGTCCGCACGTATCTTCCGGTGTTTCCCCGAAATACGTAAGGATGGTATTTCTAAGACAGGCCGACGTACTGCAGTAATTAATCATCTGGTTCAGACGGCGATACTCAATATCCAGCTGCTCTGCCGGCAGATCGCTCTGCGCCAGCAGGTACTTCTGAATCCCTGCGTCCCGGGCACTGTACAACAGGATGCATTCGGCTCTGGCTCCATCCCGTCCGGCCCTTCCGGCTTCCTGATAATAGGCTTCCAGGCTTTTAGGCATCTGATAATGAATTACATACCGTACATTGCTCTTATCGATACCCATACCAAACGCATTGGTAGCCACCATAACCTGCAGACGGTCAAAAGAGAAATCATCCTGTGCTTGTTTTCTTTCCTGCTCACTGAGGCCGGCATGATCCCTCCCCGCCTGTATCTTATGGGTTCGGAGAAGGGTATAAATGGAATCTACCGCCTTCCGGGTTGCACAATAAATAACACCGCTTTCCTGTTTATGGGTCTTTACATACCTTAAAAGCAGCTGGTCCTTTTCTTCCCGCCCCAGTCCGCGGAACACACGGAAAGAAAGATTGGGTCTGTCCAGACCGGTTCGATAGATATCAGCATGTACCAATCCCAGATTTTCCTTTATATCTTTTTCTACCAGCGGTGTAGCCGTGGCGGTAAAGGCCGCCATAACCGGTTTATGGGGCAGCAAATCTACAAATGTTCTGATTTTTCCATAACTGGGACGAAAATCATGTCCCCACTGCGATACACAGTGTGCTTCATCCACAACCACCATGGACAGCGGCACCTGTCTGAGACAATCGGTAAAATAAGATGGTTCCAGCTTTTCCGGTGCCAGATACAGAATCTTTATCTTTCCCCGGTACAAATCCCGTAGTCGTTCAATTGACTCCCCAAAAGGAACCGTACTGTTGACATAGGAAGCAGCAATCCCCTGGCGTATCAGTGATTCCACCTGATCTTTCATAAGAGAAATCAGCGGGGAAACCACAACCACCCCATGCGTCATCATCAACGCCGGCACCTGAAAACAAATCGATTTTCCCGCGCCGGTGGGCATAATAGCCAGCACATCATGGCCTGACAGAAGGGAATTGACCACTTCTGCCTGCCCTGTACGGAAACTGTCATAACCAAAGTATTCCTTTAGCACCGCTTCTGGTGATCCAGTCATAAAATCCCCCTTCTGTCTGAACAGCATATCTTATTTATTTTATCATAAAAAAGAGGCTGCAAGAAAATCATTTTCGCAACCTCTTTTTACTTCCCTCTGCTGACTTACCAGTGAGAGACCATTTATTTCATTTCCCAGCCTTTGCAGATATCTACATATCCACGGGAATGAGCACACTTTTCAAGTTCCTTAAGACTCAGCCTGACGGCACTATGATCTGTTCCTGCCGCCGGATATACTTCACTAAACCGCATGAGGGACACATCCAGATATACCGGAGTCCCTTCCGGGAGACAGAACGGACATACTCCGCCAGGTTTGTGCCCGATAAATTCTTCGCATTTAGCTCCGGGGATCATACTCGGCTTCTTATGGAAACTGTCTTATACTTATGGTTGTCAACCCTGGCATCTCCGGCAACTACCACAATAAGCGGTTTTCCATCCAGAAGAAATGACATGGTTTTCGCAATACGGACTTCTTCCACTCCAAGTACAGCAGCCGCTTCTGCAACCGTAGCCGTGGGTTCAGTAAAACTGATACAGCGGTCTTCCATTCCTAATGTTGCAAAATAACTTTTTACCTTTTCAAATGACATAGATTCCCTTCCTTTCAAGTACATACAGATTTAAATATTTCTACTATATGCTTTTTCCTGGGATAATGTCACTTTTCCCCGATTATTTTAAAGCTTTCAGTGTTTCTGCAATGACTTGAATCATTATGGCAATAGAATCTAGTTCTACAGATTCATCGGCACTGTGAATGGCATGGGTATTCGGACCTACAGAAATAATATCGGCCGACGGATTCAGATGATAGAACCGTCCGGTTTCCAGCCCACCATGGATAGCTTCTGTACGGGGCTTACGACCTGTTATCTTTTCAAAAGCTTTCTCATAAATGGGAGCCAGTTTGCTTTCTGTATTCACCGTCCATGCCGGTTCTGCATTTCCCTGCTCATAGGCAAATCCGGTCAGCTTGGCAAAAAGTGGCAGCTTCTGGAGTAATTCCTGCAGCCGGTCATCTTCTCCGGATCTTGGCAGATATTCAAAGGATACCGCCTCTTCCGTAGTCTGAATGGTACCAATATTAGCTGAAAGTTCCGGAAGGTTTGCATAGGTATGATTCATCACATAGATGCCGCTATGCAACATGCAGAGCAAATCAACCAGCATTTCTGTATCCGAAGCAGAGAATACACGCTGCGGAACTTCATCAGGCTGAATCAGCAATTCGGCCTGATCTTCAATGCCATGGAACATTCTGTGGAATTTTTCAGACCATGCATGCAGTACTTCTCTGACCTTTCTTTCATTATCCGGGCTGATGACAATAATTGCATCACAGTCAGCCGGGATTGCGTTAGATGCATCACCGCCATTAATGCTGGACAGACGATAGTCTATTCCTGCATTCCTAAGGTCAAGCAATGCTTCTGCCATAGCCTGAATAGCATTTCCCTTGCCCTGATGGATGGTTGCGCCGGAGTGACCACCACGGAACCCATGAGTTCGCAGGTGAAGCGCCATAGTATCAGCAGTTTCCCCCCAGTTGATAATCCGTGTAAACCGGGTATGGCAACTGCCGGCAGACCCCATACAGATAACATCCAATTCTTCAGAATCTACATTAATAATATAATCCAGATCCTGAATATACCGGGAATCCAAATGGGTAGCCCCGGTCATTGAGGTTTCTTCATCGGTAGTAAATATAATACGCAGCGGGCCATGTTCTACCCCGAGCTGAAGCAGAATCAGTGCAGATGCCACGCCGGCTCCATCATCAGCTCCCAGGCTTGTATGATCCGCATGAAGAATATTCCCTTCACGGATCAATTTAATCTCACTGGTCAGCGGATCAAAAGGATATCCCGGCTTGGCCACACACACCATATCCATGTGCCCCTGAATCAAAGTAAGCGGAGCCTTCTCATAACCTGCTGTAGCCGGCACATTGGCAATTACGTTATATACATCATCCTGGATTACATCGGTAACTCCCAGAGCATGAAGGCGGTTTACCAGATAATCACTGACTGCTTTTTCATGGTGAGAAGGTCTTGGATGTCTGGCCAATCCTTTAAACTCATCCATAATCATTTCAATAAGTCTGTCCTGATCTGTCATTGTTATCCTCCTGAAGGTTGTTTTAGAACTATCTTATCGGATAATCCTCTCCCAGCTCCCTGGACTTCGATTATCCATATTTGAATTATATCCATTATAGCATTAATGGATAGTATATTCTTCCCTTCTTCTCTGTCCCACAAATTTCAAGTCAGGAATTATTCCTTTCGGCTATCATTTCGCCGATTACATTTAAGCATAGAATATTATGAATATTTCCCACTATGTATATCACTTATCTAACTAATCTATATATAGCCTTATTTATACACTTTACAGATAATTCATGTACTAAGCCGGCAAATCGTATATAATATAGTAATACATTAACTGCATCTTATTCCTCTTTATAAGATACAGGATTAAGATAGGAGGGCTCACAATGCCAGACAAAAATTCTTCACCTGATTCACAGGTGAAATATCCGAGTCTGCCCGAACTTACATTGCGCGGCATGCTGCTGGGTATATTGATTACTGCAATTTTTACTGCATCCAATGTATATCTTGGATTAAAAGTAGGTCTTACTTTCTCATCCTCCATTCCGGCTGCGGTAATTTCTATGGCAGTACTTCGTTTCTTTAAAGATTCCAATGTTCTTGAAAACAACATGGTTCAGACACAGGCCTCTGCAGCAGGTACTCTTTCTGCTATCATTTTTATTCTTCCAGGCCTGCTCATGCTGGGTTACTGGCAGGGATTCCCGTTCTGGGAAACACTGCTGCTCTGTGCCTGTGGCGGTTCTATGGGTGTCTTATTTACCATTCCACTCCGCCGTGCCATGGTCGTAAACAGCCCCCTCCCTTATCCGGAAGGCCGTGCAGCTGCAGAAATTCTCAAAGTAGGCAGCCAGATGCGCAAGGACAAGGCTGAGGGAAAGGGTAAATCCGGAAAGTCCAGTGGTATGAAGGATATTGTAGGCGGTACATTCGTAGCCGCTCTCTTTTCCCTTCTTTCCAATGGCTTCCATGTAGCCTCTTCTGAAGTAAGCCACTGGGTTTCCCTTGGCAGGACTTCCGCCACTCAGCTCCCGATGGGATTTTCCATGGCATTGCTTGGTGCCGGTTACCTCATCGGTATTGCCAGCGGCATCGCCATTTTCGTAGGTACTCTTCTTTCCTGGGGTGTGTTTGTTCCATACCTGACCAGTGTAATGACTCCAGAAGCCGGCCAGGCCGCTTCTGAATTTGCCCGTTCCATCTGGGCTTCCAAAGTCCGCTTTATTGGTGCCGGCTGTATCGGTACCGCGGCGGTATGGACCTTGATTACATTGATAAAACCGGTCATTGATGGGGTAAAAATGTCCATTGCTGCACTTCGCGATAACCAAACGGCTGAAGCCAGAGCACTCCATCATACCGATATTGACCTGGATCCAAAGACCACCGGTATTATCTTCCTGGTGATCCTGGTTGGTCTGTTTATTGCCTTTTATTCTTTTATAAACGGATTCAATCTGCCGTTATCTATTACTTTAACCTATGTATTCACCGGGATTCTGGTTGCGCTGCTCATGGGCTTCTTTGTAGCTGCGGCCTGCGGATACATGGCCGGCCTTATTGGTACTTCCGCCAGCCCTATTTCAGGCATAGGCATCCTGGGTATTATTGTTTCATCCCTGGTTGTTCTTGGTCTCAGCAAGACCTTTGACGTATTCGATATGCCAGGCGGCGCTATGTTCTCCACCGCATTTGCTATTTTTATTACCAGTGTTATTGTCAGCATTGCCGCTATCTCCAATGATAATCTGCAGGACCTGAAAACCGGCCAGCTGGTAGGTGCTACGCCATGGAAACAGCAGGTTGCCCTCATTATCGGCTCTGTTGTAGGTGCATTCGCCATTGCCCCGGTTCTGAACCTTCTTTATCAGGCTTATGGTTTTACCGGTGCACTTCCCCGTCCTGGCATGGATCCAACCCAGGCACTGGGGGCCCCGCAGGCGACCCTGATGACTACCATCGCAGAAGGTATATTCAGTTCCACCCTGGACTGGAATTATATTATCTTTGGTATTTTTGTCGGTATCGCAGCCATTATTACAGACCGTCTGCTTAAACGTTTCTCTCACAGGAAACTGGCACTTCCGCCGCTGGCCATCGGTATGGGTATCTACCTGCCGCCAACATTGGAACTTCCTCTGGTCATCGGTTCAGTTATGGGATATATCATTCATAAGAAACTGGCTGCACGTGCCGCGGTACGAAGTCCGGGCCATGAACAGGAAGATATTGATGAATGTAACCATCATGGCGTCCTGTTTGCTTCCGGCCTCATTGTAGGCGAAAGCCTTATGGGCGTTCTCATCGCCATGCTCATCGTTCTTTCTGTCACCTCCGGTGGAAGTGAAAATCCGCTGGCACTGGTAGGGCCTGACTTCCAACCGGTTGCTGACTGGATTGGTGCTCTCTGCTTCATCGGCACTATCATTTATTTTATCCATCACATTTTTAAGACTCCGTTCACTCCGGAAGATAATGATAAATAAGCACCACTATAAAAGATGCAGGACGACATATGACATATGTTGTTCTGCATCTTTTTATTTGCCAGTTCTGCCCTCTCTGCGTTTGGGACATTCTCTGAAATGCGTTATAATATATCCAGCTTGTAATATTTTGTCATTTTTAGGAGGATGTTATGAAAATTATTCACTCTGACAATGCTCCGGCAGCCCTTGGACCCTATTCCCAGGCATATGAAGCCAACGGATTCGTATTCACTGCTGGTGAGCTCGGAATCGATCCCCAGACAGGAAAACTCCCGGAAGGCATTGCCGCTCAGGCAGAACAGGCCTGCAAAAATATTGAAGCCATTCTGGAAGCTTCCGGACTGTCCATGATGAATGTCATCAAAACGACCTGCTTCCTGGCAGATATGGCAGATTTCAAGGTCTTCAATGAAATCTACGGAAAGCATTTTGTAAGCAAACCAGCCAGAAGTTGCTTTGCTGCCAAGACCCTTCCTGGCGGCGGGCTCTGTGTTATCGAAGCTATCGCAGCCAGATAACATCCCCTGATCTGCTTATATAAGGAGGTAGCAATGAACTCATTGTTTTCAAAATACTGTGCAGAATGTCGTACGTTTCGCCGTTTCAAATAGATTCCTGTTCCCGAAACACTTCTGCAGAATCTTATAGAAGATGTACGCATTGCTCCTTCTGCCCGAAACTGCCAGGTTTTACGGTATGTAGTTGTAAATGATAAGGACACGGTGGCCCGTATACAGCCATTCTTCCATTTTGCAGCCGCACTACCCCCCAGAAATCGGGCAACCCGGAGAGGGCGAACAGCCAACCGCATTCATCATTATCTGTACAGATGGCATGAATCCACGCACAGCAGGCATCGACATTGGCATTGCTGCACGCACACTTCAGCTGGGCGCCTGGGAAAAACAGGTGGGCAGCTGTATACTTGAAAATGTTGAATTTCCAAAAGTTCTTGCTGCCATCGGCAACGTTCCAACCGACTGGAAACCTGCGCTGGCACTCGCACTTGGTTATCCGGATCATACCAGTACCATAGTGAATATGCCTGCAGATGGTTCTACCGCCTATACCGTAGATGAACAACGCAATTATTATGTTCCTAAGAGGAAAAAAGAAGATATTCTTTTCTGGAGATAAGAACTTGAAAAGGATGCTTTCTGTACCGCATATGAGTACAGAAAGCATCCTTTTCATTTCAAGAAACGGAAGATTATGCTTACCAGCCATGCCGATAGCTCAGTACTTCGTCTGGAATATTTCCCTCTTCAAGGTCTGTAATCGCCTCATCAAGAATAACAAATCCTTCATGCAGCTTTTCCGGCCGGATATTGAGCGGCGGCTGAATTCTCAGTACATTTAGCCCCAGCGTAATCAGTATGAGCCCTTTTTCATACGCTCTGAAAATAATTTTAAATACCCCATCCACATCCGGTACCTTGCATCCTTCAGAGTCCTTTTTCACAATCAGAATCCCCTGTGACATCCCCATGCCACGGAAAGAATCCACCGTTTCCGGATGTTTCTTTTTTAGTTCCGCCATTTCTTCCACTATCTGCCCACTGTTATGCTTCAGAATATTCTGAAATTCATCCGTCTCATAATAATCAAAGGCTGCTCTGCCAGCTGCACAGGCCAGAGCATTGCCACTCAGAGTAAAGACATGTGCCGGCGCCGGAAGAGAATTCATAATTTCCTCCCGTGCCATAAAGGCCCCCAGTGTCAGACTTCCACCTATGGATTTTCCCATGATGATACCATCTGGAATAATTCCCTGATAATGTTCAATGCCAAAAAACTTTCCGGTTCTCCAGAATCCCTGCTGCACTTCTTCTGAAATAAACAGAATTCCATTCTTTTGGCATAAGTCATAAAGCTTTCTCATAAATATGGGATGAGCCGGCAGGATCCCCGCATCTCCCTGAATTGGTTCGATAATAACCGCTGCCACTTCATCAGCCGGCATATAGAGCTGAAAAGCTTCTTCTATCGCTCTGGTACCTTCTCTCTCTGCGATTTCATCGCTTACATCCGTACCGAAAAAAGGAAAATGATAGATTTCCGGCATAAACGGCCCCATCTTAACATGCATACGTGGAGTGCATGTGGTCATAGAGCTGGCACAGTATGTATTTCCATGATATCCGTTAATAAAGGTTATAATCTTCGTGCGGCCAGTATAGGCGCGGGCAAACTTCACCGCTGCATCATTACAATCTGACCCGCAGTTCCCATAGCAGACCTTAGCTTTCACACCGCCCGGATATCTGGAAACCAGCCTTTCTGCATAGGATATCATCGGCTCATTATATGAATAGCCCCCATTATACTGCGTACATTTCTCCAACTGCTCTTTAATCGCCTGATTAATATGTGCATTGGCACTTCCCAGATTCAGTGAAGAGGCACTGGAAAGAAAATCTATATATTCATTTCCATCCACATCTGTCAATATTTCTCCCCGTGCCCTGTCAATGACAAAGGGATAGGATGATAAGTGCTGGCATGTGGCAATAACTTTCTTATCCCGTTCCACCAGCGCTTCACTTTCAGGTATGTGTTTCTTAATCTTATAAACCATAATCCTTCCCTTCTTTCTCTGCTTTTTGCAGTCTGTTCTCTTCCTATCATACCGCTCACTGTATATAAAACAAGACAGGGAAAATGTTCTTTCATTTTCCCTGCCCTGTTTTCATTTATTGAACCGGTTTTCCTGATTTCAGTTAATCTGGAAGGTAGCCCCTACAGAAGCTGTAATTTCCTGTTCTGTCGGTTCCAGTGAGGTTTCCTGACGCGCATTGGCATTATCCGCTGCTGCCAGTTTCATGCTTCTGTACTGAACCGTTGGCTCTTCATTCTCACTCTGATCATAGAGAGAAACAGTGGAAATAATCCGTTTACCTACGGACTGTGCCATGACATTGGCCTTGCGCAGTGCCGCTTTGGTAGCAATGGCCAGTGCACGATCCTGGTACATTGCCGGATCTTTCAACCCGAAGGATACCGAGTCAACGTAACTTGCTCCGGCATCTACTGCCGCATCCATCACTTTTCCTGTAATCCGTACATTATCCACCTGTACTTTGAGAACATTATGAGCTCTGTATCCGGTAAGCACCGATTTTCCGTTCTTTTCATACCGATATTCCGGACTCACACTGTAACCTGTGGTTTCCAGGCGGGACACATTGGCTCCTGCCGCAATCACAGCTCGTCTGACTTTAGCCATAGTCATTGCATTGGCTGAAGACGCTTCACTGGCATTGTCCGCACGGGAATCCACCGTAACCTGGAAAGTGGCCATATCTGCAGGAACACTGATTTTTGCAGTCCCTGTAGTATAAATGGTATGCATGGTATCTTCTGCATGTACTGTTACAGCAGAAGCCATCAATAACCCTGTCGCACACAGTGCAATTAATTTCTTATTCATTTGACATTCCCCTTTCAAAATAGAAAGCATACTATCTATTTGATATATTAATTATATGTATTTTTACTGATTCAGTCAACGCCTAAAGAAAAGGAGCCCATACGGACTCCTTTTGTCTTATATCCATCAATTGGCTGCCTGGAATGCACCATTATTCATCTTCAGCAATACCAGATCAACTACCGGATCCCGCTTGTCATTGAAGCTGAATGTACCGCATACCCCGCTGAAATTTTTCATCTGGGCCATAGCATCGCGAATCTTAGCCTTGTCTGTTGTTGTGCCGGCCCTCTTCATAGCGTCTACTACCATGTATACTCCATCATAGGCCCCGGCTGCAAACTGATCCGGTGCATGACCATACTTCTTAGTGTAGTTTGCAACAAATGCCCTGGTCTTTTCATCATTGCGATTTGGAGACCACATAGAGGAAACATACACATTATCAGCTGCCTTTCCGGCCAGTTTTCCCAGTTCAGGAGAAACGAATCCATTGTCACCCAGTACTGGCTGATTCATACCCATTTCACGCATCTTCTTCAGAATCAATGCACCTTCCTGGTACAGAGAGCAAATCACTACTGCATCCGGATTCTTCCCCTGAATATTGGTCAGCTGAGCAGAGAAATCGCTATCCTTACTTGCAAAGGTCTCTTTAGCTACAATGTTGACTCCTTCTGCCTTCAGCGCCTGTTCGAAGTATTTTTCCGCCGTTACATGTTGTTCATTGTCATTAGCATAGAGAATGGCTACATTCTTATATCCCAGCATAGCATGCGTTTTCTTTACCGTCTGTGGTATGTTCATCGATTCCGGTACGGAGTTTCTGAACAGATAATTACCTCCATCCGTCATACCCTCCGCAGTAATGGAAATTCCCAGCGTAGGTACACCTGCCTGCTGTGTCATCGGCCATACCGCCTTAGCTTCATTGGAAGTCATTGGTCCAATGATAACCGAAACATGATTTCCCATCATTTTCTGTGCGGCATTGATAGCATCCTGCGGAGCGCCTTTGGAATCTTCGGTCTGAATATTTACTTTAAATCCGCTCTTATTGATTTCTTCAGCAGCCATATTGATTCCTTCCTGCTGAGAAATCCCATAGGCGGATGCACTGCCACTCAGTGCTGCGATAAATCCGATTTGTGCTGTATCATTACTGCCGGAAACAGCACCCTCTTTGTTTCCACAGCCTGTCATGCCTGCTGCCACCGCTGCAATAATCATAGCGGCACCGATTGTTTTCACTGTCTTTGAAAATTTCATAATTATTCCTCCCGGTAATATGCAAAAAGCAGAAATTCTGCCCTTCATAACATGCCAGGGGCGCTTCTGCGCGGTACCACCCTGATTTATTTCTCATGAATATTTCAGAATAGCAGATATTTGCCTGAGTACGACCGGACACATATTCCTGTAAAATGAATACAAAAAAGCCCCTGTCTGCCATCTCTGGCAGACAGGGGCGACATATCGCGGTACCACCCTGCATTATACTCTGAAAAAATCCTATCCGTAACGGGGATTGCCGCCCTCTCTACTACAGGTTCGATTGGGAGCTCTCAGGAGAGTTCGTCATATGCTTCATACCGGTTTGCACCATCCACCGGCTCTCTGTAATCTCCACATATCACTTTGCCCTGATCATCGCTTATCTCGTTTGAGATTGTTTGTATTATATCGTTCCACCTTCGCACTGTCAATAACAGTTTTAAATATTTATATTTTTGAAATATCCCGGATATTCATCCCCTGTCAGCATATCCTTTCCTGGCACCCCAAAATACCTTTTCTCTTACAGTATTCGCCAATGGATGCTCCCGATGAAAATAACATTTCTATAAATTTCAATATTCCCATATTGACAGGACATAAAGTCACCTGTATACTTAAGTACAACTTTTACATGAAACAAACGATGAACGAGACGTTATGGGTCCAGAAGCTTCAGAGAGCCGGTGGGCGGTGAAAACCGGTGCTTTCCCCCATATAGATCACTCGAGAGTTTCCAGGCTGAAATTAATCAGGTCTGGCGGCCTTCCCCGTTACGGAACAGTGCTGGATAGCCAAAGTACAATGCAAGGTGGTAACGCGCGAGTCGCCCTTGTCCGTTAAGGACAGGGGCGTTTATATTATTCCACCTCATAACGGAGGCCAGTCTTAGCCAGAGTGAAAAATCAGAGTGGTAACGCGCACAGGCGCCTCTGGAAAGAGAAATCTTTCCAGAGGCTTTTTTCATGAAAAGTCAATATCAATAAACTATTCTGATAATTAAAACGAAAGAAGAGGGGTTCAACAATGAGCATGGGAAAAAAATGGATGAAGCGTGTAGCTGTAAGTATGATGGTGGCCTGCGCCATTGCTGGACTCTCCGGCTGTGGTAACAAGGAAGATTCTTCCTCCGCATCTGGCAGCAATGTAGCTAAAGTAGGATTTATCAATGGCACCACCGGTGCAGTAGCAGGATATGGCCTGTCTGAACAGCAGGGTCTCAACCTGGCAGTTGAAGAAATAAATAAAGAAGGAAAGATTCATTTAGAGGTAGAAGAACAGGATACCCAGGGACAGGTTTCCCAGGCAGTTAATGTGGTTCAAAAAATGATTGGTGACCATAAGTCTGTACTTATCGGACCGCTCATTTCCTCTGAATACAAGGCAGTAAGCCCTCTGGTTGAACAGGCTAAAATTCCTCTGGTCGGGGTAGCCATCACTGCTGAAGGCGCTACCGATAATTCCAATTATCTGTTCCGCGTCTGTGTTCCGGAATCTGAAAACATTCCGCAGACAGTAAATAAGACCCACGAAAAGCTGGGATATAAGACCGCAGCTATTCTTTATTCTTCCAATAATGAACATCAGGTTTCTGCCTACAAGGTATTCAAACGTTCTCTGGAAGCTGCCGGTGTAAAGATTGTAGACACAGAAACCTTTGCTGATAAGGACAGCGATTTCTCCGCACAGCTCACCAAGATTGAAGCGGCTAAGCCGGATGTAGTCGTAGTTGCCGCTTACTATCAGGAAGGCGCACTCATTCTGAAGAAGATGCGCGAAATGGGAATGAATCAGCCGGTACTGGGCGACAATGGATTTATGTCCCCTGAGCTGACCAAGATGGCCGGTGCTGCCGCCAATAACGTTTATGTTTCTTCTATGTGGACTCCGGAAAGAAATAATCCGGAAACCAAAAACTTCGTTGAAAAGTTCAAGGCTAAGTATGGACAGGAACCTGATAATTTCGCAGCCTGCGCTTATGTAGCCATGAAGTATGTGGCTAAAGCTATGGAAACTGCAGGTACTACCACAGATACTGCAAAGATTCGTGATGCCATGGCCAATATCAAGAACTTTAATTCGGCTACCGGTCCGCTCTCTTTCAACAATAAGGGAACCCCGGACGTTGACCTGGTACTCCTGAAGATTGAAAACGGCCAGTATAAGGCTCAGTAAGCATACGGGAACTCTACCCCGGAATCATAGAAAAGGGCACAGCCAGCGCTGTGCCCTTTTTGATTGCGTGAAAACACTCAGGCGATACCCGGTTTTCTTCTTGATACCCGGTTTTCTTCTTGAAAGGTGTTCTAAAATTGTTCTTTAACATTTCTTTAATTCTCCCTGTTACCATAACTATGTAGATATAACATGTTAACTGGAAATTTTCGCCCCTCTATTTTTATTTAGACCGGGAAATCAGTAAATGGTATACTAAAGAGTAACAAACGAAGGAAGGATTAATGCCATGATATCTATCGTCACACCTGTTTATAACGAAGAAGATAATGTCGTCTTTTTTTACGATTCCATAACCCAGGTCATGAAAAACACATCGTATGACTACGAACTCCTCTTTGTCAACGATGGTTCACGCGACAAGACCGAAATGCTTATCGACCAGCTGGCCCAGAAGGATTCTCATGTCCGTGCCCTCACATTTGCACGCAATTTTGGACATCAGATTGCCATCACCTGCGGTATGGATATGGCATGCGGCGATGCGGTAATCACTATGGACGGAGACATGCAGCATCCACCGGAACTTATCCCGGTCCTTCTGGAAAAATGGCGAGAAGGATTTGATATTGTGCAGACCGTCCGAACTGCCACAGAAGATGCGGGCTTCATAAAGAGAATTACTTCATCCGGTTATTATGCATTTATCAACTCTATTTCAAAAACCCCCATCGTTCCCGGGGGTTCTGATTTCCGGCTTATGGATAAAAAAGCCATCCAGGTATTCCGCCGTTTCAGAGAACACAGCCGTTTTATCCGGGGAATTGTAGGCGGCATGGGTTTTAAACAGACAACCATCGAATTTGAAGCACCTAAACGTCATGCGGGAGTCTCTAAATTTTCCATGAAGAAAATGCTGCATTTCGCTATGGATGGCGTAATCACCAATTCCACTATTCCCCTTCATCTGGCTTTCTATATAGGCATCCTTGCCGCACTGGCTGGCGGGCTCCTGATCCTTCATGTCATTTACTGCTATATTACCGGATCCGCCGTTCCAGGCTGGTCCACCATGACCATCCTGATTTCCCTTTTTGGAAGTATCAACCTTATGGGGCTGGGTATTCTGGGGGAATACGTAGGGAAAATCCTGGAAGAAACCAGAAACCGTCCTCTTTACTGGCTGTCCAACGATACGGCCATGGATAAATCCACCCCTTATTACAAGGCACATAATCATTCCGGTACCTGACCTGATTTCCCGGTCATACCCTGTTATCATCCAAAGACTGTGAACCCTCACAGTCTTTTTTGAAAGGAGTCAGAATGGATTCACTTAATTTCGCAAAGCTGCATGCAGACTGTGAAACTTCTCATCGTTTTATGGTAATTTATCGTGTATACAGCCGTTCCTGGGATGAAGCAAAAGCCGCCGCATGGAATATTGCCATTGAACAGTCCGTGGAATGTCCCTACTGCATGGTGGAAGGTACGACAATCGCGGATACGATTGTCGGTAAGATAGAACAGCTCTCTCCCGATGGTCCGGAGCATTATCTGGCTGTCATTTCCTATACCCCGGAAGCTGTCGGTGCCGAATTTACGGAATTTATAAACATGCTCTTCGGAAACTCCAGCCTTCAGAAAGGCGTACGGCTCATAGCCTTCTGCCTCCCCGATGAAATGAACCATACATTCCCGGGCCCGCGTTTTGGACAGGATGGAATCCGACAGCTTACCGGAATCCACCAGGGACCGATTCTTATGTCTGCCATTAAGCCGCTGGGAACCCCGGTCCACCAACTGGCTCGCATGGTATACGATCTGGCCTGCGGAGGATGCTCCATCATTAAGGATGACCACAACCTGTTCAATCAGACCTATGCTCCATTTGAAAAAAGGGTGCGGGCCTGTGTAGAAGCGGTAAATGCCGCCTATGAAGATTCAGGCAACAGGGCCCTGTATGTGGCTAATTGCAATGGAGATGGAGAAGAAGTCATACATCGTGCATGGAAAGCTCGAGAACTCGGTGCCGATGGCGTAATGATTTCTCCGGGGCTCTGTGGATTTGGCCCACTTTTCAGATTGTCTTGCAACCCGGATTTTGCCCTTCCTCTGTTCCTCCATCCAAGCTTTGCCGGTCCGCTTACTGCTTCAGATAATGCAGGCATCACTCCTTTCTGTTATTTTGGACAGCTGGCACGCCTTTCCGGGGCAGATGCCTCCGTGTTTACCAGCTTTTCCGGACGCTTCTCCTATACCAGGGAAGAATGCCAGTCTATCGCCCAGGCAGCCGGAATGGATATGAATGGAAGAAAATCCATGTTCCCGGTTCCCGCAGGAGGAATGAAGTGGCAGCTGTTCCCGGCTATGTATGAAGCCTATGGCCCCAACACCATATTCCTCGTAGGAGGAGATCTGCTTACCCACAGTGATTCACTAAAGGATAGTGCCAGATTTTTCAGAGCAGAAATCAATAAACTGAACTCATGACATCAAAATAAAAACGGATGGTATACACATCTTTTCTGTGCATACCATCCGTTTTTATTTATTTTCTGCTATTCTGTCTGTGTTTCTTCCTGCAGTGTGTATTTTTTCTTCATCTGCATATTACTAATCTGAATTACGGCTGACACGAGGAATGCCAGAGCAAGAAGTCCGGCAAACAGCTGAAGGATGGCTGTGTAGCCTCCGGTATTTTCCTTCATCACCGCCAGAATGACCGGACCAGCCACACCGGCAATTCCCCAGGCAGTAAGAATACTTCCGTGAATGGAAGCCAGCTGTCTGACCCCGAAAATATCAGACAAAAAGGCCGGCATGCAGGAGAAACCACCACCATAGCAGCTGATAATCAGCAGTACAAGCGCCTGGAATATCAAGCCTTCCGTAGTAATGGAAAGCGCATAGAACGCTGCCACTTCCAAAGCGAAGAACACCAGATAAGTGACCCCACGGCCAATCCAGTCAGAGACGGTGGACCATACGATACGTCCGCCGCCATTGACTACCCCGATAATCCCTACCAGGGACGCGGCCTGCGCCGGAGTCATACCAATTACTTCCTGAGCCATAGGCGAAGCTACTGCCAGAAGCCCGATACCGCAGGTAATATTGGTAAAGAAAATCCACCACAGCGCATAAAATTTCCACGTATGAAGCGCTTCACGGCGTGTCATCTGCGGCCCCAGCATAGTCCGCTTATTTCCACGGGAAGCTTCTTCCTTCAGTACATCTTCCAGAGACTGCTCAAGTTCTCCCTTGCGCGGAGGACGTAGATAGGAAGCAGATGCGCACATGATTACAAAATACGTACATCCCATAATCAGAAAATTATTAACCAATCCGTAGGCTGCCGTGAGATGCTGCATAACCGGTCCGGCAATCAATGCGGCAAAACCAAACCCCATGATGGCCATACCTGTGGCAAATCCTCTGTGCCTTGGAAACCACTTAACCAGAGTTGATACCGGAGTAATGTATCCGGTTCCCAGCCCAATCCCTCCGATAAAGCCATAAAACAAATACAACAACGCTGTACTCTTCACGGATATCGCATATCCGGTTCCCAGCATCCCCAGGGCAAAGAAGCATGCCGAAAGCAGGCCAGAGCGGGAAGGCCCCATGCGCTCCACAAAACCACCAAGGAACCCTGCCGACAGCCCCAGGAAAAGAATGGCAATAGAAAATGCCCATGTTGTCTGTCCCAGAGATAATCCCATAGCTGCCATAACCGGCTTGGTAAGTACACTCCAGGCATATACGCTGCCAATGCAGATATGTATGCCCACTGCTGATAAAGCGATCAGCCATCTGTTTCGTTTCATTCCGCTACCTCCTGAAAGTCCTTGAAGAGGCCCAGGCCAATAAAAAACGCCTGAGCCTCTTCAGCCCAGACGGTCGGCAATACCAGATTCTGCAGTCCACGTGGTTGATTCCACTGTATCCGTCAGTCCTGCAGTTCCTTTAAATTATGCCATCATCATATCATCCCCTACCAGATATGTCAATGCAATTTTACAGCATACACAATATATGGTAGTTTCATTAATAAATATAAAATAAAAAAGATCATGATTCAAACAAAAA
>OLFS01000950.1_pt1 | contig 25146 bp, 18 predicted proteins | sample 1605491 | NCBI WGS metagenome assembly OLFS01 (sample SAMEA3888921, study PRJEB22519) | human gut metagenome | biome: human gut; feature: human-associated habitat; material: faeces | place: Denmark | collected 2011 | reverse complement strand
GTGTGGCTCAGCACCAGCCCGCCCTGCCAGGCTTCGAGACGCTCGTCGCTGTCTACCGCTTTCGAATCGAAACCGTAGTTGGCGTAAACCTCAACGTCGATCGGCCCGGCTTTAAGATTATGGGTTTTAGTGGTCAGCGCATAGTGGCCATCATCGCCGGTTCCGGAGCCGCCGGTACAGGTGATGCGCGACGGGTTCGCTTCGTCGGCCATCACTTCCGGGCTACAGGATTCCACCTGCGACACCGCCGCCACGTCAAACTGTACGCCGCCGATGTCAAAGTTTTTCACCCCGGCGCCCTGGCCGTCGTGGTTCATCCAGAAGTAGTCGTTAATCCCCTGTTGCGGGCGCTGATGGAAGTCGCGGCCGGCCCAGATATAGGCGTTGGGGTTAGACTCCAGCACGTTGGTAACGCCGACGTAGGCTTTTTTCAGGTTAACTTCGTCGCTCCAGTGGTCAAACATGACGTTGATATCCCAGATCGCGCCTTTACTGCTCTTAAAGGCTTTGGTTATCTGAAATTCGCCGCCGTTGCCTTCGTTGCCTAAACGACCGATCGCGGAGGCGCCGTTATAGGAACCATCCACGCCGACAAACTTCTGATCGCCGGTCTGGAACTGCGCGCCGTAGCGGGCGTAGCCGCTGAACTTCAGGCCGAAGGGGATCGCCATATCCGGCGTGGCTGCGGTGGTCTGCGGGTTGGTAATGACATCCACTTTTTTATCGGCGGCGGCATCGATTTTCGCCTGGCGTTCGGCCAGGGCTTTATCGACGGCTTTGGCGACAATGGCGTCGATCTGTTCCTGAGTAAATTCTTGCGCCATTACAGAGGTAAGCGGAAAAAACGCGGCGATAACCGCCATGGTTAATGGAAGCTTTTTTATCATTGTCATGAGTTTCTCAATATAGGTTAATTTTATTCAGACAATAACCAGCCTATTCTGAGGTGACAGAATATGTCGCTATCATCAGAACAAGTTATTTTTTATTTTGTACGGTCACAGAGGCATTACACAATTATCGCTACTTTCCCTCCTTCGCTGGTATTAAACAGGTGGTCTTTCGCCACTGAAAAAAAGCACAGCACGAACCAATAAACGCTATTTTTCGGCCGCGTGCAGACGGCGTAATACATGCCCCCGCAGGGGCATGTCAGCAAAAATTAACCAAAGATATAGGTATTGACGAGATTTTCGAGTAATTCCTGACGCCCGCTGTGAGGCTGCGGATTCAGATTATGCTGCTCAGCATATCGGGCAATATTATCCAGCGACATCTGCCCGGTCATAATTTTCTGCCCCAGCTCGCCCTGCCAGCCGGCATAGCGTTTTGCCAGACCCTGATCGAGCTTGCCATCCTCAATCATGCGCGCGGCCAGCTTGAGGGACAGCGCCATTACGTCCATGGCGCCAATATGGCCATAGAACATGTCATATTTGTCGGTGCTCTGCCGACGAACTTTGGCGTCAAAGTTCAGGCCGCCGGTGGTGAATCCCCCGGCTTTGAGGATCTCGTACATCACCAGGGTATTTTCTTCCACGCTGTTCGGGAACTGGTCCGTATCCCAGCCGAGCTGCGCATCGCCGCGGTTGGCATCAACGGAGCCAAAGATCCCCAGCGCGATGGCGCTGGCGATTTCATGGTGGAAAGAGTGCCCCGCCAGAGTGGCGTGGTTGGCTTCAATGTTCACCTTGATCTCATTTTCCAGACCAAACTGCTTCAGGAAACCATACACCGTCGCGACATCGTAATCGTACTGATGCTTGGTGGGCTCCTGCGGTTTCGGCTCGATAAGCAGCGTGCCGCCAAAGCCAATCTTATGCTTGTGCTCCACCACCATCTGCAGGAAGCGGCCAATCTGCTCACGCTCCTGGCGCAGGTCGGTATTAAGCAGCGACTCGTAACCTTCGCGGCCGCCCCACAGCACATAGTTTTCGCCACCGAGCTGGTGGGTGGCGTTCATGGCGGTCACCACCTGCGTGGCCGCCCAGGCAAACACCTCCGGATCGGGGTTGGTCGCCGCCCCGGCGCCGTAGCGCGGGTGGGTAAAGCAGTTGGCGGTGCCCCAGAGCAGTTTCACGCCGGTTTGCTGCTGTTTTTCCGCCAGCACTTCGGTCATCACGGCGAAATTGTGCAGATATTCTTTCAGCGACGCGCCTTCTGGCGAGACGTCGACATCGTGGAAGCAGTAATACGGCACGTTGAGCTTGTAGAAAAATTCAAACGCCACGTCCGCTTTGCGTTTGGCCATTTCCAGCGCATCGCCCGCGGCCTGCCAGGGACGCTCAAACGAACCGGCGCCAAACATATCCGCGCCATTCCAGCAGAAGTTATGCCAATAACAGGCGGCAAAACGCAGATGCTCTGCCATGCGTTTTCCCAGCACGATTTCATCCGGATTATAGTGGCGAAACGCCAGCGGATTATCGGTTTTGGGTCCGGCAAAGCGAACGCGATCTACCTGGTCGAAATAGGTCTGCATGATGAACTCCGAAATTGAGAAACAGGAAAATTAACAACTGTGACACATCGTGTATTCTCATCGTCGGTTGCTCAATTACGTTATTTCACTCAGCGATTGAGAAAATGCTCAAATGTGAGCCATCTCGCAAATAAAACTATTTTAAATATCTCGCTTCGCGCGCGTATAGCGTACACTTCCTGGGGAATTCAGGTATCCATACCAAATTAAAATGCCGATTTTGTCACAATGTCTGCCTGCCAAAAAATTAGCGGCGGATAACGATTCAACGCAGGCGATACAGGCCTTTGCTTCGAGGATCACAGAAGTAAAAAAACATAATTACGTAATTTAAAAACGTAATAGATTCTTCCAAGTCAACTGTGTCAGAAAGTGTTTCACCTACACAAAACAAACCGGAGTCTGCTTAGAATGAGTAAAAACATAATGCACAGTCGGCATGATGAATATCATAAATTAACCCGCGGAGAACGAATTGGTTATGGCATGGGCGACTTTGCGCAAAACCTGGTTTTCGGCACAATTGGGGGTTTTCTGGCTTTGCATATGCTGACGGTAAATACCATCAGCACGGCAACGGCAGGCTTTATTTTTCTTTTTGTCCGCATCATTAATGTGTTTTGGGATCCGATGGTCGGAACCTATGTGGATAAAAGAACCTCGAAGGCGGGGAAATATCGCCCCTGGCTGTTAAGAGCCGGCGTGCCGCTGGTGATCCTGTCGGCATTACTGTTCGCGCCAATCCCTGGGGTGAAAGGTTCGGTGGCTTTCGCCTTTATTATTTATCTGGCGCTGGACCTGGTTTATTCCTTAGTCAATATTCCCTATGGCTCGCTGAATGCGTCGCTGACCCGCGACCCGGAATCGATCGATAAGCTGACCAGTACCCGCATGATGCTGGCCAACAGCGCCAACCTGCTGGTCTATACCCTGTTCCCGATGTTTGTGCAGATGGCGGCGCCGAAAGATCGCAGCCTGAAAGACACCGGCTTTTTTGGCCTTGAGCTGAATCTCGGCAACTATACCGATCCGTCGGCGAACTACGCCTGGTTTGGCGTGTACGCCATCTATATGATCATCGGCGCGGTGGCCCTGTTTATCTGTTATAAATTCACCAAAGAACGCGTTGTCGCGACCGCCGAGCAGACCGCCAACGTCAAAACCACCGACCTTTTCCACGAGCTCAGACATAACCGCCCGCTGGTGATCCTCGGCATGTTCTTTATGCTGGCCTTTACCTTTATGTTCTTCATGAACACCGTTAACGGCTTCTTCAACCAGTTCGTCGTCGGCCATTCCGAATGGATGGGCGCCGTGGGTCTCGTCGCGTCTATTCCCGGCATCGCCTTCCCGGTGTTCTGGCCGAAACTGAAAAAAATCTTTGGTAAAAAAGGCTTCTTCCATCTGTTCCTCGCCATGTTCATCGTCGGCGAACTGCTGACCTACGTCTGGTCACGCGAAGGGATGCACGACGCCCTGTGGCTGGCCTACATCGCCACCTTTATTAAACAGTGGGGCTTAACCTCCGCCACCGGCTTTATGTGGGCGCTGGTACCGGAAGTTATCGCGTACGGGGAATTAAAATCGGGCAAACGCAATGCCGCCATTATCAATGCCATTATGGGACTCTTCTTCAAGATCGGCTTCACCATCGGCGGCGCTATCCCGCTGTGGCTGCTGGCGGTGTATGGATTTAATGAAAGCGGCGCCATGCAGAGCGCCAGCGCCATCGACGGGATCATTATGACCGCGGTGTGGATCCCGATTGCGCTGGCCGCTATTTCGATGGTGATTATCCAGGTTTATCCGATCTCCGATAAACATGTTACCGACATTAACCGTCAGCTGGATGAGATCCGCGTGTAGTTAAAAAAATTATAAATCAGACCGATTCGTCACTTTCCATTTTAAAAGGTGTAATGAAATGTCACTTATTCAAAACCCGATATTACGCGGCTTTAATGCCGACCCCAGTATTATTCGCGTCGAGGATACGTACTATATTGCCAACTCGACGTTTGAGTGGTTCCCGGGCGTGCGTTTACATGAGTCGAAAGACCTGAAAAACTGGAACCTGCTGCCTTCGCCGCTCTCCACCACCACCCTGCTGGATATGAAGGGCAACCCCTCCTCCGGCGGCATTTGGGCGCCGGCGCTCTCCTGGGCCGATGGGCAATTCTGGTTGGTGTATACCGATGTGAAGGTCACCGAAGGCGCCTTTAAAGACATGACCAACTACCTGACCACGGCGAAGGATATTCGGGGCCCGTGGAGCGATCCGATCAAGCTGAACGGTGTCGGGTTTGACGCCTCGCTGTTCCATGACGACGATGGCCGGAAATATATCGTCCAGCAAACCTGGGATCACAGGGAGTACCATCACCCCTTCGATGGCATTACCTTAACGGAGCTGGATACCAACACGCTGAAGTTAATGCCGGAAACCGCGCGCACCATCTACCGCGGCACCGCCGTGGCGCTGGTCGAGGGGCCGCACCTCTATAAACTGAACGGCTACTACTATCTGTTTGCCGCCCAGGGCGGCACCGTGTTTACCCACCAGGAGGTGGTGGCGCGGTCGAAAACCCTCGAGGCCGACAGCTTCGAAACCGAGCCGGGCGACGTGTTCTTAACCAACGTCGATACCCCGGACAGCTACATCCAGAAACAGGGCCATGGCGCGCTGGTCTCTACCCCGGAAGGCGAATGGTATTACGCCTCGCTCTGCGCCCGGCCGTGGAATCGCCCGGGGGAATCCATCTACGACCCGCGCGGCTGGTCAACCCTCGGCCGGGAAACCTCGATCCAGAAAGTGTACTGGGACGATGAGGGCTGGCCGCGTATTGAAGGCGGTCACGGCGGGAAAACCTTCGTCGAAGGGCCGAAAGACGCCATCTTCACCGAAAGCGCCGGCGATAATAGCCAGCAGGATGACTTTACCTCGCCAGCGCTCGACCCGAACTGGAATACCCTGCGGGTGCCGTTTACGGCCAAAATGGGCACCACCGGCGACGGCAAATTAACCTTAATCGGCCAGGGTTCGTTAGCCAATACGCATGACCTGTCGCTGATTGCCCGCCGCTGGCAGGCCTTCTATTTTGACGCCGCGGTGAAGGTGAAATTCGAGCCCTTCAGCTACCAGCAGATGGCCGGATTAACGAATTACTATAACGACCGCCACTGGAGCTTCGTCTTCCTGACCTGGAATGAAATTAACGGCAAGGTCATCGAAGTTGGCGAAAATAACCGCGGAAAATACACGTCGTACCTGAAAGATAACGCCATCAAGGTGCCGGACGGCGTGGAATACGTCTGGTTCCGGACTAAGGTCCGCAAGCAGACCTACAGCTATGAATACAGCTTCGATGGCGTGACCTTCACCGAGATCCCGGTCCAGCTGGATGCCGCGGTACTGTCCGATGACTATGTATTGCAGAGCTACGGCGGCTTCTTTACCGGGGCGTTCGTCGGCCTGGCGGCGGTAGACTACGCCGGGTACGGCACCCAGGCTGAGTTTTATCAGTTCGAGTATCAGGAGCTGGGCGATAGGTTAGCGGCCGATGGCAGCTACAGCTGGGAGGCTGGCGAGACGCGGGATAAGTAAGAGAGAACGGGCCCACGCTACCGGTGAGGTAGCGTGGGTTTTGTGGTGTGTGTGATGTAATTAAAGCGAGCGCTGTAGGATGTCAGTCTGCGGGGCGCAGCCGGGCCTTCAGCTCTTCGGGAGTAAACGGCGGATCTCGCCGGTGCAGCATTGCATGGCAATTGGGACATACCGGGATCAGATCGGTTTCTGGGTTCAGACGGTAGTCCTGCTTTATCCCGGACAGCGGAATGAGATGGTGGATATGGATAAAGCCCTGGCCGATATCGCCATAGCGGCTGGCCATATCCAGACCGCATACCTGACACCGGCAGCCATGCAGGCGAAGCGCCGCCTGACGAGCCTGACGGTCGCGCTCATAGCGATTGACCACCACCTGGATCGCCGCCCCTTCCACGAACTCCATAGTCGTCTGTCCCTCATCGGGGAAAAGCGCAACCTCGTCATCGCCAAGGCCCTGCGACACGATCGTAAATCCTTGCTCCAGTAACAGACGCACGCATTTGGATTTAATCCCCCCGCTGAAATCCGCCGGAGTAAATTCCGTTCCCGTGGCAAGCGTGGCCGCTAACCCGACGATGGCTTTTGAAGGATACCGACGCCCCTCAAACTCGATCTCATACAGACGCGCGTTTTTAAAATGATGCGCAACGCCTGCATCGTAAGCGCGAATGGCGGCGATGATGCATTCCCTGGATAAATGGTCCGGTAGTTTTTTCATAAGACATAGCTATCTGATGGAGCGAAGCTTGAGTATAAATAGAAAGCTATGGGCTTTTCGAACAAATAACTAGCAGTGATAGTTAAAAAGCGATCCACGTAGAACCGCCGCATCTGGTGGGTTGATCGGCAAGGATTTTGCGAGCATCATCGCATTTATTTAGCTGCCAATGTAACGCTATGCCCTCCAGCACGACCCTGCAACACGCGATCGAGAACATCAACATCTGGCGCAAAGGCGAACAGCGTGCGCCACATAAGCCACTGTTGCTGCTGTATGTCCTCTCTCAGTACCAGCGCGGCCATGCGCGGATGTTCGACTACGCCTCAGAGATACGCGATGAGCTGCATAGCCTGCTGGAACGCTTTGGCCCGCAGCGCCGCCAGTACCGGCCGGATATGCCCTTCTGGCGCCTGAAAGGCGACGGCTTCTGGGAGCTGCACAACAGCGAACAGTGTTCAACCCAGGGCAGCCGACAGCCGCCCGGCAAAGAGCTGGAGCTCTGTCACGTAGCCGGCGGCTTCGATGGGCCGCATTTTGCGCTACTCAACAGAAATAAGAAGCTGATCAATATCCTCGCCCATCAGATCCTCGAAGCGCATTTCCCGGAGAGTATTCAGGAAGAGCTGGCTGAAGAGATGGGGTTTGATCTGCAGCAAATCCGTAAAGAGCGCGACCCGCATTTTCGCCAGCAGGTGCTGCGCGCCTATAACTATGAGTGCGCTATCTGCGGCTTCAATATGCGCCATGATAATACCTCTGTCGCCCTGGAAGCGGCCCATATCAAATGGAAGCAGCACGGCGGCCCCTGCGAAATCCCTAACGGCCTGGCGCTCTGCGCGATTCACCATAAGGCTTTTGATAAAGGATCCATTGGTCTGGATGAGGATATGCGCATCCAGGTTTCGCCGGCGGTGAACGGCGGGGGCATCGTTGGCAGGCTGTTCTGGGATTTTGATGGTAAGCCGATTACCTTGCCGCAGGGGAAAGCATGCTATCCGCAGGAGGGATTTGTGGCGTGGCACCGGCGGGAGGTGTTCAGGAGGTGAGGGGGGATGGGATGGTGATAAGCGGGTTTCGATGCTGCCTTCTCGCTCCTGAACATCAACAGATCCTTTCGTGTCTGCGCCACCATCGTCTTTAAGCCACATATACGGAGGAATTGGCATCTCATTTGCTCCTCATCGTTGAAATTAACTGCAATGTAATAATGTAGAGTACAGCTGAAAGGAATATCACTATTACCAGCGATATATAAAAGAAAGTGTCATACATCGTATCGGCGTTCACACTACCGAACAAGAAGTGGCAAATATCCCTTGCGATATCATAATCGAGATAGATTTCCGGCCTTGGAAGTGCACGTCCCAGAACCAAAAACAGCAATATAAAATAAATAATCTTACTGATTTTACGGGCAAACGTTGTTAGAGCCACTGGCAACACCTTATTGACCGCATCCTTAATTTCTCGTCCCTTTTGCGAAAATCATTTTCCTTCATTGCGGTCAACAATCTAGTAATTTCCCGGAGGCAGCGGACCATCTTTCACGACTGCGCTGCATGCAGCTTTATTGCGATATACGCCCCGCCCTGAATGCGCCATAAAAACACCGACGCCGTACAAATTAAAAGGTGCATAATCAGCGCCATTTAATATCAACTTTCCCTGTAGAGCCATGATATACCATCGTTCCTTAATGATTTGAGATATGGTAGTGGCTGGTTTAGAAAGGTTCCAGAGTTAGGTTATGATTTTCAGATAATATTAATTTTATTAGGCGTTGGGGTTAAAGCATTAAGTAGTATGTAGTGGCAGTGTTTATTTTTATAACAGAGAGAATTTGCATTCAGCTTATAAATGAACAAGTATTTTACCAAATTCTTTTGGTAGTGATTTTTTTCGCAACGAACCAGTAGCAAGCAATCGTTAAAAATAAGTGAAAGCTCACAATCGCCGCCATTGCGAAAGTTGAATATTTTTGTTGAGGGCATACGGAGTCATAAGGTAGTAAGCGAAACATTACCCAAAAAAGGATGGTAAAGCTAAATATTTTAGCGAATCGCCGCAAGGTAGCACTGACCAACCCTCTGAGAAGATCGATAATGATAAATTTATATTTTACTGCACGGCATAACGTGATTAAGACAGTCATAACAGGTACGCTGATCAATATATTAGTCAGGATGCTAATATAGGCGTTCAGAGATTGCCAAACTTCTAAATCAGACTCACCCAAAATGAAATGAGTAAACCTGTCAGCGCTCTGATAAGTAAAAATTACCATAATAGCGTCAACTAATCCCTCATACGGAATCACTTTCGCAACCACCACCATTACTACAGCGAATAATGTTAGCTTAATAAACAAATGAAAAACATGCCGGCTCAATCTCGTCTCCTTGCATTGCGCAGTGCTCCCGGTCGGTCAATAATCAAGAATTGACCTGCTGGTACCAGGCCTCTCCTTAGGGAGCACTCTATATGTTCTACAGTTGCGGTAAGGAACTCATTTCACGCCCGGGATGACGGGCGCTTATTTCTGCTTACTTTGCTGGCTTAACATCTGTCACCCACGTAGGGAGATCCCACGTACCACCGAGATGGAGATAACGGCACATTCCGGTCGTTGCTTCGCGACTTTTGCGGAACGTCTCGCCATCCCAAACCCAGCTTGCCGACCCCCAGCAATCCCCAAGGCCACGGCCTTTCTGGCTCATGAAAATAACGCCATCGCCATAATCAGATCCAGAAACCGTGATGAGCTCCGGTTTCCCCGCTAGTTTACTGTCCACCACCCAGTAACCATATCCTTCGTTATACGCCGCCCGCCAACACAGCGCAGAAATCAGAGAATGCACGTTATCCAACGGCGTCAGGCTGATGGCCTCGGCTTCCTGTTCTTCTGAAGGCTGGATGCGATCGCACCAGTCATCTTCGCTCAGGGTCGCGAGAAGCTTTGGTTTCAGCACCGCGAGCTCAGGCACTGTAAGGGGCCTTTCCTGCGCTTTCTCGGGCTTCACCTGGTAAATAACCGGGGCAGGAACGGCAGTCTTGACGCTACTTTCCGGCTTATCGCCTTTTTTGGTTAATGCGCCGGGCGTTCCGATGCGCCCCTGAACATCATCCATTTTCAGCAGCACCGCATAAGCGCCTTCACCAGAGAGAACAAACGGATCGGGCCCGCCTTTAAACTCAACTTTTCCGCTGCCTTTGACTGCCGCAATAATGTCCCGGGTCTGTTTGACCGACAGCCGCCAGTTACCTTCCTTATCAGGCTTTACACCACCTGCCAGCTGGTCATTAATCAAGAGTGTCAGCTTTGAAGGCTGGGGGGCGCCATCTGATTGAAGCTCCGCCAGCATCACCTCTCCCGACACCGATGTCCCCGCGCCAGCCTGACGGGTCAGCAGTACCGATCCCCCTTTTCCTTCTTTCGGACTATATCCCGCCGCCCGGCATGTCAGCGTGTTATCACATACCACTTCCCAGTCCTTATGGCTGAAGGGCACGCCGCTTTCCTGCGCCATCAGCGGGGCACTCAGTATCGCCAGAGTCAACAGTCCTTTCCTGGCTTCATTTTTCATACCATCGCTCCATAATAGGTAATGACTATAGTCTGATTAATACACACGACCGAGAGAAGCTTTTCCCCCTGGTAAACAAGCATTTTCAGACAATAACAATTAGTGATGGTCACCAGCCATTCCCCCACCGTAGTTCGCGGAAGGACGTAATGAAACGATTGGTGTTAGCCCTGCTTTTATTTATTTTCAAACTCTTGGCTATAGCCCCCGATCTCACGCCGGAAGCGGATATCACTCTGGTGAATCCGTCAATGTTTGCTTGTGAAGGATATCGACGGCACAACATGATGCTGTCGATGTGTTCACATAAACCGCCTGTTCATGAGTCATAACCTGTTTCTGCCATGAACAAGTCAGAGCAAATACATATAAACCAATAATTTTAACATCCAAACTTCTGCGTATCCAATCACTAATCGAATACTTATATGCGCTTTATTATTTATTGAATTAATACATCTCACACCAAGATAATTCACCATAATAATCCACCGTAAAGTGATACACTATAATGTTCTACGCCTTATTGAAATCAATGGTTCAAAACATTTTGCAATACAATTTGTAACAATTAGATTATAGTAACACTTACCAAGTTTTTTATTCTCTTATAAATTAACATCGATTATTTCCTGCAAAAATGATGTAAATCTACAGTCATTTATTTAAATATAGGATAGCTATATGGCAGACATAGAAGGGATAGCGCGGAAGTTATATAACATCATTATCTCTCCTGATACAGTTACAGGGCTTATCAATGGTGGGTTATCTGTTCCTTTAGATTATGGTTATCTGATTTACGGTATCTTTGATACGGATACAAGATATGAACGTGAAACAGAAAGAATCCGTATGATGACCACGATAAGACACGACATCCTTAACTATGAAAATATCGTTAATGCAGTTAAATTAATCTTTCAGTTATTTAATAAATATCTATCCGAATCAGAACAAGATAGAATATACAGAAGTGTAGTTACCTCTATCGTGGGTAGAATCTCTACGAATATTATCGCATCGAACATCGCTAAAGCCGTTATAGATAAAACGTCATTTACTTATGTAGTATTTAAGGGAAAAGGGAATCCAATAGCCTTTTTAAGTACTATCCTCTTGTTTGGTGGAATGGCAGAGCGTTCCATCAGGACCTCTGATAAACTCAGGAATGAAGCGCCCGAGGTATACTCGTTATTAAGACCCCGAGATTATGATCTTCTTTATTTCTTATTTGCCGATGCGGTACAACCTTTTGTTGATGCCATCCATGCAGGATACACCGAGGGCAAACCCGTGTTCGACAAGATTATGAAAAGAGTTGAAGAACATTTAAATACGAATGCTAAGGCTGGGTAATATGAAAAAAATTATCACGCCACTCGTCGATATAGTTCTCTGCACCTATATTATTACCACATGCTTTATTTGCCTGGCTGAGTTTAATAACTGGCAGAATAAAATAATCGCAGTAACGATTACAATCGGCAGCGCTTATATCATCGCCATTGCGTTGAATAGATTTCTGGGAACAAAGATAGGTGTATTAAGCGGTGTTTTTAATTTACTATCAGGCCCGCTACTAATTATAGGCGCTATTGTTTGCATAGCCTTACTTGACCCGTGGCCGGTTAAGATGATTGGTCTGTTTTTATGGATCATTATAATGTTTTGTTTACCTTCATTTATAAATAGAGATAAGGAATAATCATGTCAAATCCAGCATATCTTTGGCTAACCGATACAAACGGCTCCCCTATAACGGGTAGTTCTCTCGTTACAGGGCGTGTTTGCGCTTTTATCCTATCCACGTAATATGGACATAGTCCTAAGCAAGGCTATGATTTTCAAACTGTTCTAGGCTGAGTCCGCGACAAGCACTTTGGTGAAGCCAGCGATTGTAATCGTATTCGATATATTTAAATACCGTCATCCGCTTTTTTCCGACTGATAAAGTGTTCACCGTGAATGCATACGACTTTCAGCAAGTGGAAGAAGTTTTCGGAACAGGCGTTATCGTAACAGCAGCCCTTTGCACTCATGCTATCGCCCAGATTATGCCGCCCCAGTAGCGCATTACACGTCTGTTGTGCTGTCATCCGTGATGACATCGACCAGCCGATAATTGCCCGTCACAACAGGTCGACGATAACGGCCAGATACATCCAGCCTTCATCCATACGTAAGTAGGTGCTGTCAACCGACTACTTCTGGTTCGGGCCGCCGCCGTAAAAATCCTGTTTCAGCAGTTTTTCCGACACCGGCAGGCCATGTTCGCGGTAACTGACCTGACTGAGCTTCTGTGACGCTTTCCCATTCAGCGCCTGACGAAGCAGGCTGGCTGCCACGGTTTTCACGTTAAACCGGTAACCCTGGGCATGCAGTTCATCGTTCAGGCGCGGTGCGCCGCAACGCTGTTTTGCCCAGTGAAAAGCCTCGTATACGGCGCTGTCGCAGCTCATACGAAACTACTGGCGTGAGTTTATCCTCGCGCTTCGCTGATTCCAGACATACCACCACACGGAGGACACGACACATGGTTTTGATGCTAACTCAGCCTGATATTTTTCAATAAAGACAGAGTTCATTTCAGGCGTTTCGCGAAATATGTCACGGCCTTTTGGAGGATAGCCTGCTCCGCCAGTGGTGTTTGAAACAGGCGCTTTCAGCAGCCAGTTTAAGGGCTTCCTAACGGAATTGAGATGAGTGCTGCCTGCGGATTTTTATACGGTTGATGCTGGTTTTGTCATGTGAGCTACCTCTGGTTAAGAGTTTACTCACTTAGTCGCGTGTACACTATTGCTGGGTAGGCTCAGCTCTCCTGGTTGCCCATAATGATGAGCAGAATAGGAGAGCGTGATAAAGATAACCTCTAAAACCTCATTTCAGGGTATGAGGAATTTTTAGCATAGAGTTATCTATGGTCTGTTTAACTTTCTCGTAATAGATCGGTTCAGATAATGGCGAATCCCAGGCATGAATATCGTTCTTATTAAAAGGGATGCATTGCATGGCTACTGCCTTTAACTGTTTCCCTTTTTGCTCATACTCATTGATATCATTAACGGTAAACTTCAAACTCTCTTTCCTTGTTTCAGTTATTTCAGTTGGGCATATCAACTTTATATCCCCTAAGGTAAATGTACTGACTCCGGTGATGAAAAACCTCTCGGGAATTTCTTTATAGTATCGAGTATTCCAGATTAATCCATTAAACATACTATGAGAAAGAGTTTTGCTTTCAACATAATACTGATGTGTTCTCCAATCGCTAATACCCGAGAGATTCATTGCCATATTAATGATCATATTTGGGATGGGGCGATACCACACACTGAACAAAGTAATTACAACTGGTATGCATATTAAAACAACTATGAAGCTAGTGATTTTATTACCATTTTTGCGCTCATTAAGATGTATGGCACCAGGCAAAATGCCAATAGTAACAATAGCCACTGTTAAGGCAAGGAGCATTAGTATTTCAACCCAATCACTTGTCCCCTCACTAAAATCAAGTTGGGTAAGCAGAAATAACAAAGGTAATATCTGAACGATCCCGGGAGCCATAAGCTGCAAGGGTAAAAAAAATAACAATCCTTTTTTCCTTGGAAGTTTCTCATAGTTATCAGATTCATGCAAACGGAATCTCTGTATTCTAAATAACTTTAAAAAGGATACAGCATAACTAAAAGCAAGCATCAACACCAAGCCGGCGCCGCTTATAAAACAACCATTCCATCCATTAAGATAATAAATGTAGTAGCCAACAATCATACCACAGCATATAAACAAGCTATTTAGATAACAAACAATGGAAATTCGATGAGGCATGCTTGAATAATCTTTGAAATTATCTTCATGCCCTGTGTAAATGAGCATTAGAATAAAAGAGGAGATGAAAATTACTAAGCTAAATCCCGAAACCGATACTATTATAAAGACGAAAATGATACCCAAGGCTGAACTGAGGCTTACAGCATCAAAGAAAATATCTAATCTATCAATATTTGACAGATAGAACCATATAACAGCCATTGTGCATCCAGTAATAAATGTAGATGAGGTTATTACAGAAATAATGAATTTTTTATTCAACAGCTTTATGACAGATTTATTCATAATCCGAATTCCATTCCTGATAGAATTCGTATTGTAGTGAGGGACGATATTTTGAGCAACTTATAACCACTGCTTAAAGCCACTTCCTACCATCTATACCGTTATCCCGGACCATAAAGCAGTTGGCAGTAATAGCAGCATCACAGACAAAAACTGCGGTTGCGCCAACTAAAAGAATGGCGGATAAAGTCGGCGGGTAGCAACGTGATGCTGTGCTGCCGGATGACTTCTGCGGCCTCGTCCAGCGTCAGCCACTCCTGGCGGATTTTGTGGGGGCATGGCGTGTTCTTTTTGTGTTGCTGGTTGCATGTAGTGCTTGTTGATGATGAAAACCGGTGTGAGATGTTTTTGCCAAAACAACTAACCTGATCAGTGTAGGTAACGATCTTTTCAGACATAATCAGGTGATGATTTACGCCGGAAAAACAGGACGTAACATTCAAAAGATCTGAAGACGATTTGCTTGAAGTGGCGTGGTATTTGTCGAAGTACGGTTAATCTCAACCATCCGTGGGACTGGAGGTTCAGAAATGAAAAGAGGCTTTTGCCTTGTTCTGTCCTCGTTTTGGAGCGGGCAAAACCGCCAGTAAGTTTCACAATAGTCTTAAAAATAGCCGTGACCGCTTTGATTCGTGGCTTACTAATGTGCGTGTTGGCTGGCGTGACGAACTGGGCACTCCTGCTACGCTTTCTCACTCAGCGCAACGTGACTGTCTTATTATTCAGCAGGAGAAAAGTATTGAAGATACCGTACGCGAGCAGCTAATTGCGGCCCGGCTGGGGCTGGGTACCTTTCGGAAAAATTGTTTCATGCTGTATCCGGCATACCCTGTAACGGGAACGAGGGAATGAGCGTCTTGAACCTTATAATGGAATTATATTAGCTGCGTATATTGATATTCTATACGATCAAGGATGGATTTCGTATGAGAACGATGGATGTTTATTAATAAATTATGAACTGGATATTACTTTTAAAGAACAGATTTTGTTGCCGGAGAAAATAAAGGCATATAACGTTTCATTGTATTGTTATCTGGAATGGCATCGGGGCAATTTACTAAGGTAAAGAGATGACTTTGTCTATAATAATGACTAATGGTTTTATTCAAAAAGGATATTAATATGCCAAATTAAGAGAGTTGCTTGCAGTAGATGTCTGGTAGTATTGATCTCCAGTAATAGATTGTTAAATGTTTAGAGTTTTTATTGGTTGATTTTTAATCTGCAAGGATGGAGAATCCTTATAAAATGAAAGGATAAGGATATCGCATGTTTCAACTTTACCGGTCACATGATTTAACACGGCAATTAGCCCCTGAAGATTTTCAATACATTTTGACGCCAGCAGGCTCGCTGAGAGAGGCGTGTATACATTACGATCTGTCTTATGAAGCGAACGGCCATAGTCTCTCTTTTGGTCTTCCCAATAAAAAATACAGTTTATCTCCACATGAAAGACCATATGAGCGAAGACATCGCAGTTACGTAGATCCCATCTATGATGAGGTAGAGCACGATCTACAAATTGGCTGGCTTGTTGGTGTGGATACCTCCAGGCGCTGGAGCAGCGACCGGAACCCGTTTTACATCGACGATACCGGCGATCTGATTTTTACCCCTACAGCCTCATCCTGGCACGCATGGTATAAGGATGAAATCACGAGCGCCTACCGGCACGCTATTGCCGACCGACAGGGGCGTAAACCTGCTCCCACTCAACGGATGCGTTACGATTATTACGGCCCGGCAGCAATACCAGAGGGGAAAACGCTGAACAGTAAAGCCGTTGGCAGACTGCTAGCGGCTGGTGGTGTGTATAACGGCAACATTGAAGGATTTCGGCAAACCGCGGAACAGCTGGGCGGCGATGCTGTGAAGGGGTATGACAGTGTTTTAAACGAAACTACGTCCGGCATGATGGTTGCTGCGGCCTCACTATTGGTCATCAGAAATCCGATGACCTGACCCGTACAGACTCTATTCTACGCGGTCTGGTGGACGGCATTCCGGAAGAAGACTGGGAAGACGTTGAAGTCATCGGCTGGCTGTATCAGTTTTATATCTCTGAGAAAAAAGATGCGGTTATTGGCAAGGTAGTAAAGAGCGAAGATATTCCTGCCGCCACCCAGCTGTTTACCCCAAACTGGATTGTACAGTATCTGGTGCAGAACTCCGTCGGCCGCCAGTGGTTGCAGACATACCCGGACTCGCCGCTGAAAGGCAAAATGGACTACTACATTGAGCCAGCCGAACAGACGCCAGAAGTGCAGGCGCAGCTGGCAGCCATTACGCCAGCCAGCATTGAACCGGAAAGCATTAAGGTGCTCGACCCGGCCTGCGGCTCAGGACATATTCTGATTGAAGCCTATAACGTGCTGAAAAATATCTACGAAGAGCGTGGCTATCGCGCCCGTGATATTCCACAGCTGATTCTTGAAAATAATATTTTTGGTCTCGACATTGACGACCGCGCTGCCCAGCTTTCCGGCTTTTCCTTATTAATGATGGCTCGAAAGGATGACCGACGGATATTCACCCGCGAGGTGCGTCTGAATATTGTCTCCTTGCAGGAGAGCCTGCATCTGGATATTGCTAAACTGTGGCAACAGCTGAACTTCCACCAGCAGAACCAGACCGGCAGCATGGGCGATATGTTTGCCGAAAACACCGCATTAGCCTATACCGACAGCGTGGAATATCAGCTGCTGATGCGCACTCTGAAACGCTTTGTGAATGCCAAAACGCTGGGCTCGCTGATTCAGGTGCCGCAGGAAGAAGAAGCGGAACTGAAGGTGTTTCTCGATGCGCTGTATCGCCTGGAGCAGGAAGGGGATTTCCAACAGAAGACTGCGGCGAAGGCATTTATTCCGTATATTCAACAGGCATGGATCCTGGCGCAGCGGTATGATGCGGTAGTGGCGAATCCGCCATATATGGGTGGCAAGGGAATGAATGGTGAATTGAAAGGGTTTGCCAAAAATAATTTCCCGGACAGTAAATCTGATTTGTTTGCAATGTTTATGCAGCATGCATTTTCTTTGCTTAAAGAAAATGGATTTAATGCACAAGTGAATATGCAGTCATGGATGTTTTTATCCAGCTACGAAACACTACGCGGCTGGCTCTTAGACAATAAAACCTTTATTACGATGGCACATCTGGGGGCAAGAGCATTTGGAGAGATTTCTGGAGAGGTAGTACAGACCACTGCATGGGTTATCAATAATAAACATACCAAACAATATCACCCCGTATTTTACCGTTTAATCAATGGAAATGAAGAACAAAAAAAATCCGCTTTAATAGATAAAAAAAATCGTTTCAATGGCATAACACAAGATGAACTAAAAAGAATTCCTAGCTCACCTATTGCTTACTGGGTTAGTACAAAAATAAGAAGCCTTTTTTCACATCAGAATATTGGCAACAATTCAATATCTAATGGGCAGAACAAAACTGCTGATAATGAGTTATACACAAGACTTCACTGGGAAGTAAAGTCTGAATCAGTAGGTATAGAGAAAAAATGGTTTCAGTACGCAAAAGGCGGAGAGTTTAGAAAATGGTACGGAAATATTGATACTGTTGTTGATTGGTCCGACGAAGCAAGAACACATTATAGGAAAGATGCAAGATGTAGAATAATCCCTGAAGAATTATGGTATGAGACCGGAATTACATGGAGTCGAGTATCATCAATGAATACACCTCCTGCATTCCGTATCTTACCAAGTGATGCCACTTTTGATATGGTAGGTTCATCTGTTTTTATTAAAGATGAAAATATATTATTATTTTGTCTATCTGCACTAAACTCTAATGTGGCGCATAAAATATTCCCTATACTAAACCCTACGATTGATATTCAAGTGAAGGATGTTAGAACATTTCCATTACCACCCTCATGCCCGAAGGACATCTTGATAAAAAACACCAAGAAATTAATTTCAATAACAAAAAATGACTGGGATAAAAAAGAAATATCTATTGACTTCAAAGCACCCAGCCTAATAAATAAAAAAGGATTAGACTTAAGGTACGCTTATCACGCCCAAAGAACGCTGGAAGAAAATGAAATTTTGAATGTCAAGAAGGCTGAAGAAGAAATAAATACATTATTGATTAAGGCATATTCTTTGGAAGAGGAAATTTCACCAGAAGTTCAACTATCGAATATAACTCTATTTTCTAACAAACACTATAGATATAACGGTGAACTGATAGATAAAGATAATCGTTTACAATGTGATGTATTAACAGAATTATTGTCATTCATCATCGGCTGCCAAATGGGACGCTACTCCCTCGATCGCGAAGGCCTAGTCTACGCCCATGAAGGCAACAAAGGATTTGCCGAACTTGTCGCTGTAGGCGCATACAAAACCTTCCCGGCGGATAATGACGGCATCCTACCGCTAATGGATGACGAGTGGTTTGACGATGACGTCACCTCTCGCGTTAAAGAGTTTGTCCGCACCGTCTGGGGCGAAGAACATCTGCAGGAAAACCTTGATTTTATCGCCGAAAGCCTCTGTTTATACGCGATCAAACCTAAAAAAGGCGAAGCTGCGCTGGATACTATCCGCCGCTATCTTTCCACTCAGTTCTGGAAAGATCATCTGAAGATGTATAAAAAGCGCCCGATCTACTGGCTGTTCAGCTCCGGTAAAGAGAAAGCGTTTGAATGCCTGGTTTATCTGCATCGCTACAACGATGCGACGCTGGCGAGAATGCGTACAGAATATGTGGTTCCACTGCTGGCGCGCTACCAGGCCAATATCGATCGCCTGAACGAACTGGTCGATGGTGCCTCCGGCGGAGAAGCGACGCGTCTGAAGCGCGATCGCGACAATCTGAGCAAGAAATTCAACGAACTGCGCAGCTTCGACGATCGCTTACGCCACTATGCTGATATGAGAATCAGTATTGATCTCGACGATGGCGTTAAGGTTAACTACGGTAAGTTTGGCGATCTGCTGGCGGATGTGAAAGCCATTACCGGCAATGCGCCTGAGGTGATTTAATCAAATAACTTACCTTCCCACACCACCGGGCTTCAGCCCGGTGGTGATCTCGATACGGGAAACCGGCCTTATTCAGGCATCCGTCACCTCCAGTTCATGATAAAATGCGGCTTTGTGTCAGAACGCGGAACACGGTTTCCAGGCGTTAAGACATCTTAGAATTTACAGAACCAACATGGGATTGTGACCTTGCAAAATCAGGAATTTATTGCCGGCCTTAAAGCAAAATTCGCCGAACATCGCATCGTTTTTTGGCATGATCCCGATAAGCGTTTCCTCGAAGAGCTGGGCAACCTCGAACTGGAGAACGTCACGCTGCTCGATATGACCGACCAGTCGCAGCTGGCGGTGAAAAAGCGCATTGAAATCGATGAGCCTGAACAGCAGTTTTTGCTGTGGTTCCCCTACGATGTGCCCCCGCGTGAGTTCGACTGGCTGTTGGATATTCGTCTTTATAGTACGGAGTTCCACGCCGATTTTGCTGCCATCACACTGAATACGCTAGGTATTCCGCAGCTTGGCTTACGTGAGCATATTCAGCGTCGCAAGGCATTCTTTAGCAACAGTAAACGCCTAGCGGCGTTAAAAGGTCTGGTGACAGAGCAAGAAAACGAAGCCTCTCTTGATAAGAAGATGGTTGCGGTTATCGCTGGCGTGAAAACAGCAAAAACGGAAGAGATTTTGTTCAGCCTGATTACCCAATACGTTAATCAGCAGAAAGATGACGACAGCGACCTGGAAAACACGCTGGCGATGCTGAAACGCCACGATCTGGAAGGTGTGCTGTGGGACATTCTGAATCAGGAAATGGGCTACCAGGCCGAACATCCTTCGCTGGAAAATCTGATCCTCAAGCTGTTCTGTACCGATCTCTCCGCGCAGGCTGATCCGCAGAAACGCGAATGGCTGGAAAAAAACGTACTGACCACACCGTCAGGCAGAGCATCCGCGCTGGCCTTTATGGTCACCTGGCGTGCCGACCGTCGCTACAAAGACGCTTATGATTATTGCGCACAACAGATGCAGGATGCGCTGCGACCAGAAGACCAGTACCGTCTCAGCTCACCGTATGATTTGCACGAATGCGAAACCATGCTGAGCATTGAACAGACCGTTATTCATGCGCTGGTGACGCAGCTTCTGGAAGAGAGCACCACGCTTGACCGTGAAGCCTTTAAGAAGCTTCTGTCCGAACGACAGAGCAAATACTGGTGTCAGACGCGTCAGGAATACTACGCCATCTATGACGCGCTTCGTCAGGCTGAACGACTGCTGAATCTGCGTAATCGTCATATTGACGGTTTCCACTATCAGGACAGCGCAACGTTCTGGAAAGCTTACTGCGAAGAGCTGTTCCGCTTTGACCAGGCCTATCGCCTGTTTAACGAATACGCGCTGTTGGTTCACAGCAAAGGCGCAATGATCCTGAAAAGCCTGGATGACTATATCGAGGCGCTGTATTCCAACTGGTACCTGGCAGAATTAAGCCGGAGCTGGAATAAGGTTCTGGAAGCCGAAAACCGTATGCGGGAGTGGCGTATTGCGGGCGTTCCACGGCAGCAAAACTTCTATAATGAGGTGGTTAAGCCACAGTTTAACAATCAACAAATCAAGCGCGTGTTCGTGATTATCTCCGACGCGCTGCGTTATGAAGTGGCAGAAGAGCTGGGCAACCAGATCAATACCGAGAAGCGCTTTACTGCCGAACTGCGTTCCCAATTAGGCGTGTTACCCAGCTATACCCAGCTGGGAATGGCGGCTTTGCTGCCACATGACGAGATGTGCTACCAACCGGGTAATGGCGATATCGTTTATGCAGACGGGCTGTCTACCTCAGGTACGCCTAATCGCGATTCCATTCTCAAGAAATATAAAGGGATGGCAGTAAAATCGGACGATCTTCTGAAATGGAAAAATCAGGAAGGACGGGATCTTATTCGCGATTACGAAGTCGTTTATATCTGGCATAACACCATTGATGCCATGGGCGACAGCGCATCTACGGAGGAGAAGACCTTCGAAGCGTGCCGCAACGCGGTGGTTGAACTGAAGGATTTAGTGACCCGTGTGATTAACCGTCTGCATGGTACACGCATTATCGTCACAGCGGACCACGGTTTCCTGTTCCAGCAGCAGCCCCTTTCCGGGCAAGATAAAACCACGCTGCAGATCAAGCCAGACAATACGATTAAAAACCACAAACGCTTTATTATCGGCCATCAGCTTCCTGCCGATGATTTTTGCTGGAAAGGAAAAGTGGCGGATACCGCAGGCATCAGCGATAGCAGCGAATTCCTGATTCCGAAAGGGATCCAGCGCTTCCATTTCTCTGGCGGCGCTCGGTTTGTGCACGGTGGTGCCATGCTACAGGAAGTCTGCGTTCCCGTATTGCAGGTGAAAGCACTGCAGAAAACGGCTGCCGAGAAGCAACCTCAGCGTCGTCCGGTAGACATCGTGAATTACTATCCGCTGATCAAACTCGTCAATAACATTGATAAAGTCAGCCTGCTGCAAACCCATCCGGTAGGTGAGTTATACGAACCGCGTACTCTGAACATCTTCATCGTCGACAACGCCAATAATGTGGTATCCGGTAAAGAGCGAATCTGCTTTGACAGCGATAACAACACAATGGAAAAACGTGTGCGTGACGTTACGCTGAAGCTGATAGGCGCGAATTTCAATCGCCGTAATGAATACTGGCTGATACTGGAAGATGCACAAACGGAAACGGGTTACCAGAAGTACCCTGTGATTATCGATCTGGCATTTCAGGATGATTTCTTTTAAGTGAGGCGATATGCAAACCCATCATGACTTACCCGTTCCAGCCGTATCTGAAGGGGAACTCGTCGCAGAAGGTTACGATCTGGACGCCTTACTGAATCAGCATTTTCGTGGTCGGGTAGTGCGTAAAGATCTGACCAAGCAGCTCAAGGAAGGGGCTAACGTCCCGGTCTATGTGCTGGAGTATCTGCTCGGTATGTACTGCGCTTCCGACGATGACCAGATCGTCGAGCAAGGGTTGCAGAACGTTAAGCGTATTCTGGCTGATAACTACGTCCGCCCTGATGAAGCAGAGAAAGTGAAATCGCTCATTCGTGAGCGAGGATCCTACAAGATCATCGATAAAGTATCGGTAAAGCTCAATCAGAAGAAAGACGTTTACGAAGCCCAACTCTCCAACCTCGGCATTAAAGATGCACTGGTTCCGCCGCAGATGGTCAAGGACAACGAAAAACTGTTGACCGGCGGCATCTGGTGCATGATCACCGTGAACTACTTCTTTGAGGAAGGACAAAAAACGTCGCCCTTCTCTCTGATGACGCTTAAACCTATCCAGATGCCCAATATGGACATGGAAGAGGTATTTACCGCACGTACACACTTCAGCCGCGACCAGTGGATTGATGTCCTGCTACGTTCCGTAGGTATGGAACCGGCCAACATTGAGCAGCGAACTAAATGGCACCTGATCACCCGCATGATCCCTTTCGTGGAAAATAACTATAACGTCTGCGAGCTGGGCCCACGCGGTACAGGTAAAAGCCACGTCTATAAAGAATGTTCGCCAAACTCACTGTTAGTTTCCGGCGGGCAAACCACGGTTGCAAACCTGTTTTACAACATGGCTAGCCGCCAGATTGGCCTGGTCGGCATGTGGGATGTAGTCGCGTTTGATGAGGTGGCGGGGATCACTTTCAAAGACAAAGACGGCGTGCAAATCATGAAAGATTACATGGCGTCTGGCTCGTTTTCCCGCGGCAGAGATTCGATTGAAGGCAAAGCATCGATGGTGTTCGTCGGCAACATCAATCAGAGCGTTGAGGTGTTAGTCAAAACCAGCCATTTGTTAGCCCCCTTCCCTACCGCGATGATCGATACGGCGTTTTTCGACCGCTTCCACGCCTATATACCCGGCTGGGAAATCCCGAAAATGCGCCCGGAATTCTTTACCAATCGCTACGGCCTTATCACGGATTATCTCGCCGAATACATGCGAGAAATGCGTAAGCACAGCTTCTCCGATGCGATTGATAAATTTTACAAACTGGGTAATAACCTCAACCAGCGCGATGTTATCGCAGTTAGGCGCACGGTTTCTGGTCTATTGAAACTTCTTCATCCCAATGGCTGTTACAGCAAAGAGGACGTCCGTGTTTGCCTGACCTACGCCATGGAAGCCCGCCGTCGCGTCAAAGAACAGCTTAAAAAGCTAGGCGGACTGGAGTTCTTCGATGTGAATTTTAGTTACATCGATAACGAGACGCTGGAAGAATTCTTCGTCAGCGTGCCAGAACAGGGCGGCAGCGAATTAATTCCTGCTGGCATGCCAAAGCCAGGCGTTGTGCATTTGGTTACGCAAGCGGAAAGTGGCATGACGGGTCTGTATCGCTTTGAAACTCAGATGACCGCTGGTAATGGTAAGCATAGCGTTTCTGGTCTGGGATCAAGTACCTCTGCTAAAGAAGCTATCCGGGTTGGATTTGACTATTTCAAAGGCAACCTCAACCGCGTTAGCGCAACAGCGAAATTTTCTGAACATGAGTACCACCTGCATGTAGTCGAATTGCACAATACCGGACCAAGTACTTCTACCAGCCTTGCGGCACTTATTGCCCTGTGTTCCGTTTTACTGGCGAAACCCGTTCAGGAACAAATGGTCGTGTTAGGTAGCATGACGCTCGGTGGTGTGATCAACCCTGTTCAGGATCTGGCGGCTAGCTTACAACTTGCTTTCGATAGTGGCGCGAAAAAAGTCCTTCTGCCGATGTCTTCTGCGGTAGATATTCCGACTGTGCCAGCCGAGTTGTTTACCAAATTCCAGGTCAGTTTTTACTCTGAACCTGTAGATGCAGTTTATAAGGCGCTGGGAGTAAACTAAATATATCGAGGAGTAGGTCATACTCCTCGGTTAAATAATCTATCAGCTTTTTTGTTAATTTTTAACAATATTCGTCAATCTCCCTTTTTATCTGGAATGATGTACGGTTAGATAATAATGAAACTAATTGCAAATGGATTGAATAAGCAGTTTTTTATTTCTTTTCTACCTCCATCGGGTTGTGAAATTGACGGTGTCGTAGCAGCAATAGCCTATGGTGATGATAAAACCACGCTTCTTGACCACTGTCTGAAAAATCATCATCGTCTGGATATCTGGATGCGATACGATCATACAGTCCCTGTATCACCTTCACTTCTGGAAAAACTCCTTGCGAATACTAAAAATAATGTATTTTGTAAGCTTGTTCCGGATTGTCTACACAGTAAAATCATATGGTGGAAAGGTTATGGTGCATATATTGGTTCAGCCAATTTAACTGAGAGAGCATGGTACACGAATATAGAGTCCGGTATTTTTCTCACTGAGAGTGACTTATACAGTTCTAATCTCATTGAACAGCTAGAGGAATTCTTTGATAACTTAGCATCGCTTGACTCCTGCGTTGATCTTAGTAAAGAGATTATTGATGAACAAAGACAATTATTAAAACTAAAAATCGAACTAGAGAAAAAAGAACGGGATATTATCAAAAAGCGAAAAATACCTGAATGGGGTGGGGTGAGCTTTATTGATAATAAAAAAACTAAAGATAAAA
>OLFS01000938.1_pt1 | contig 25421 bp, 19 predicted proteins | sample 1605491 | NCBI WGS metagenome assembly OLFS01 (sample SAMEA3888921, study PRJEB22519) | human gut metagenome | biome: human gut; feature: human-associated habitat; material: faeces | place: Denmark | collected 2011 | reverse complement strand
TGAGCAGGCAGCTTGCGCAGGGTTACCTCCATCCGGTAGCTGCGATAGCCGTCGAGACTGGCCGATTCGACCACCAGCGGGATCTGCCACTGACTCGACCAGAGAATGCGGGTTCGTTGCTGCCCTTCGCGCTTTTCATACCAGCGGGCTTGCTCGGGGGCGGCCTCATCCAGTGGAGTCATCCCCTCGATCAGCACCGGGTTGACGAGATGGCGGATCCGCAGCCAGTCGGGCTTGAAGGCCACCTGGCCATACTCTTCCACCGGCACTTCAACCAGCTGGTTGTGCCAGCTGTCGGCATAGCGCAGCTGAATTTCACCCTCATCACTGCGGCTGACCCAGCGGGCTGCCATCTGGTGGGTAAAGTGCTTGTGGCCGGGGGTGGCGTCGTGAGTGGCGTGATAGGCACGGGCAAGGGGGAGGGGAATGAGCCGCTGGCTCCACACCTGATTGCCCACCCGCAGCCACTTCTCTTGCCAGACACTCTCTCTGGCGATGCCATCGCTGCCGGTATTCCGGTCGTGATAGCTGATCCGGGCGGCGAGGTCCGGGGGCGTGTCGTCAGCATGCAGGGGGAAGGCGAGGGTGCTGCCAAGCAGCCATAACGAAAGCAAAAGTCGCATCATCATCTGTCGCTCGAAAGAGCCGGGGCCCGGGCCGCTGAGTCGATTGCTCAGATGCACCCGGGCCCCTGCTGCTTACAGGCCGAGCGCCTCCCGCAGTTTGCCAAACACCTTGGTGTTATCCAGCGTGCCTTTGAAGCGGTTGCTGCCGGCGCCATCGGCAAACAGCATCACATCGCCGCCACCGTGGGTTTCCGATGTCAGTTTGACGCCGGTCTCCTGCAGGTAGTCATTGGCCATCACCTGATCGCTGGTGAGGACCGGGCGCACGGCCGCACGATTGGGGCCGTTACCGAACACCAAGGTGGTGAAGGGCTTGCCATCCACGTCGTTCTGGGTCGAGCCGTCGCCATTTTTCACCAGATCCAGCACCGGATTGCCCTTGGCGGAGTAGCCGTTAATGGTCATGGTGTGGTCATGGTCGGCGGTGACCACTATCAGGGTATTGTTGAGATCCACTTTACCCAGCGCCGTCTTGACCGCCTCATCCAGAGCCACCGCGTCGGTGAGCGAGCGCTTGGCGTTGGTGCCGTGCAGGGCATGATCGATCCGGCCGCCTTCTACCATCAGGAAGTAACCCTGACTGTTCTTGCTCAGCAGGTCGATCGCCTTGGCGGTCATTTCGGAGAGGGACGGCTGGGTATTGGCTGCCCCCTTGGCGACCCGATCCAGCTCGTAGTCCAAGTGGGATTTGCTGCTGAATAGACCGAGCACCTTGCCGCTGGTGACCTTGGCCAGTTCACTTTGGGTGGTGACATAGCTGTATCCCTGCGCCTTCATCTCGGCGGTCAGGTCGCGGTTGTCATTGCGACCGCCCTTGTTGCTGGCGCTGTAGGGGGTCCAGTGGTTGGCACCACCGCCCATCAGCACATCGACCCCATCTCCCAGCGCCTGGTTGAAACCTGCGCCTCCCGGAACAGCTTGTGCAGCGATGTCATAGGCAGCATCCCGATGGCAGATGTGGGCGTAGGTAGCCGCCGGGGTCGCGTGGGTCAGCTCGGTGGTGGTGACGGCCCCGACCGATTTGCCTGCTGCCTTGGCCAGCTCCAGGATAGTGGGCACCGGCTTGCCGTTATCGCTGCTGCAATTGTTGACGGTTTTGTTGCCATTGACGTCTTTGCCGGGGGCGACGGCTTTGGTGTCGCTGCTCATGGCGATCACCTCATTGTTCATCTTGACCCCGGTGGTGTAGGCCGCCATGGAGGGGGCCGAGTCGGTGGTCTGGGCATCGTTGGAGAAGGTCTTGATACGGGCACTGCGCGGCAGTTTCATCATCTCCAGATTGCCCTCTTCCCCCACCTTGAACAGGCGGGTGGCGGTGAGCACGGTGGGGCCCATGCCATCACCGATAAAGAGAATGACGTTTTTGGCATCACCGGCCTGTGCCTGGGAGGTTGCGCCCAGCGCACTGAACAGGGCGGCGCAGACCAGCGTGTGCTTGATGGATGTGTTCATCTGTTTGCTCATGAAAGTGCTCCTTACAGCTTGGCCGCAGCCTTGATCTTGCCGAACACGGCGGTGTTATCGAGTGAGCCATGGAAGCTGTCAGCCCCCTTGCCGATGGCGCCGAGGAATACATCTGTGCCGCCGTGGGTCTCGTTGCCGATCTCGCCCACCTTGACCACCACTTCCTGGTGGTAGTCATTGGCGGAGACGGTGGCATCGTCGAGCGGAGCGACGCTGCTGCGCGGGCCATCTACCCGGTTGTAGCCGTTGCCAAAACCTATGATGGTGTAGGGCATGCCCTCGCTATCCTTGCTTGGCTCGCCAGTCTCGTAGTTCTTCACCAGCCCGAGTACGCCGGGGTTTTCGGCGGTGGTCTTGCCGGTGCGCTTGGCATAGCCGTTGAGCACTAGCGTGTGGTCGTGGTCGGCGGTGACCACGATCAGGGTGTTTTTCAGCTCGGGGTCGCTCTTTTTCACCTCGTCGATGGCGGCCTTGATGGCGTTGTCGAAGGCGATGGTGTCCTGCAGCGCCCGCTTGGCGTTGGTGTCGTGCAGGGCGTGGTCGATGCGACCTCCTTCCACCATCAGGAAGTAACCCTTCTCTTTGCCCTTGAGCTGCTTGATGGCGGCCAAGGTCATCTGGGCCAGTGACGGCTCGCTGGCGGGACGGTCCAGGTCATATTTCATGTGGCTGGAACCAAACAGGCCCAGCAGCGGCTTGCCCGCATCGGCCTTGTTCAGCTCATCCAGATTGCTGGCAAACTGGTAGCCCTTCGCCTGCATTTCGCTGATGAGGTTGCGGCCATCCTCCCGCTTGCCCTTGTCAGCTTTGGGCAGGAAGAAACTGCTGCCGCCACCGAGCACCACATCCAGCCCCTCCTTGAGGGCGCTGTTGTAGCCTTTGCCGCCCGGTACCAGCTGGGCAGCGATATCCGCTTCCAGATCCCGGTTGCAGATATGGGCATAGGTAGCCGCCGGGGTGGCGTGGGTTACCCGGGTACTGGTTACCACACCGGTACCACGGCCATCGGCTTTGGCCAGCTCCAGCAGGGTGGTCACCGGCTTGCCGGCGCTCTTGCTGCAGTCGCTCTCATAGGTGGCATCGCCGTCCATGCTGATGACGCCGTTGTTGCTCTTGACCCCGGTCATGTAGGCCGCCATGGAGGGGGCCGAGTCAGTGACCTGGGCATCGTGGGAGAAGGTCTTGATAAAGGCCGTCTCTGGCAGGGTATCGATGGTGAGATCACCCTCTTCGCCGACACCGTAGATGCGGGCGGCCGTCAGGGTGTTGAGGCCCATGCCGTCACCGAGGAAGAAGATGACGTTGGTGGGTTGGGCTGCGGGCTTGGTCGCCACCGTGTCATTGTCTGATTTGCAGCCGGCAGCCAGGGCGGCGCCGATCATCACTGCAAGTCCTGCCATTTTTCTCATTGGGGTTCGCTCCTTGTAAAACCTGAGCGCAGCCTAGAGGGGGCAGATGACACTTTTACTGACTATCGGTGACGGTTGTGTGAAAAAGTGATGAAAATGTTACACTATATCAATGTGTTATCTATCAATTGAGCGAGTTGGTCCGGTCGCTTCCGGCAAGGTTGCTCCGCCTCGGCGGTTTGCTGATTTGATGAGGTGATGGTTAGAATGACCTGTCAAAAGAGGCCCGCAGCAGGTAAAATGCGCCCCCTTCGTTCGATGCCCGCGGCAGAGCGCCTGTTGTTCCATGCGCGCGCCCGCAGCCCCCACAGAGAGTAACGGATATGTCCATCAACTGGTTCCCCGGTCACATGCACAAGGCCCGCAAAGAGATTGCCGAGGTCATGCCCCAGGTCGATGTGATCATCGAGATGCTCGATGCCCGCATCCCCTTCTCCAGCGAAAACCCGCTGGTGCCCGAGCTGCGTGGTGATACCCCGGTGATCAAGGTGCTGAACAAAGCGGACCTCGCCGATCCGGCGATCACCGATCTGTGGGTGGCGCACATGGAAAAAGAGAAGGGGATCAAGGCGCTGCCGCTGACGCAACAAGAGCCGGAGAAGATCAAGCAACTGCTGACTCTCTGCCACGAGATGTTGCCGGAGCGCAATTTTGAGCTGCGCGGCGTGCGGGCGATGATCATGGGGATCCCCAACGTGGGCAAGTCCACTCTGATCAATACCCTGGCCGGGCGCATCATCGCTCGCACCGGCAACGAGGCGGGGGTGACCAAGTCCCAGCAGCGGATCAAGCTGGATAACAACGTTATCCTGACCGATACCCCAGGTTTCCTCTGGCCCAAGCTCAACCCGCCCTCCTGTGGTTATCGTCTGGCCATCACAGCGGCCATCAAGGACACGGTGTTCGACTATGCCGATATCGCCATGTTCGCCGCTGACTACTTCATCAAGTCCTATCCGGAGCGGATCAAGGCGCGCTACCAGATTGACGAGCTGCCCGAGACCGAGATCGAGCTGCTGGAGATGATCGCCCGCCAGCGGGCGTTTATGCGCAAAGGGGGGCTGGCCGACCTGCACAAGGCGTCCGAGATCCTGATCAACGAGTTCCGCTCCGGTTTGCTTGGCCGCATCTCGCTTGAGACGCCGGAGATGGTGAGCGTCGAGATTGTCGAAGCCGCCGCAGAAGCCGAGCAAAAAGCCAAAGAGAAGGCCGAGCGGGAAGAGGAGCGTCAGGCCCGCGCCCGTCGCAAGTACGCCCGCAAGCGTCAGAAATAGTTATCCTCAGGCGTTCCGAGCTTGCCTGGCAACGAGCGAGCGTGTGTGACCGAGAGGACGAAACACGAAGAGGCGACCCCAGGGGGCGCCTCTTCTGTTTTATCTGGTGAAGTGCCCGCCCACTTCTGATGGGGGGCCGCGCTATAAAGCCATGCCATCAACCAAAACGGTGGCGCGCCGTCTCAAACAGCGACATATGAAGCGGGATCAGCTGCTGCCAGTCGCGGCGATAGCCGCCACCGGGCACCGCCGCGATGGGCAACCCATGCTTGATTGCACAGTCAAATACCATGGCATCGCGCAGGCGAACCCCTTCATCGCTCAGGGAGAGATAACCAAGTTCGTCGGCATGATGCACATCGACGCCCGCCTGATAGAGGATGAGATCCGGCGAATAGAGCCGCAGTGCCAGTGAGAGCGCCTGTTGCAGTGTGGTGAGGTAGGCATCGTCTGTCATGCCGCTTGGCAATGGAAAGTCGAGGTGAGAGGCGGCTTTGTGATGGGGAAAGTTGTGCTCCCCATGGAGGGAGAGGGTGATGATATCGCGCCGTCCGGCGCACAGGGTCGCACTGCCATCTCCCTGATGCACATCGAGATCGACGATCAGCACCTGTTCACAGCGCTCCTCGTCGAGGCAAGCCTGGGCGGCAATCACCAGATCGTTGAACAGACAAAAACCGCTGCCGTGATCCCGATGGGCGTGGTGGTAGCCACCGGAGATCTGCAAGCCGCAGCCCTGCTCAAGTGCATGGCGGCTGGCGGCAACGGTGGCACCCACCGAGCGCAAGGTGCGCTCTATCAGCATGGGTGACCAGGGAAAACCGATCTTGCGGATGGCGCGATCTTCCAGCTGGCCGCTCAGGGCCGCCGCGACATAATCGGCATCGTGAATGCGACAGATTTGCTCACAGGTTGCGGCCGGCGCTTCGCCCATGGGGTAACCCTGCACCTGCAGGCGTTCAAACAGCCCTTGATACTTGGCCAGCGGGAAGCGATGGCGCTCGGGTAGCGTCAGGGAGGAGTAGAGGGGGTGATAGAAAATGCGCAACGACATGGTGCCATTCTCCCTGGCAAGGTGGCGCTTTCTATATATGAAATCAGCAGATGAATCCATATATGTACTCCCTATATAAAGGGGAAGTGGCTGCGCATAAATCAAGACGCGTCGTGAGTGAGACCGCAGGATATGGAAAAGGGGAGCTTGGCTCCCCTTTCAGTCAATCTCTCAGCCCGGCTTATTGCTGCTGGATAACCCAGATCTGGAAGGCTTTGCGGGTTTCCGCATCGGCCTTGTTGTACCAGTTTTGCAACTGGGTCAGGGCTTCCGGATTGCTTTGAGCCTTGCTGGGGGCAACCTGAACCGGTGCGCTGGCGGCAGCCATCACGGCAGCAGAAGAGACGGCCACAGCTTTGGGCTGGTTGAAGGCTTTCCCCATGTTGATCAGCTCTTGCTGATAGTCACGTGTCAGCTGGAAGCCTTCTACTTTCGGCATCACGAACTGTTCGCTACTCACTTGCTGACCACTGACCTTGTCTTTCAGCGCCACTTTCTGCTCTTTGACAAACTGCTTGGCTTCGGCTTCGTTGCGGGGCTTTTTATAGTCCAGCACCAGCTGCTGATTGTCGGCGGCGGTGAAGTTCAGCACCAACGGCTCGGCGGTGACCAGCTTGATTTCGTTACGGCTGGAGTAGTTGCCTTCAAAGGCGACGACCAACTGGTGTTTGCCGGCAGAGAGGGGGAAGGTGCTGGTTTTGTCGAGCAGCTTGGGGTTGATGGATTGACCATCGATCAGCTGGACGACATACGGGGTGGTCACTTCCAATTGGGCATCAGCAAGGGCGCTACCGGCCCACAACAGACCAGCCAGCGCCGGTACCAGAACAGTCAGTTTCATTTCATCTCCTTGAACAGTCAGGCGATTGCCCACTGAAAACAGGGGCTCATTTTTACAGGTTTGGCCTACTGCGGCAATGGCTCTTTCTGGTGGTCGATGTTCGCGCTGCTGTCAGTTTGTTTATCAATAGCGACCGACTTATTTATTCGATCCGCCGTGTAAACGGGGGGAGGGCGTCGAGCAACCCCTTGCCATAACGCTTGGTCAGCAGACGCCGGTCCAGAATGGTGACCCGCCCCCGATCTGCCTCTTTGCGGATGAGGCGGCCACAGGCCTGGATCAGTTTGCGCGATGCTTCCGGCACCGTCAGTTGCAGAAAGGGGTTGCCGCCTCGTTGCTCCACCCACTCGGCAGTAGCCTCCTCGACCGGTGAGTTGGGTACCGCAAAGGGGAGTTTGGTGATCACCAGATTGGTGAGATAGTGACCCGGCAGATCCAGCCCCTCCGAGAAGCTGCCGGTACCAAACAGGATGCTGGCCTGACCGCCATCGCACTTTTGTTTGTGCAGGGTGAGCAGGGCATTGCGGGAGGCTTCCCCCTGCACCAGCAGTGACAGTCCCTTGGCTCGCAAGCCAACGGCCACCTCATTCATCTGGCGGTAGGAGGAGAAGAGCACCAGACTCGCCTCCTTGCCCGCCAGAATACGTGGCAGCACGCTGATGAGTTCGTTGGTAAAGGCCGGCGAGTTGGGTTCGTGCTCCATCTTGGGCAGATAGAGCTCGGCTTTCTGATAATCAAAGGGTGAGCGCAGGCGCAGATAGCGGGTACCGTCGTGCTCCTTGAGCCCCACCTGATGGCGAAAATAACTAAAGGAAGAGAGTGCTGTGAGGGTCGCGGAGACCAGCACGGCCCCCAAACATTTCGACCAGAGCCACTCCTCCAGCAGATAGCCCACTTCAATCGGTGAGGCGTGCAGCCAGATATCGCCGTCATCGCTCTTGGCCATCCAGCGGGCGAGCGGGGTTTTGCCGGTCGGCACATGGCGCCCCAGCATCTCCCAGAGAGCGCAGAAACTCTCCAGCCGCTGCAGATGAAAACCGCTCTCTGCCAGCAGGGGTTCGGCCTCCTTGCGGCGGATCTCGCCATCTTTCAGCGCTTCACCTATGGCCCCCTGCATCCGATCCAGCGCCCGCAGCGCCTTCTTGCTCGACTCCTTGAGATTCTCCGCCAGCATGGGCAGGGGATCCGGCAATACCCCTTCGGCGAAGCGGTAGTGGGGTTCACTGCCAAAAAGCCGATCGTTGGCGCTGAGCCACTGCTCGACCTCCTTCAGGTCGGGCTGGATGGAGGCCAGTGCATCCTGCAGTTTGAGTTGGGGGTCGAGCAGGCTCTCCTTATTAAGAGTCCGCGCCAGCTTGCCTGCACTTTGTACCAGCTTCTCCAGCCAGCGACGCGAGCCTTTGACGCTGGCCGAGGCAGCGCCGTGATCCCGGGCGATGGTGGGCAGGTGATGGGCCTCATCCAGCACATAGATGCACTCATCGGGGGGGGGCAGAATGATGCCGCCGCCCATGGTGAGATCGGAGAGCAGTAGCGCATGGTTCACCACCAGCACATCGGCGCTCTCCATGTCGTTGCGGGCGCGATGAAAGGGGCAGTGCTGGTGATGGCTCAGCGCCTTGTTGCAGGTGTGGCGGTCGGCGGCGATGCGATCCCAGCAAGTGTCGGGAATGGGCTCCGGCCAGTTGTCCCGATCCCCGTCCCACTTGCCATTGGTGTAGGCCTGCCACAGAGCCTGGTAGCGATCTTTGTCGCTGTCAGATGGTTTGGATTTGCTCAGACTGCCAAAGTCGAGCTCGAAGTTGGCCATCTCGGCGCCACTGGCTGCCTGCTCCAGCAGATGCTCGCAGCAGTAACGCTGCCGCCCCTTGACCAGCATAAAACGAAACGGCAGCTCGCTGTGGCGATGATAAAAAGGGAGGTCTTTGTGGATCAGCTGCTCTTGCAGGGCCACTGTGGCGGTGGAGATCACCAGCTTTTTCTGGGTGAGCCGTGCCACCGGGATGGCGCCCTGCGCATAGGAGAGGGATTTGCCGATACCGGTTCCTGCTTCGGCCACCAGGATCCGGCGCTGTTTGTCGTACTCGCCGGTCAGGGTTTTGGCTATCTCTGCCACCAGAAAGTTCTGCTCTTTGCGCGGCACAAAACCGGGTAATCCATCCGAAATCTGACGATAGGTTTGACGAATGGTGGCTTTAAGGCGAGTAGAGAGCATGAAGAGAAGGCCAGTTAGGTGTTAATCGAAGGACAAGGATACCCGCAACCCCTTGGTGAGGTCGAGGCAACTGCCATTATCACGGCTGTTTTACGCTGATCAGACCACTTTGGTTGTTTATCAGGTAGTTAGCGTTATTTGCATGCAAAATAGACTATTTGAGTCCAAATAATCAGCAGGATTCATTGTAAACGTTTTCCTTTTGCCTTGCCGTTAGGTGAGACTTGGCTCACATTTTTGCCTCCATGACTATGGTTTCCGTAAAAAGTTCCAAGTTTTTTCATTGCGGTTCAAAAAATCCGGTGCTAGTCTCGGCGGCATAGTGATGCAAAGAACATCGCTAACACAGGGAATAACAACAACTTAGTGTTTAATTACAGTAGGCATTGGAAACTATGAAAAAGACAATTCTGGCTATTGCTATCCCGGCTCTGTTTGCATCCGCCGCTAACGCCGCAGTGATCTATGACAAAGACGGTACCACTTTCGACGTGTACGGCCGTGTACAGGCTAACTACTACGGCGATCACGACTCGTCTGACGCTGAACTGGTTGGCGCTTCCCGTCTGGGTTGGTCTGGCAAGATCGCGCTGAACAACACCTGGTCTGGTATTGCTAAGACCGAGTGGCAAGTTGCATCCGAGAACAGCGACAATGTCAATAAAGGTACTCAACCTGACGGTACAACTCCTTCTGCTACCAAAGGCGAGAGCACTGGCGGTAAATTCGAAGCTCGTCATATCTATGTAGGTTTTGATGGTTCTCAGTATGGTCAAATCATTTTTGGTCAAACCGATACCGCTTACTACGATGCCATCGCTGTAACCGATATTTTCAATGAGTGGGGTAGCGAAGGTAACCTGTATGACGGTCGCCAAGAAGGCCAGATCATCTACTCCAACAGCTTCGGCGGTTTCCATGGTAAAGTGTCTTACCAGACGAATGATGATGCAGTCACTTCTGTTAAAGATGTAGGCTCTGACACCATCGTTAAAAATATTCAAGATGTTAAGCTGAACAAAGGCTACGGTGCTGCCGCTGGTTACAAGTTTGACTTCGGTCTGGGCTTCGATGCCGGTTACAACCGCTCTGATTTGCAAGCAACAGCTGACCGTCCTGGCTCGTTCTTGGCTGGCAACAAATTCGAGAAATCTGACTGGGCTGTCTCTTCCAACTACGGCATCGGCGGCTTCTATTTTGCGGCCATGTACAACGAAACCGACCTGAAAAACAAGGCAACTGGCAACAAGCATGAAGGTAAGGGCTACGAATTGGCTGCAACCTATAACGTAGATGCTTGGACCTTCCTGGCGGGTTACAACAAAGAAGAGACTCGTGCACCGGGCGCTTCTTACAAAGATTCGATTGATGCGACTCTGCTGGGCGTTCAGTATGCTTTCACTTCCAAGCTGAAAGCTTATACCGAGTACAAAATCGAAGGTCTGGATAACAAAGACGACCAGTGGACTGTTGCTCTGCAGTACAACTTCTAATAAGTTGAACAAGAGTAATATCCAGGCTTGAGTCTTTGACCAGGCTACAAATGGCCGAGATAATTTCTCGGCCATTTTCTTTTTTGGCGACAGCGGATTGGCGCCATGATAAATCGCCGGATTGCTGTGTTACGTGATGTTTGGCAAACCATCTGTCTCGATTAATCTCTCCTGCTTCCTGCTTCCTGCTTCCTGCTTCCTGCTTATTTCTTTGATGGGGAGGGCACTGCTCTCCTTTACGCCATAGAGTCATTGCTCGCAGCCGCTTGGTTTGACCGTGAGTATCTGGCTGCCCTTGCAAGGGGCGGTGCTATTTGCGCGGATTGTGCGGATATTGAAGGAGCATGCTTGGTGGATATGATGCAGCACAGTTGGAGGGGATTGTGAGGCCAATCAGCGGTAGGTACTTGATGTGTCGCCGCTCGAGACTGAGTTAGCGTTGAAATGAGTCACAAACAAAAAGGGAAGATGCCTGAGTATCTTCCCTTTTTGGTGATATGAGCGGTGACTGCTTTTGCAGGATTAGCCGTGTTGGCGGCGGTCGTTGGCCTGGGCGAGCAGCATGCGGCTTTCACGCAGGAACTGGTCGGCGTGTTCGCCGAAGAAACCGGAGACTTGCGAGAAGGCATCGATGAAACCGTCCCTGTCTCCCCGCTCCAGCAGCCCCAGCGCTTCGCCGAAGTTTTGGTAGTAGCGGCGGATCATCGCCAGATTCTGCGGTGACGACAAAATGATGTCGGCATAGAGGTGGGGATCCTGAGCGAACAGCCGCCCCACCATGGCGAGCTCCAGCCGGTAGATGGGGGAGCTCAAACTCAGCAGGCGATCCAGATTGGCCTGCTCCCGGGAGAGGTGCCAGCCATAGGCAAAGGTGGCGAAGTGACGCAGTGCCTGAATGAGGGTCATCGCCTCATCGTGGGCCTTGGCTTCCACCTGTTGCAAGCGGGCGCCCCAGATGGTCATCTGATCCAGCAGCCATTGGCTGGCGGCGGGGTCACGACCCTGGCAGCAGACGATCACCTGCTTGGCGAGACTCGCCACATCCGGCCCGAACATGGGGTGCAGTCCCAGTACCGGCCCCTGATGTATCGCCAGCATATGTTCGAGCGGCGCCGCTTTTACGCTGGTGACATCCACCAGCAGGCAGTGTGCGGGCAGGTTACCGAGGCGATCGATGATCTGGCAGGTGATATCGATTGGCACCGCCACCATCACCAGACCGGCTCCGGCAAGGATCTCGTCAGCGCGTGGCCAGTCGGCTTGTTCCAGCGTCTCGACCCGGTAGCCTGAGAGGCTGAACATATGACCGAACAGCCGACCAAGCTGACCCTGACCGCCGATGATGACCACCTTGCCAAGATCCGGCTTTATGCATTTGAAGCCTGTATCTTTCTCGCTGGCATAAGATTCACGCATCACCCGGCGCAGCACGTCTTCGATGAGATCGCCGGGCACCCCCAACTGCTCAGCCTCGGCGCGGCGGCGGGCCAGCATGCTCGCTTCCCGATCCGGTGCATAGATGGGCAGGCCGTGGCGGCTCTTTACCTCACCCACTTCTCCCACCAGGGCCAGACGGGCGGCCAGCAGATCGATCAGCTGCTTGTCCACCGCATCTATCTTGTCCCTGAGTACATTCAACTCTTCAGCCATATCCAGTCCCTGCTGGCGCCGCGAGCGGCGGCGCCCTGAAAATCAAGATGCAACAAGGTATCACGGCGTGAGCGGTTTGATGCCACCAGCGGTGATACCCCGATTGTTCAATAGGTTACGACAAGATACCACGGCTTACCGTGCAGTTCTGCCCTTGAGGGGGTCAGCCAGCTGGTTGTGGCAGCGGGCCAGCAGGGTCGCGGTGGTGTCCCAGTCGATACAGGCATCTGTGATGGAGACCCCGTAGCGCATCTGCTCCTTGGGCTGCTCGCTGGACTGGTTTCCCTCGAACAGGTTGGATTCGAGCATCACCCCGATGATGGAGCGGTTACCCTCCTGGATCTGGTGGATGACGTTGTCGGCCACCTTGGGCTGCAAACGGTGATCCTTGCTGGAGTTGCCGTGGCTGCAATCCACCACAAGGCTCGGTAGCAGGCCCGCTTTCTCCAGCGCCTCTTCCGCCAGCGACACGTTGACCGAGTCGTAGTTGGGATGTTTGCCGCCGCGCAGGATCACGTGGCCATCCGGGTTGCCCTGGGTCTGCAGCAGCGCCACCTGGCCCTGCTGGTTGATCCCCATAAAGGCGTGAGGGGAGGAGGCCGCCTGCAGCGCATTGATGGCAGTCCCCAGGTTGCCGTCGGTGCCGTTCTTGAAGCCGACCGGCATGGAGAGGCCGGACGCCATCTCCCTGTGGGTCTGGGATTCGGTGGTGCGGGCGCCGATGGCTGACCAAGAGAAGAGCTCGGCCAGGTATTGCGGGCTGATGGGGTCGAGCGCTTCGGTGGCCAGCGGCAACTCCAGCTCCGCCAGCCAGCAGAGCAGCTCGCGGGCACGGTGCAGCCCCAGCTCCACATCGAAGGTGCCATCCAGATTGGGGTCGTTGATAAAGCCTTTCCAGCCGACCGTGGTGCGCGGCTTCTCAAAGTAGACCCGCATGACAATGTAGAGAGAGTCCTGATAGGCATCATGCAGCGCTTTGAGTCTGGTTGCGTACTCTTTGGCGGCGTCCATGTCGTGGATGGAGCAGGGACCACAGATCACCAGCAAGCGGTGATCGCGACGGTGGATGATGTCGGCGATGGTATTGCGGGCCCCTTGCACGAATGCCAGCGCCTTGTCGGAGATGGGTAACTTCTCCTTGAGCTGGGCAGGCGTGATCATCACTTGTTCGGACTGGATGTGGATGTTGTTCAGGGGGTCTCTTTGCATGATTTCATTCTCTCTACTGTATTAAGCCAAAAGCGATTGTACCGATATGTTTACGTTGGTACCTGCTTTGTTACGCAACCGCCCTCACCTTACCAAGGAAAAACAAACAATCAAGTGAAACTAGCGGATTTACCGCTAAAAAGTCAGATAAAGGAGCTGCTATATAGCGCAAACAGGAATAATGCAGAGGTTTTTTCGGAGGGGTAATGGTTGTTTTGTAATTTAATGTTTACGATTTGAGGCGTGAAGGCTGCGTTGCCCAGCTGTTCGACCACATTGAATGTCATCTCTGCAGCACAGCTACGCGATGGCAATGATGGTGTGAGGCGGCTATCTGGTCAGCCATAGAAAGAGGGAGCCATGATGGCTCCCTTTGCGGTAGGAAGGGGGATCCCGTCTGGCTGCGGATCAGCGCTTTTGTTTTCCCTGCAGCTCTTTGTTCAGGCGAGTGAGCATCCCCTGGGTGACCAGCACTATGCCCTGCTCGGAGCGGTGGAAGCGACGTGCATCTTCATCGGCGTTTTCACCGATCACCGTGCCTTCCGGCAGTTTGCATCCCTTGTCGATTACCACCCGGCGCAGTCGGCAACCGGCACCAATCTCCACACCCGGGAAGATAACGGCCTGATCCAGAGTGCAGAAGGAGTCGACCCGCACATTGGTAAAGAGCACCGAACTCAGGATGAAAGAGCCACTGACGATGGTGCCCCCGGCAAACATGGAGTTGATGGTCATGCCGTGCTGGCCGTTTCGGTCCTGCACGAACTTGGCGGGAGGAGTCATGTTCTGACTGGTCCAGATGGGCCAGTCCTGATCGTAGATATCCAGCTCAGGCGTGACGGAGGCGAGATCCATGTTGGCCTCCCAGAAGGAGTCCACAGTGCCCACATCGCGCCAGTAGGGGCGGCGATCCGGACAGCAGCCGACACAGGACATGCCAAACGGGTGAGCGAATGCGGTGCCCTCTTTCACCACGCGGGGGATCACGTCCATGCCGAAATCGTGATGGGACTGCTCGTTGGCAATGTCCTCTTCCAGCAACTGATAGAGATACTCGGCATCGAAGATATAGACGCCCATGGAGGCCAGCGCGGTGTCGGCCTTGCCCGGCATGGCGGGCGGGTTAGCAGGCTTTTCGACGAAGGCATTGATCTTGCGATCATCATCCACCGCCATTACCCCGAAGGCGCTTGCTTCACTGCGTGGCACCTCGATGCAGGCAACGGTCACCTTGGCGCCCATATTGACGTGGTCGAGCAGCATGGCGGCGTAATCCATCTTGTAGATGTGATCGCCTGCCAGCACCACCACATATTTGGGGGCGTGATCGCGGATGATATCCAGATTCTGGTAGACCGCATCGGCGGTCCCCCGATACCAGTTCACCTCATCCACCCGCTGCTGGGCAGGGAGCAGATCGATAAACTCGTTCATCTGGTAGCGCAGGAAAGACCAGCCCGATTGGAGATGGCGCAACAGGCTGTGGGATTTGTACTGGGTCACGACACCGACCCGACGGATGCCGGAGTTGATGCAGTTGGAGAGCACGAAATCGATGATGCGGAATTTGCCGCCGAAATGAACGGCAGGTTTTGCACGGTTGTCGGTTAACTGTTTGAGGCGACTACCCCGCCCTCCTGCGAGTACCAAAGCCATGGTCTCGTTCAGCAACTGTCTGGATTTTGCTGTATTGGCAGGTTGTAACAACATCTCATATCCCTTTGTAGATAAATCACTACAATGTTGCCTCCTTTGAGCCCTCAAGAAAGTGCTTTCAGTCACATTTTATGGTTTCTGACGTAATAAAATGACCTTTTTGTTATTAAAAATGACGGGTTGATCCGTCATTGCTTTCAATATGGTCAGTTGTCAATTGAAGCGAGCCGAGCAACAAAAGGGGCGGCGAGAGACCGAGAGGAGGGATGGAAAAAGCCCCTGCCAATGGTTGGCAGGGGCCCGGTTCGTTGAGACCCGGTAAGCCAGGCCTGATTAACAAGATTCAGGCTGCGTTGGCCAGTGGCTCCTCGCTCTTCTTCTGGTAGGCCTGCGGGGTGAGGCCCAGCAGCTCCTGCACGGTCGAGGCGACGGTGATGGAGGAGACGGTGCCCACCAGGATCCCGGCAAACAGGGTGAAGGAGAAGCCGTAGAGGGCGTCACCGCCAAACAGCAGCAGCGCACCCACGGTAAACAGGGTGGTGCCCGAGGTGATCATGGTGCGACTGAAGGTCGCCTTGATGGCCACATCGGAGCATTCGTGGATCCCCATCTGGGTACGCGAGCTCAGCAGATCCCGCAACCTGTCCGAGATGACGATGCTGTCGTTGAGGGAGTAGCCGATCACCGCCATCAAACCGGCGATGATGTTCAGGTCGAATTCGATCTGAAAGAGTGACAGCAGCCCCAGCGCCACGATGGCGTCATGGACCACCGAGAGCAGGATGCCGATGGCCTGACGCCACTCGAAGCGAAACGCCAGATAGGCCGACATCGCCAGCGAAGCCACCAGCACCGCCAGCATCCCCTGCTGGAACAGTTCGGCACCCACCTGAGGGCCGACGATGGTGGTGCGCAGCAACTCGACCGGCATCCCCAGCTGTTGGGTCAGCATGGTGGCGAGATCCGCCGCGGGCCAGGGCAGTTCGTGGGGGGGCAGCTTGATCAGCCACTCGCCGGGAATACCGGCCGAGCTCAGCTCAACGGCTCCCGCCAGCGGGGAGACCAGCATGGCATTGAGCTCATGGGCCTCTTTCAGGGTCTGGATATGAAACTCCAGCAGGATCCCGCCGGTAAAATCGAGCCCCAGTATCAGGCCGTTCACCAGCAAGATGGCAACGCTGGCCACGGTCAGCAGGATGGAAGCCCACAGGCCGATATAGCGCCAACGGGTCAGCCCCATGGCAACGATCATTCTCAACATAATTCTCTCCTTGGCCAGCCAGCATCAGGCTGTTGGCCCATCACGACGTGTCGCGACACGCCGGGAAATAGTGTTCTGCTTTGGCCACTCCGGCCATATCCATGGCCGATGGCGCAGCCAAAGCCGCTCATCAGAGGGACTGCTGTCCCGTTACACCTTCAGCGTGCGCTCGCTGCTGCGTCCCCATAGGGGGTTGATGATGGCGCGTGTCCCCCAGATCCCGGTGATCATGCTGGAGAGCAGACCCAGAATGAGGGTGATGGAGAAGCCCTGCAGCGGCCCGGAGCCGATGGAGTAGAGCACCACGGCGCAGATGAGCGTAGTGATGTTGGCATCGAAAATGGTGTGGAAGGCCGAGCGATAGCCAAAGTCGATGGCGTTGGCCAATGAGCCCCCCTCTCGCAGCCGGTCCCTGATCCGCTCGAAGATCAGCACATGGGTATCCACCGCCATGCCCACCGTCAGCACCAGACCGGCGATCCCCGGCAGGGTCAGCACGGCGCCCGGCAGCACCGCCAGCATGCCGACCTGCATCAACAGGTTGGCGACCAGCGCCGTGATGGCAACCCAGCCGAATTTGCGGTACCAGGCCATCATGAACAGCATCATGCCCGCCATGCCGAAGGCCAGCGCGGTGAAGCCCGCCTCGATATTCTGCATCCCCAGCGTCGGGCCAATACTGCGTTCTTCCAGGATCTTGAGCGGGGCGGTGAGGGCGCCGGCACGCAGCAGCATGGCCAGCTCTTGCGCTTCCGGCAGACTGCCAATGCCGGTGATACGGAACTGGTTGCCAAGGGCGGTCTGGATGGTGGCGACGTTGATCACCTCGCTCTGGGCGCGCAGTTTGCCCTGGGCGTTGGTTTTGTACTCGGTGAAGACGGTCGCCATCGGCTTGCCCACATGCTGGCGGCTGAACTGGTTCATCTTGCTGCCACCCAGGGTGTCGAGCACGATATTGACCTGGGGTTGACCCATCTCGCCCATATTGGCGCGGGCATCGACGATGTGCTCGCCGGTGAGTACCGGCTTGCGCGCCATGCCGACGGCCTGGCCGTTGCGATCGGCGATATAGAAGTGGCTGTCGGCTTTGGCCTCGTAGAAGGCCAGCGAGGCGGTGGCGCCGATCACCTCTTTCGCCTGCTTGGGGTTATGTACCCCGGGCAGTTCGATACGGATGCCATCCTGACCTTGACGCACCACCGAGGCCTCGACAATGCCGAGCTCGTTGATCCGTTTTTTCAGGATCGACAGGTTCTGGGTCACGGCGTTCTTGACCAGCAGGGTACGCTCCGCCTCGCTCAGCACCAGTTTCAGATCATTACCGGAGCGGGTCAGCTTCCACTGATCCTGACGGGTACCGGCACTCTCCTTGATGATGGCGAGCCAGCTCTCCTGTTCGGCGACCTCCGGCAGGGTGACGGCTACGGCGCCCTGTGCGCTGCGCGTGACGCTAGCGCCGCGCAGATTGGCTTCACGGAAGCGGGTGCGCAGGGTATCCACCAGATTCTTGGTCTGATTGTCGATGACAAAGTCCACGTCCACCCCGATCAGCAGCTGGGAGCCGCCACGCAGGTCGAGCCCCAGCTTGATGGGGTCGGCGCCGAGGCGGGTGATCCAGGCCGGCGCGTTGGAGTGAAACTCCAGGGTCAGGGCGGCACTGTCGACCCCTTGCAGCTCCAGCAACTGCTTGGCGCGCTGCTGATCGCCCTGACTGGCAAAGACCAGCTCGACCCGCTCAGGTTGCTCAATGACCTTGATCGGGGTCAGGTGTTTGTCGCTCAGCAACATCTGCTGCTGAGCCGTCAGGCGCTGCTGTCCGTGCAGGCCGAGGGAGGGCTGCTCACCAAAAAAGGTGGGCAGGGAGTAAAAGGTAAAGGTCAACAGCATCAACAGCAGCAGTGCGTACTGCCACTTGCTCATGCGGTTGAGAACGGTGCGATTGCTCTTTCTCATGGCAAACAAGCCTCTGTCAGGAGAATGGTGCCCGGGCCGATAGCAACAAGGCTCGGCAAGGCGCAAAAAATGGGATGCATCAGATGCGGCTCAGGCAGCCGCCGGATCCGTCAGGAAGAGGAGATGAGCAAACAGTGGATGTGCCAGCCCCTCCGGGGTCAGGCGCTCAGATAGCTCTGGGTGAAGCGGTATTGCAGATGTTGGCGCTGTAGATGGCGCCGGTGGATCGCGCCAAAGCGATCGCGAAAACTCTGTTTGTGATAGAGCTCGGGTGCCAGCATCAGCCAGCCGAGCAGCAACAGCAGGATGGCCTGGGCCGACCAGCTCTGGATCAGCTCGTAGACCACACTCTTGGGCTGGTTGTCACTGCGCAGGGATTGTTCGAGACGCAGCAGGTGATTCTGATGGCTGCCGACAAACTTGATGATGCCATCATCGCTGTCGCTAAGCTGATTGAACACCTGAGTCTGCTGCTGTTCACTCTGGGGAGATGCGGGTAGCAGCGGGCCTTCCATTCGGGCGATGGAACAAAGCAGGGTGAGGGCGATAACCAGAGTTACCAGCACCAGTTTTACTTTGTCGATAAGGCGCAAAAAGTTAATTCCCGATAAATAGAAAGGGCAAACTACCACACGCGCCCGGTTTGAACAAGGTTGCCCCGGGCGCATGGCACCATTCGATGCCGCTCGTCAGCTGCCGCTCATCTGCTTGAAGTCGCGGGCGTAGCCCTTGAGCAGGGAGTAGAGATGGGCCCGCTGGGAGATATCCAGCGACTGGCTCATGGCGCTCAGCCAGTTGACGGTACGCTGGCGTGACTGCTCGGTATAGCCGGTAAAGCGGCCATCCATCAGCCCATCCCCCTCGGCCAGCAGGTCAGTCAGCTCGCGGGTAAAGGCGGGACTCTGGCGCTGCTTCATCAGCCTGTCCAGCTCCTGGGTCCAGGACTCCTGAAACTCGAGCCAGGGGGGCATCAGCTCGTATTGCCATTCGGCCCACTGGGCCACCAGTGGCGCCTGTGCCGGTTTCACCTCACCAATCCAGAACTCGAGCCGCTTGTTCATCTTGTCGCGAAACTCCGCCAGCATCTGCTCTTTGGGCTCAGTGGCAAAGTCCTTTTGCCGCTCCTGTTGCCGCTTGACCCGATCGGTCATAAAGCGGGCCACCTGCTCGTCGGTCAGGGTGCGCGCCAGCCTGACCGCGCGGGGGATAGTGTTTTCAAGGGTGCGGGTCAGACTCTGTTGCACCGCATCGAGATTGGTCGAGATCTGCTCCGGCGTCATGGGGCTGGCCACTGCCTTGGCCAGCGCATCGAGATCCTTGGCGTAGCGCGGCAGCTCGTGTTGGCGATGCCAGGCCATCAGCCCCTTCACTTCGCGGCTGAGCAGATCCTTCTGCGAATAGGAGAGGGCAAAGTAGTCATCCAGCTGCCAGATGATGGCGGTATCGAGCCAGTAGTAGATCACCCGGGTCGAGCAGCCGGTCAGCAGCAGGCCGATCAGCAGCAGACCCCAGGTTTTCGGCTTGTGCCAGCGCACCTTGTTTATCATCTGTTACTCCAGTCGTTGCCGGTTGATGGCGATCAGGGTGTCATAGTCGAGTGAGGGCTGTTGCTCTGCCATCAGCAGGGCCCAGAGCAGGCCGATATAGTCGACCCAGGGTAAAAATGCCTCACTCTGAAAATCGGGCCACTGGTGGCGCGGCACGGCCTGCAGATAGTGCGCTTCCAGCTCGTCGCGCCGCTCGGCGGGCCACTCATGGGTGCGCTGGATGCTGGCGAGCTCAAAGCCGGGGTGACCTGCCGCGCCATACTCCCAGTCGATGACCCAGGGTTTGCTTCCCAACAAGTTAGCCGGATTGAGATCATGGTGGCAAGGGCGCCAGCAATCATTTGGCTCACTGCTGGCGAGCAAGCTCCGCTCCAGCGAAGGCAGCCAGGAGGGGATGTGGGCCAGTCGGGCGCGATAGCCCGCGGCGTGGGCTCGCACCGCCATCACCACCGCAGGCAGCGGCAGGCAATGGAGCTTGCGCAGCACCTCAGCCAGCAGACGGGGCTGATCGGCTTCCGGTGGCGCCGCGTGCACCCAGTTTGGCTCATCGCACCACTCGAGCAGCATCAGACCGCTGGCGGGATCGCCATAGTGGCAGGGCAGCACCAACCCTTCGGCCATCGCCCCCTGATAAAGCTGCCACTCGGTAGGACGGTCGATGCCAAGGCGCACCGGGTCGGAGTGGCCCTGACGCAAAAAGTAACTGCGCCCCGAGGGGAGGCGCAGTCGATAGTTGCAGTTGGTCAGACCTAACCCGAGTGGTTCCAGCAGCCCCTCCCGCCAGGGGGCGGGCAGGCTGGCCAGTAGCGGATCACAGTTGCCTGTCACCGGGAGCCTGTTACCAGCCAAAGGTGGATTTCTTCGCCTGTTTGCGGATCTCTTTCTGATCGGCCCACAGCAGTTCGCCGTTTTGCAGATCCATCAGGTTCATGGTCATCTGGTAGTAGACATCCTTCACCTTGCCATTGTCTTTGACGATGCTGGCGAGATTGCCATAGACCATGTAGCGGGCACCGGTCTGCTTGCCCAGCCGCACCATGGAGGCTGGATCCACCATGCCGCTGCTCTGCTGGTATTCGAGCTGCTGCTTGACGGCGGCCACCTTGCTCATGTCGACGAAGCGGAACTTGCCGGCCCGCAGCAATTTGGTGCGGATGGTATCGGTGATGGCTTCGGTATCGATGTGCTCGGAGGTCTTGTTGCGGATAGAGTCCATAAACATCACCGGACGACCGCCTGCGGTGATCTCGCTGGTGGCGGGGGAGGCGAGCATGGAGTCCGCCATCTTGTCGGCGATGGCCTGCAGATCGCTTGAGCCGTAATCGACGGTAACGGTTTCGGTTTCAGTGGGATCGCCATAGCTCACGGTGGTGCTGGAGCAGCCGCCCAAGAGCAATGCAGAGGTCAATATCAGCAGGGCATGATTCATTTTCATCAGTAGGATTCCTCAATCACTTCGCGTACGTAAATCCGGTAACCCTGCGCCGCCGGGCTGGGCGCCAGGGCCGAGAGGGTGCGGGTCTGATAGCCATGCAGCTTGATGGGGGTCCAGCCGCGGCCATCGCTGGCGACCTCCTGACCGGCCTCATCATACCAATAGAAGATATATTGCAGCTTGTTATCGCCGCGCTGGGTGCTGGCGGCGGCCACATTGACCTGCAGCAGGCCATTTTGCTGGCGGCGGCTCAGCTCGGTCAGGGTAACGTTGACGTTTTGATGCTGCTCCAGCGTGGGTGCACCGCCCGCCGGGCCATAGAGCGCCACGCCGGAGGTGTTGGTGGCGCAGCCGGTCAGCAGCAGCGCGAGCCCGAGGGCCAACCCGTATGCTTTCATCTTGCTCTCCTTAATCGGGTGAGTGGGGCCGCGTGTGAGCCTGCCCGGTTAATTGTCTTGCTCATCTATCTTCGCCATCTGCTCAGAGCGGCATCACCCGGGTGGTCAGACCGGCGCCGAGGCGCTGTACCCAGACCAGGGTGGTGCGTCCCTTGTGGATGGTGAGCGGTAATTGCCGCTGGGCTGCCCCCGCGCCCAGGATGAGATTGATGTCACCTGCCGGCACCATTCCCTGCCAGCTCGATGCCTGAGCGGGCAGCGTCAGCCAACTGCGGGTATCGGCCCGCTCCGAGAGGGTGTTGAAGATCCCCACCAGAATATTGCCCACATCCCCTCCCTCTTTGGCGGCGGTGCGGCGCATCTGCTCCTTGGCCACCAGTCGCAGCGCCTGGCGGGTCAGCATGCCGGGCAGCCGCTCCTGCAGATCTTTGGCGGCCAGCGCTTCCAGCCTGACCAGCTCGCTGGTCTGCCAGGCCCGCTTGCCGACTTCCACCGTCAGCGGGCCGGTGTCGCTGGCCCGATTATCGTAATAGGGGATGGCGACGGTAAAGGTGCGAAAATCGCCGCGGGAGGTGGAGATGGGCAGCGGCAGGAACAGTTCTCGCCGTGCCGGGATCAAACCATCTTCAAACAGCACCACCAGTTGGCCTTGATCTTTTGCAAGCGGCGGCGCTTTGCGGCCTATCTTTTTCTCGGTCTCGCGGATCTCGTCCGGTGCGCCGCGCAGCCGCGCCAGACGCAGCAAGGCATCTTGCAGGCTGCGGTTGTCCGGCGCTATCTGGTAGCCGCGCTGATAGTCGACCCAGGCATCGTTGAGATCCCCGGCCGCCTCATAGAGCACGGCGGAAAAATAGAAGGTGTAGGCGTTCTGAAAACCGTTTTTGACCTTACCGATCAACCGGTCGAGATCCGGTGCGCCGCGCGACATCAGCTGGCGCATCTCGCCTTCTGCTTCGGCCTCTTCGCTCTCATCCTTCGCCTTGCGCACCTCATCGGCTCGCCGTTTCAGGGCCTGCTCCTGCACCTGATTGGCCCGGCGTATTTCCACCAGGGCGCCATCGGCATCACCACGTTGCAGATAGTTGAGGGCCAGATAGTGATGCAGCATGGTGCGTTCGTAATCGGGAGTACGATAGGCCATCGACTGATCGTTGGTGAGCAGACTGCCCACCTGATCCAGACCGTGGCTCAGCCGGTATTCGGCCTGAGTGTCTTCCCACTGAAGGCGGCTGTCGGCGGCGGTGAACGCCTGCTTGCTGCCCGCATCCTGACCCGCCAGCCAGGCAATGCGCCCCTGTTCGAGCCGATCCAGCACAAAGGTGTCATCCCCCAGGGTGGAGTCGCGCACTTCGGGCAGCGCCTCGGCGGCATGGCCCAGCAGCAGCTGGTTGCGCAGGGGCACCATCTGATCGGAGTAGGAGACGAACATATCCTGCCAGCGGGAGGCGCAGCCTCCCAGCAACAGCAGGGCGCCGCAGAGCAACAGGGCGCTGCGGCAGGTTGAGGCGTTGCGATTCATTACAGGCTGAGCAGCGGTCCCAGCGGCTGGCCACCGACCAGATGCATGTGGATGTGGTAGACCTCCTGCCCGCCGTGGCGGTTGCAGTTCATGATGAGGCGGTAGCCATCTTCGGCGATGCCCGCCTCGGCGGCCAGTTTGCGGGCCACGGTGAACATCCGGCCAAGGGCCAGTTCATGTTCGGCTTCCACGTCATTGACGGTGGGGATCAGCACATTGGGGATGATCAGAATATGGGTCTTGGCCTTGGGCTGGATATCCCGGAATGCGGTGACCAGATCGTCTTGATAAAGGATGTCGGCGGGGATCTCTTTACGGATGATTTTGCTGAAAATGGTTTCTTGCGCCATGGCTAACTCCCTTATATGAAACAGAAAATTGAACTAGAACCCCAAGCGGCTCCCGAAAGGGGGGCGAGCAGCACGCCAAGTGTGACACAAGCCGACATTTGACACAGCTGATGTCCCATTCCCTTCAGTTATTGTTAAAAATACCGATAGCCAGAGGGACGTCATCTGCAGCGCCTGTTCAGGGTGGTCTGCAGGGTATCAAAAGGACGGGGTACTCAGGCAAGGGACTTTTGCATATACAGCGGGACAATAATGAAACAAACAATGTCGGATCTCTCCATCTTGCAGCGAGTCTACCTTGGCTTCGCGATCCTGGTGGCCGTGATGGTGGCCAGTTCACTGCTCACATTTCGTAGTCAGGAGACCCTGGGGAACGCACTGGAGCAGGTTACCCAGCAGTCTATGCCGCTGGTGATTGCCAGCAGTCAGACCCAGATCACTCTGCTCAGCGCCAACAAGTGGCTGGGGGATGTGCTCACCGAGCAGGATCCCAAACAGCTGCCGGCCGAAGTGGCCGAACTGAAACAGGCCAAGGCTGCGGTGGGCAAGAGCCTCGACGTCTTGCGCCAGCAGGTGGCCCACCACCCCGAACTGCAAGGGGAGATGAGCAGCCTCAGCCAGCAGGTCGACAGCTACCTGCAACTGACCGATACCCTGCCCGGCGAACACGAGGCGCTGCTCACCCGATTGCACAAGGTCAATCTGGCCAAGGGGCAGTTTCAGGTCAGTCTGCCCCAGTTCAAGAAGAGTCTGGGTGACATGATGGTCACCATCGACGACAGCTTTATCAAGATGCTCTCCGAGACCCTGACCACCAAGCTCTCCGCCATCGAACTCTCCACCATGGACGCCCTCAATCAGACCATTCCGGCCCCCATCGAAGGGGCGCTCAAGCGCAACAAGATGCAGATCGAGGGGTTCAACAGCACCATCAAGGATCTGCAGGGGGAGCTGAAGAACTTCGAGAACGACATGGGCCACTATGTTCACGGCTTTGTGCGCGACACCACCGCAAGCGAAGGGGTGCTCTCCCAGTATCTGGCGCTGATGAAACAGCAGGAGCAGATGCGGGAGAAGAGCAAGCAGGCCAGCGCGCTCATCGTCGAGATCCAGAACCGGCTTGAGCGGATCACCGGCCAGAGTCAGCAGCTGATGAGTCAAAGCATTCAGCACGCCAAAGCCACACAGAGCCAGAGCACCCTGACCCAGGGAACCAGCATCGTCGTCGCCATCCTGATCGCCATGCTGGTGGCTTATACCCTGGGCAAGGCCATTCGCCGTCCACTCAGGGAGTTGCTGCGGGTGCTGACTGAAGTGACTCAGGGCGACATGACCCAGCGCATCGGTTTTCGCAGCAAGAACGAATTTGGTCAGCTGGGCAGCCAGATCAACCTGCTGATTGCCCAGATGGGGGAGGTGCTGGCGCAGCTTTCACAAGCGTCTGCCCAGCTTAACGATGCCGCCCACGGCAATCGCCACACCACCGAATCGGTGCGGGCGGATCTGGAGAAACAGCGCCAGGAGACCGCCTCGGTCGCCGCCGCCATGACCCAGATGGAGGCCTCGGTGCGGGAGGTGGCGCAGGCTGCCAACCAGACCCTGGAGCGGGTGCAGGATGTGGAGAAGGCCTCCGAGATGGGGCGCAAGGTGATGGCCGGCAATATCACCACCACTCATCAACTGGCGGGCAAGCTGCAACAGACCGGCAAGGTGATTGGCGATGTGAGTGCCATGAGCAGCCAGATTGGCAACATCCTCGATGTCATTCGAGGCATCGCCGAGCAGACCAATCTGCTGGCCCTCAACGCCGCCATCGAAGCGGCGCGGGCCGGCGAGCAGGGGCGCGGATTTGCGGTGGTGGCGGATGAGGTGCGCAGTCTGGCGGGCCGCACCGCCCAGTCCACCAGCGAAATCCAGACCATGATCGAGAACCTGCAGCAGGGGGTAGCCAAGGCGGTGACCGTGATGCAGGAGTGCTCTCGCGAGATGGACAGCTGCGTGGATCAGAGCTCTCACGCCAACAACGCCATGGAGGAGGTGCAGGGAATTGTGGTGCTGATCAGCGAC
>OLFS01000937.1_pt1 | contig 25424 bp, 31 predicted proteins | sample 1605491 | NCBI WGS metagenome assembly OLFS01 (sample SAMEA3888921, study PRJEB22519) | human gut metagenome | biome: human gut; feature: human-associated habitat; material: faeces | place: Denmark | collected 2011 | reverse complement strand
TAAAAAACCATCGGCCCATGCCCTTGCCATCTCTGTCCGGGCAATGCGGTCCGCGATATAACGGCTTTTCTCTTGCATGGCCACCCAGCACGCTTTATTCAGAGCTTCTTCTGTCCCTGTTTGCGCTGTTTCTATGAGCTGCTTATACGCCGCCTTAAGCGCCTTCGTAGGCGCTCCGTTCTGGGATAGTCTTTCTATATTCCTCAAAGCCTTGCGGCTCTCAGCGACGATTCTGGGGGTGCCGTAGGCGTTTCTCACGGTCTGCAGGTACTTTGGCAGTACCTGCTGCATAGTGACAGCCTTCCCGCTATTATAGCCATCATACAATTCTCTTGCCATCGATGTCCATGTAGCGTTGCGCCGCATCTGCGAGCGAATGGTACTGATGATGCTTTCTCTCATTTTGACGCCGGCGCCATGGATTTTCTCCGATAGTGTCATCCCACTATCATCCCATGATTTTGACAGGGCTTTCCGCCATGCCTTCACCTGGGTGTCTGTCAGGATCGCCGGCACAATCCCATATCCATAAGCAGCAGCCTCAACCATGGCATCCTGTAATCCCGATAGCTGAAAGAGCGCTGGGTGGTCTTTCCGCAGTTGGGCCAATGCCGCCTCTACTTTGCAGCCCCGATCTAGCAGGGCATAAAGTTCCTCGGCGGCTTCTTTAGCTTCTTCTTGGTATTCACTCTCCAGACGTCTGATTATTCGGAGCAGCGCCTTCTGATCCCTCTTCACCATTGTTCATGCCCTCATGGATAATGTCCAGTTTCTCCTCTGCCTGCTGCTGCCTATAGCTTTCTACCAGCTTGTCGAAGCCATCTGCAGTCAGCTCCGGCAAGTAAGCCGTTAGTACCCGCTTGAACACTTCAACATTGAAATCATCGCCAAAAGAAAGCCCTTTTGCGGTTTCCGCATTCAGCAGTTCTTGCTCCACTTCGCTGATTTTGAAATCGTTTGGATAATTGACCGTGTATTCCAGTGCCACACCGGTCCATCGTTCAAATAGCTTTGCGAGCTTCATTTCGGCAGCTTCTACCTGATCAGCAAAATCAGAAAGAATCTGATTCGTAGCTTCATAGTCCCACGCCTTCGCCATCCCGCTTTGCAGCTTCGAGGATCCGGTGACATTGACCACTACAGCCATTCTATATATTTCCTGCTGCAATAGTGCGATCTGATTAGCAAGGATAGTAGCAGGACCGTCCGGCGGTGCGATGAAGCTTGGCTCATGGCTAGATTCCGGCGGATAGGCCAGCGCGTTATCCGTTCCGATGTCGATATTCTCGGGTTCAGCAGACGGGAAGGTCAGGATGGAAAATGTCTGATTTACTAAAATATCAGATAGCCAGCTTGTCATGTTGTAGATTGCTACATTCGTTTTCAGGATAGACAAGAATTCAGAAGGAGGGAAGGGATTGTGCGTCTTGTGCGCTTTTGCGGCGAGCGGGATAACAGGCACACATCCAAGATTCCACGTGCCGCTCTTCCTGCCCTTTGAGCTGATGTATTCCCATCCGTCTGCGGTCATCGTTCGCTTTGCAAAGACATGTTCATTGCCTGCTTCCGGCTCGAGAAATACAAATTTCAAGATACGGCCAAAGGGATCCAAAGTAACTTCTTCAACTGCGTTGATATCTACCACGTACGCATAAGGAAGATTTCGGCGATTTTCTTCCAAGTCAGATACACGCATGTCCTCGTCGAGGCCTTCTGCACGGTCCATGACGATATAAGAAATTCCATTTAGCTTTGCCGAAATAGCAGCCTTCTTCATGAGTGCTTGGATCTGTGTCCCGAGAAAATCTGTATCTTTAGAAAACGATTCCCAGATGCTGGCTCCTGGTCCTTTCCAGTCTCTCTGCGCTAATGTTTTGAAAATTGGTGACACATGCGCATTAACGCATGGTGCCAGGTAATTTAGATAATAAGCCAGATGGCGGCGCATAGCATATTTCTCATCGCTTTCTCTTGGATGCTTGGTCAGATATTCACCGTCGATAAACCCGCCAATCCCGAAATATCCGTCTTCCAGCATTCTGTATAATGAATGGTTATCGTTTCGCATTTTCGCTCCTTTAGTACTTCACACGGCCGGTTCTAACCTTGGTGAATGCCGGCATCAGATCCTCGCATCCGTACCGCACGGCATCAATAGCGTGGTTGTTCTTGTCTGGATAGGCAGAAATGAATTCTCCATCCTTTGTGCGGGCGTATTCATAATTCACGAATTCTTTATAGGTGTTCGGGCAGCGTGCTTTATCTATAACGATGGCCTCCAGGCTCTGCAGCCATTTGATCCCATAGTCCACGCTATCGGGGTATTTCTTAGCACCGTATACGTGTAGGCCAGCATCTTGCATCTCTCTGATGCTCTTAGGCTCTGCAGAATCGGCGCGGATGACAGCTTTGCTGATCATTTTGCTTTGTATCAACCTAACTGCTGCAGGGTTCGTCAGGTGCGTCTGGTATATCTCATCAAAGATGTATAGCCGTTCGTGCTTTGCATCGTAATGCATACACTCAAAGGCCAGCGGATCCAGCGCAAAGCCAAAATCTAGACCGTAGCGCCTGCGATCGAACTGTTGTAAATCATCCTTCGTGAACGCCTGCTGTACCACATTTTCAAAGACTGTGCCGCCTGTCCCTGTCACTTCGCCCAGATATTCATGACGATACGCCATTTCATTTCTTGCCTTTAGTTTTTCCGCATCCTCAAAGAATTGCGGGCCCAACCAGTCATACGGGACTGATCTGTAATCGGAATGATGGAAAAACCTGTCGGGCTCAGCATTCAGCATCTCTTCATTCACCCAGTTGTCACGGCTCTTTGGCGGGTTATAGGACGAGAAGCACCAGAAGCGTGGACCGCCACGAAGTAATGACTGATTCACGCTTCTGATTTCTTCCATTCCGGAGAACTGGTCCATTTCTTCATACCACACAATCCCTACATACCCGTGCGGCGTTTTCAAAGATTTGATCTTCCCTTTATCATCGACGCCCAGAAAGATGATTTTCTGCCCGGTGCTTTCATTCACCATTTCTGGCGGTGAAATCTTCTTTTTCCAATATGGATTTAGGCTTAATGTATCTATAGCCCATTCCATCTGCTGGTATACGGAGTTTCTGAGGGTATTCCCAACCTTACGCAAGATGACCGCATTGCATTCCGGGTGAGAATGAAGCAAGAGCATGATCTCAATAGACACATACGATGACTTCGTGCTTCCTCGGCCGCCGCCCAGGACATAATAGGTATGCCTATGACGCTTCACATCGCGATGCACTGCCCAGAATGGTTTAGCTATCACATGACTAAGATTGATCCGTGTCATCGATAATCGTTACCCCTCCACCATTTCCATCCATATTATCCTCGAGTTTATCCAAGCCATAGCGTTTTGCCAGCTGCACCGCTGCTTTGATACGATCATTAGCCCCGATTTGCTTTTCTATGGTTTTTGCTTCGCTGCAGCCGCCGCCAGTTCCTTCCACGACAACGACCTCCTCTTTGATTTCGCCGCGCATGGAAGACGTCAGGAACTCCATCACTTCTTTCGCCTTAGCAATGCGGTTCTCCTCTATTGCCTTGAGACGTTTCTCCCGAAACGCTTTTACATAAGGCAGATCTAAGGTTTTGGATGCAATGAATCGGGCGTTCTTTTTTGAATACCCGGCTTTAATGGCCGCCTCTGTCTGATTGCCGGTCTCTATAAAATAATCTACCAGTCTCTTTTGCTTTTCCGTTAGTTCCATATCGGCCATTACATCTGTCACCACCTCTGTTTCTGCCAATAAAAAAGCAGCGGTAAAGCCGCTACTTCATCCTGTACTCAATCCATTCCCGACACAGCTTGCAGATCGCCCACAGCCACCACGGAGTTCTGTTGCCTTTTGTTAACCGCAGTACCTGTAGCCGGGGGCTGGCCTGCACTCTCAATATGGTTTGTAATACGAAAAAGCACGAGCCTATCGACATCAGCTCGTGCTCTTGTGTGAAACCCTGAATGATTAGGAGGTGGCGACCCGTGTGTGGTTCTCTTGCCTCAATTTCACACTATCATTTTACCACACCATTTACTCTATTTTACTATACTCTTTCATCTATTCGGTTTCCATCATTCTCTTCGCCCGCTCCGGATCTCTTTTGACTATCTGAGAAAACTTCCTGATGATTTCCCACTCATCATCGAAGGCCCTGAGCTGTCTCTGTTTTCGTACTCCCTTTGCAGATATACTGCCCGCCGGTCTGCCAGCGCCTTCTCTCTTACCGCCCCTCATGTTTCTTAACCAACCATCCATATAAATTCACCGCCACTAGGATAACCATAGTAACCAGCAATAAGCAGTCAATGGCATGCAAATTATGGAAATCCACCGTTTTCAGCGCCGCCAGGTTGCATGCCAGCAGAATGATAAGCATCCATCGCTCCATAGTTTTTCTTGAATGTGATATAATGAGAACGGTCGAGGGCTTTCGCCCTCTTCCGTCCGGTCATCGTTATTTCTTCAGTGCTTTAATCCCTGCCAGGATTCCGATTACATTGAGGATAATGGCGGTGACCTTTTCTATTACATCTAGCCAATCATTACTCACATTCTTAAACCTCCTTTCTTTTTGAACTGTCTATATTATAGCACATTTTGTTTATTCGTCAATACATTTTATCTAAATATGTCATAAAATCTAAATAGCAGGCTGTCAACTACAGCCTGCTATTTTCGTGCTCATCTGAAATAGGACTCCATGAAAAACGGCTCCAGATCTGCCAGTGCTTCCCCATGGATTTTGTAGATATTCGACTCAGCGAAATGCATCTTTTCCGCGATATCTCCCCACCGCTCGCACTGGATGTACCGTCTTCTGAGAACTGCCCGCCGGACGCCATCTTCTTCCTTGCTTATGAGCTTCTCACCCTTTGTTCTTAACTCAACAAGCGCCAGATAAGCCTTGTTTACCTTCTCATAATAGGCTTCCAGTTTCTCCACGGTTTCTCCGAGATCGGCGCAATGACCGTTCTGCACCTTTTCACCCATCTTGACGCCTTGGAGGTTATGTGTCTCAAACTCCAACCGTCGAAGCTCTTCCTGCAGAGAGAGATAATCAGCCTGCTGCTTTCGGATGGAATTCAGAAATCCCTTCAGCTTCTCCATGTCTCCCCTCACTATTCTCTCCTTTATGACTGATAATGCCTCTGCCGACAGACTACGCTGCAGTACTTCTGCTTTGCGGTGTTCGGGTGAAACAGATGACCGCACTCAGCACAGAGCCTTGGCTTGTACGTCTTCCGGCAAAGTGCCTGCCTTTTTTCGTGTTTTCGCTCGAGCGCGTGTTTCTTCTTCTCTGCCGTGTCGCTTGCCTCGTAGTACTTCAAGAGGATGACCGCGCCTGGATAGTCGTCTGCCTCCCACCCGCGGTCAGAAAGCTGCCGCGCCTTAGTCCAGAAGGCAGCGCTTGCCATCCACTCCAGATCGAAATGCTCCCGCTCGCTGGGCATGATCCCGATATGTCCGCGGGCGTCGCTCTCGATCACCATGAAAAGGTAACCATTTATAAGCATGCCAGGCCTCAGGGTATCCTTCGCCAGCAAGAGCTCGGTCACTCTGGCTCCCTTGCGGAAATAGAGGATCATACTTTGGTCGCCTCTTTTCTTCCTGATGCTAGTGAGCCGCTGGGGTGCTTAAACCGCACCCCGGCTTCCTCGAATAAACATTGCCTCAGCTCCGCCGGCGTTACAAACCCTTTCTCTACTGTGTCGTAAAGTTCCAGGCACATTTTAGCAAACCGCTCTTCCCGTCCGTCTTTCTTCCTAAGCTCGCCGAAGTGGTCGTGGATGACCATGACCGGGATCGCGATCAGTTCTTCAAATAGCCTTGATACCGCTTCATTTTTGGCATGTGTCGCTAATTTTGCTGCTTCCTGTTGGACTGCCTGCGCGCACAAGTCTTTTAGATACTCCGGCTTGACCGTGAGTGTAGCGTTCTTATTCTTTTGACGCTCGATTTTCCTGCGCACTTGTCTGCTGAGCAGGGATCCGGTTGTGTCGATCATGCTTAGCCCCTCCTTGTTAATAATATCCGTTTGCATTATCCATCTGGAAGACATGCACCTGCAGCCCCGCGGGACGGGTTGTGTCTGCATAAACTTTTTTGCACTGAGTCAGAACTACCTGCTTGTCGTCCTCATAGGCGATGCCGTTCAGTCCGTCGAGTACGACCTTTAGGATGTTGTCGATATCCGGCTTCCCTGGCGGAATTTTCCCCGCCATCGCCTCTGCCTTCTTTGCCCGCGGCCATGACTTCGGGAGTGAAAAGACCGCCTCGATCACGACCATCACAGCCCCCTCAAAGCAGGGACCGTGCTGTGCTTCATAAGCCTCCGCAATCTGCCGTTCATACGACTTTGTTCTGCCCGGCGTGTAGACAGTCCCGCTTTTCGAAGAGAACCGCGGCCTTGCTTTGCCCTGCACCTTACCCGGCACGAAGAAATATACCATACTCATCGCTTCCTCCTGAGTAACCATTCGACGGTAAGAAGGACAGCAGCAGTTGCCACCAGCGAGCCCGTCAGCACACCAACGAAGAACCACACCGCACTGCTCATGAGATTCTCTCCTCCCTCAGTCTTTCCGCCTCTCTCGCAGCCATAGCATCCACCTCTGTCTTTAAGCCCATCAGGTCGCGCACCACTCCCCGCTGGTCGTCCTGCAGGTCAGCGACGGCCAGCCAAAGATCCCCGATCTTCCCGAAAAAGAAAGCAATCGTCGCCAGCAGCCCCATCCCGACGATGCAGACGAAGAGCATAACTTCCCACTCAGTCATGAGACCTCCCCATGCGCTTCCCCATGCGCTCCCAGTTGGTTTTCCGCAGCACTTCTTCCATGGTGATGACATAGTGAGGGTGTTTATCAAAGAAGAGCCAGGAATTCATCGTCTTATACATCGTCTCGAGCATCAGCCCCAAGTCTTCCTTTGAATAATCAAATACTGTCAGCTTCACAGCTTTCACCCGATCCGTACTGGACAAGTCCGCGTAGATATGCAAATGTCCACCCAGATCCTTGTCGATATAGATTTCTTTCGGGTCCGTGACGATAGCTCCATCTTCTGTCTGAATAATAATCATGATTCCTCCACTGTATAACCGTGAAACTCCATCCAATACTGATTGACTTCTCGCATTTTCATCAAAGCCTCTGCCTCGCTCTTGCACAGGAAGTCTTTGTTCGTCCATTTATCATCCTTCTCGATGTAGCGATGCATCTGCAGCAATACTTTCTTCTTCGGCGTCCGCCCCGTCCGGTCCGTATAGCTCCGGATCGTCAGCTCGATGCGGTCAGCGCCCTTCACAAGATGGCTTCGCATGACTTACCTCCCTCCTAAAATACAGATCTGTATTTTTCTGACTTTTTCTGACTGCTTACAAAATCAGCTGGTTTGCTATCATAAAAAGATATGTCTAAATCCCGAAAACTCTTTTTACGGTGAGTGAAGGGGTGGAAGGGGTGGGTGTATATGTTAAGGAACACCCACCCTTACACCCCCATTCACCGCGTGAGATTAAACCCTACCATTACATATATTTCCTATATAGAGTTGGTAGGGTTTATGGTAGGGTTTAGGTTCGTTCATCGAGCCTTCGGATTCGTCCGCTTCGTCCGGCCGTTATTTCATATACCTGCACAGGTTCATTCGCCTGCTTCAAGTAACGACGAATTGTTGACGAAGAAATCTGCATCTCATCTGCCAGATTGTTCTGATTCACTACATCCCCGTTCGCTAAATGATGCTCCAGCGTCCGGATGAATTCTTCGTAGCGATCATTTTTGTTCTGCGTCTGCGTGATGTTCCCTTTGACGCGGTTCCCTTCGATGCTGCCCTCGGTACGCTTCGGATCGATATCAGGAGCGAGCGTGTGGATCGGATACTGGAAGAGGATGGCTTTCGGCTTCGGCGTCTTGAACTCACGAAGGATGCAGGTACAGCAGTAAGCGACATCGCACCCATACTGATCCTTTTCCTCCTCTTTCAGCTCGATCGCCGTCAGGTCGATGATGGCATCAGCGTCGCGGGAGAAGACGCCCGAGCCGCTGCCGCGGTCGGTCGCTCGCTTGGCTCCCTGTGCGCCCTTGGAGTGATGGTGACAGTAGATGACAGAGCATCCCAGCTCGCGGCAGATGTAGTCGAACTGATTGCCAAAGTACGCCATATCACTGGCGGCATTTTCGTCACCCGTGATGACCTTGTAAATAGGATCGACGATGATCGCCTCAAGATGCATGTCCTTACACCGCCGGACGATGATCTTTGCCAGTTTATCCATCGGGAGCGCCTTGCCCCTGAGATCCCACACGATGAGATTGCTGGAGCTTGGATGCATCGGCATATCCTTTGCCCGATAGATGTGCTCCAGTCGGTCGATGAAAGATTTCTCGTCGATTTCCAGATTGATATAGAGGACTTTCCCCTGCCGGCATTTCCATCCCAGAAACTCACCGCCGGACGCAATGGCAAGTGCCAGCTGCATCAGCCAGAAAGACTTTCCCGCCTTCGAGGGACCGGTCAGTATAGCCTTGTGCCCCAGACGGAGGATGCCGTCGATCAGGACCGGATTCAGCGGCGGCGGATCATCGATGACCGTATTGAGCGGGAGGAAAGGCGGCAGATCATCCTGCTGCTCCTCCGTCCATGCGAGCCATGCCAGATAGTCCTTCTGCCCCTGATTGACGCCGATCAGAAACTGCTTCTTGCCGTTCCGCGTGACGCCCGGCATGCGGGACAGGCGGGACGGGTTCTTGTTCTGCTCGTCGACCTTGAAGCCGTTTTTATTGCAGATGTCGTAAATATGGGCGACGCGCTCATAGTATTCCTTCTGTGTCGCGGCATCGACATGGACGATGGCATGCACCGATTTCCCGCCGGAGTAGACGATGGCAGCGCATGGCAGCTGCATCTGCCGGATGAGTGCCAGCTGCTGGCCGAGAGGCAGCGTGTCCGACTCCACCAGCGCATAGCGGAAATCTGTCACATTCGCATTCTTAGCCCCTTCTCCGTCCAGTGGATTGATACGGATCCATGCCCCTGCCGCCTCATTCTGCAGGCTGCCGACAGCGCTGGATATCTTCTGAGAATGCTGCAGCGCCTCGACGATCTCTCCGCACGTCCGCTTACACTGGCCATTATCGACAGGCTTCCATTTCCCGTCCTTAGCCAGGAAGGAATTCACCGCCAGTCCGACATACTCATCCGGCTTGAAGAGCGCCTGCAGATAGGAGATGAGGTCCCCTTTCGGGTCCCATTCCTCATCACTTGGCTCATGGAAATCTTCCGGCTCGACCGTTGATGGATCGATCAGAAAATCGGAATCCGTGAAGGTGAACCCCGTCACGGTGCGAACCGGCCCTTCATGACGTCCGGAGGGCTTCCACCCGCCTTCCTTCGCCCACTGGGTGATGACGGCGCCGGTGACCGGCTGCTCGCGGTCTTCATGGAAAGACTGCCACTTCTTGACGCATTCCCCTTCATGGAACTTCCCGCCCCTGCGGCTCCACGCTTCCCAGACAGACAGGGGATAGCCCTCCTTCTGGAGAGCCATGCCCACTTGGATCCATCGTTCATAGCTGTAGTCTGGGTCGATGAAGGCCAAGAGCGGCACTAGATCGAATTTGCTCATAACCGTTTACCGTTCTGGTTTGTAGTACTTCTTGATGACATTGCGCGTGGTCTGCTTGCCGTTCCACTCGGACGTTTCATTATCGACCTCGAAGTCCCCTTCCTGCCCTACGGCGGTCGTCCAGAGCGGGTCATCTGCTCCGCCGATGCCGTTCTTCTTGAGTGCATCACCAAGACCGAGGGCATCGAAGAAGCAGGCAAATTTCCACTTCTGGTTGCTCTTGTAGACCAAGTAATCTGTAAGGCGCGTCTTTGTTTCGTCTTCGTGATGGATGTCCATCAGGATGGTCTTCATCAGTGTGTTATCCTTCTTCGTGAAGCCGGTCTGGCAGTCATAGACCACGAAGTGGTAACGGCCTTTCGGGATAGGATCGAAGAGACCTCCCTTATCCTTGAAATCATCGTCCGAGAAGGTAAACCCAGTAACCACTGTTGCCTTTTCCTTCTCGGTATCCGGCGTAGCATTTCCAAACTGTCCAAAATTCGGCATAGTATTTTCCTCCTAAAATGTAAAATTCGTAACTTAACGTGCGAAATCGAGAAAAAATCTCGCGAACGCATGATTATAAACACAACTCGTGGTTATAGACTAAAACGGAGTGCGGATGTTATTCAACACATAGTATTTGAATCCCGCCCATGTATCAGGTTTGATGAGTGCTTCTACATAGTCTGCAGGGATCTTCGCCAGATTCTCGGCTTTCGCTGCGGGTTCGTTAGGGTCTACTTCGCGGATCGCTTTCAGCAGCTCCCCTTCCGTGATCGGTGAAGGGTCTGCCTCCGATACACCGAGCGCCATCAGACGCGCGAGCTCGTCATACACATTCGTGGACGGGGCTGGCTTCGTTTCTGCGGGCTTCGCGGCCGCTTTAGGGGTGATTCCCTTCTGCACCTTCTTCTTCGCCTGATACGCCTTTTCCATGGTGGTTTTCGGCGGCGTGGTAGGACGTGCAGGGATGATAGACTGGATTTCCTTGAAGTCGAAATCCAGAATATCTGCGAGCCCGAAGCGGTTCTTCGCGTCCGCAAACGGCGTGTGCGTCGCGCGCATTCTCCGCTGGCCGCCAGCCGCCTTCCCTTTGCCGTCTGCGCCCTGTCGGATGATGACTTTGTAGTCTGCAAAGAGCAAGAGATCTGCCCACTCTTTGAGCAGTGCCCCCAGTGAATTGTTCTTGCTCCCCGGGAGCTTCATCTCCCAGTGGTCATAGCTCCCGGTATCATCCGGGCGGGTGACCGTCCGCTGCATCGCGTGTGCCAGGAATACGACATTGAAGCCCATATTCACCAGTACCTCCGCATTAACCAAGAGCTTTGAGAATTCTTCAGCGAGGATCACATAGCCCTTGCCGTAGCCGAATTCTTCGATGCTCTTCTTGTTGCCGTTCGCCTTGCAGATGTAGGCGCTCGCCAGTTTTGCCGCCATATCCGCCGTGTCGATGACGATCGTCGAATAGGGAAGCGACGGGTCGCGCTGGATCTGATCCAGCGTGCCCATGAGAGCGGGCCAGTCCTGAATGGAATCGATGCGATCGACATCCATCCGGCGGCTGCCTCGGTCCAGGTCAAGGAAAAGCGGCGCGGGGAAATGACTGGCGAAAGTCGTCTTCCCGATGCCTTCCACGCCGTATACCACGACCTTGACGGCACTCTGCTGGATACCCTTGTTGATGGTAAGCATATATACCTCCTATGATATATTTCTAAAAGTGAATCGCCGGATGGCTATCACTTAATAGACAGATTCTGTTTTTCTTCCAAAGAAGCGCCGGGGACGGCCTTCCCTGCTTTCAAAAGCTCTTTGATAGCCAGCTTGTCCGGCTTGGTCGTGATGACCTGCTTCATGAAGCACATGGGGATCATATTCTCATCCGGGATGGATACCGTCACGGACTTTCGCCAGCGGATCTGTGCGCTAGGCACATCCGCCTTCTTACCCGCTTCCAGATGCATTGTCAGATAGGTTTTAAGGCTCTCTAGCTTCTTCTGCGCCGACACGGCTCTCGCCGTCAGCTTGTCGACTTCTTCTTTGTACTGCTCGATATCCGACTGGAGATTCTTGATATACCGGCAGATGTTATCCACCTTGGACCATTTCTCCATCTCGAGGTCATCCAGGGCTTTTGCATCCAGTACTTCCCCGGTGCTGCCGTCTACGGCAGTGCCTTCCGGGGTGACAAAGATATTTGCCAGTCTTTCGTCGATTTCATACAATGTCGCCATTTCTCCTCCTATTTTTATGATATGAATCCACCACATTGATAACTTCCCAATAAACATCACTCGGCATTTTTGTAGGTGACATCTGCGCCGGAAGATCCAGCAGATCCTCCGCCACATCCACCAGCTCTGCGAGCGTATCCAGCTCTTCCTCTGAGCAGCCCTCAAGGAACGGCCAGTCCCTCTCACAAAGCTCGATCATCATGTCCCATTCGAGAGAAGACGTCAGATCGATCACCTGCTGCCTGTCACCCATCTGCTGCTCGATGGTGCTAAACATCATCTGCAAATGCTTCACCAGCGCTGCTGCGTCTCTCAGAGGGTGCCGCCTCATCCTGTAGCCGATTTTTTCGTGGATCATGCGGCATCGCTCACTGCAGGTGCCCTGTTTCTTGCTATTGTGAGCATTGTAGTAAGTCTTACCGCAGATCCGGCACTGATGCGGATACATCCGCTTCGGCTTCGTGTTCAATCGGCTCGCCTCCCAACCAGTCATCCCATGCGTCATCCGCGTGCTCCATCTCGTATTCTTCCCGTTCAAGGCGGCGGCGGGCGGCTTCTTCATCGAAAAAGCCAATGCCGCACACCATGTGATTTTCAAGCTCTGCCATGATTCCTCCTATTTCTGGTATAATAGAGGCAGGAATGTCACTCAAAACTTCCTGCCCGAGCCTTAGCAGTAGCCGCTGCCAAGGCTCTTTTTCTTTACTCTTTCTCGATGACCTGCATCTCACAGCACCTCACTGTATCACAGCACATCCGGCGGCGATAAATGCCCAGCCGAGAGCGACGCCTGCGGCTGCCGCCGCGTCTTTTACGATTCCCATGAAGAAATCGCGACGCTCCGCATTCCCGCGATGCGTATTTTCGGCTGTCTGCGCAGCCATCATCTCACGCTCGCGGGCCTCCATCATCTGATGGACTACCTGGATTGCTTCTGCACTACTCATATTTGTTTGCCTCCCTGACTTCCGTAACCACTCTGGAGGCCGCCATGTATCCGGCAACTGCCCCCTCACGGAGCCGTGCCATCGTGTCCTTCGAACACAAACGGGCGGATGCCGCCATATTCATATTGCGGGTTTCCTCGTGGCGCAAGAAATGCACCATGCTTTCGATCAGTGCCTTCGACTCCACCATCTGCATGGCAACGGCGAGTGCGTCAGCCTTCCCCGTCAGGTAATCCTCGACGCAGGTGTCTTTGCACGCGACAAGCTCGACGCCTGCATCCGCGCGGAGCGCACCCAATTGTGCGAGGATCACTTCTCTCATTGCTTTTTCTCTCATTTCGTTCCTCCTTTAGGTCGTCTCCATGGCCTTCTCCTCATTCTGTCTGGCTCGCCAGACAGAAATCCTTGTCCCTTCCTTCGCCTTTTTCACGGCTTCCAAGAAGGTCCCCGGTCTATCTTTCAGCCCCTCGCGTGCCTTCCACTCAAGGAAGGCATCCATGTCTGTAGGGTTGAACATGAACCGCTGGCCAATCCTAAAGCAGGGGATTTCCCCTGCCCTGCAGTACCTTCGAATGGTACTGACTGGGAGACCGTGGGTCTCGGCGTATTCTTTCGCGGTCATCCACTTTTTTTCTTTTCCCATGATGTGTCCCTCCTAATGGTTACCTAAGCTCTGGGATCTGTCGCAGAATGTCCCAAAGCGCCGTGTGCGGGGCGTCCATAGAGATGTTTGCCCATCTCTCGCCCCATTCGAATGTCGCCTTGACCATGCAGTCGCTGGCACCACGATCTAAGATTTCGAGCGAAATGAGCGGCACGCCGGCTTTCTGCAGTGCCTGGCAGAGCAGGGCGACCGCCTCTGCGCGTGCTTTCTTCTCTTTGGCGATTGCCTCGTTCCATTCTTCGTCTATCATGATTCCTCCTTTAGGCAGTCTCATTCTTTCCTGAAGCCTCTTTTTGCAGCCGTTTGAGCTGGCTGCGGAAGTCGAACTCATTCCCGCGGTCACCGCCTTTGATGACGCGGCAGGTATGCCGCTTCTCTTCGGCGATCTTCCGCTTTTCCACCTTCGCCTCCGCCTTGAGGCGCGCCATTCCTCCTTTGAAGTCAAAGGGACGCGCCCCCAGCTGCTGCTCTTCCCATTTTTTCTTTGCGGCGGCCTGCGTGGCCTCCATTTCCGCCTTCATGGCGGTCTTAAGGTCTTCAAGCTCGAACTTGAAGCTCTTTCTCCCGTTGTGGTAAAACGGAAAAGCTCCTTTTCTGATGAGCCGCCGGATCTCACCGTACTTATACCCGGTGAGCTTGGCGGCCTGCGAGATGTTCACCCACATTACTACCTCACCCTCTTTTTAGCGTTTGTCACATTTCGTGACCGTCTTGCTTAAAAAAAATCGTTTCTACTGCTTTCCCATAAAATCTCGCGAGCTTTACCTTGATTTCGTCCCTCGGCACGCGTTGCCCAGTTTCATACATCGTCAGTGCGGAAACACTGATTCCACAGGCACTCGCTACTGTAAGGCGGGGAAGATTACCGCGTAATTCTCGCAGAGTAGACCCAATCGCTGCTGCATCTGGCATTCTATCACCTCCATCTATTTGTCACGTATCGTGACTACATGAATACTATACCACTCGTCACGATATGTGTCAACACGTTTCGTGATTTTTTCCTAGACGCTTATCACGTTTCGTGATATATTATTGGCAGATGCTGTGTTTTGATAAGGAGGTTTATCATGAATTTTCACGAACGGTTAAAAGCTCTCCGCCAGTCAAAGAAAGTAACTCAAGATGAATTTGCTAAATTAGTTGGTATAAGTCGAAGTGCTATTGGTATGTATGAATCGGGGAAACGGCGTCCTGATTACGAGACACTGGAAAAGTTAGCTGATTTCTTTAATGTTGATATGGATTACTTATTAGGCAAGAGCGATACCAATACAGATATTTTCAAACTCAAAAACATTGTCCCCATTGAAAGACGCATGGTCCCTATTATCGGGCAGATCGCCGCCGGAAAGCCAATACTCGCGGATGAGCACATAGAGGCCTTTCTGCCCTGCGATACTGGCGTACACGCAGACTTCGGCCTTGTGGTAAGCGGGGACAGTATGATTGGTGCCGACATCCATGATGGTGATGTGGTATTCATCCGCAGCCAGCCCGTCGTGGATGATGGCCAGATCGCCGCCGTCCGTATCGACGACGACGCCACCCTGAAGCGCTTCTACAAAAATCCAGACGGCTGCACCCTCGTGTCCATGAACCCGCAATATCCGCCGATGATCTTTAACTCTGACAACTGCGACTCCATCCAGATCATCGGGCTGGCAGTGGCGAAGTATTCAGTGATCAAGCAGTAGCGCCGAGTTTTTTCTATTGACAGTTATCACTTGTACTTATATAATGGAGATACACAAGGAGTGCAGATACCTCTACGGGGGCCTGTACGGGAAAGTCTTCTCCATTATTGGAGGAGGCTTTTTTTCGTGAAAGATTTCAAAACGATCGATGAACAACTTGCTTTGCTTCGCTCAAGAGGATTGATTATTCCCAATGAAGAGAAGGCCCGACTGTACCTTCTCACGAACAATTACTACAACATCGTCAACGGGTACAGTAAATATTTCCCCCGCGACGGAGAAATTTACACTGCGGGTACCACCTTTGATGAGGTATGGCATCTGTACATCTTTGACAAGGAAATAAAGAAAGCTTTTCTGGAAGCGATCCTGAATGCCGAGTCTCATTTGAAGGCGGTTTTGGCCTATCGTTTCGCCGAAAGATTCCGTTCCCCTTATGCTTATCTGAGCCCCCAATGCTATGATCAGAACAAAATCTCTTCTGCCTTGCGAGTGATTTCCGCTTTGTCCCAATTCATTAAAAAATACAGTGGGACCAAAGACACAAGCATTTACCATTATGTCCATCATCATCACGATGTCCCCATCTGGGTCCTCGTGAATTATATGGATTTCGGTTCTCTCCGGTATATGCTTTCTAATGTACGTCCTGATCTACAAAATGCAGTGGCAAAGGATATGATGAATTTCGTCAGGTTATGGATCCCGGATGCGAAGAAATTTCCGCCGGAAGTCCTGCTCAGTTTTATGGGGAATATAAACGCCGTGAGAAATGTATGCGCGCACAATAACCGGTTGCTTGGTTTTTCCTGCTACCAGAATTGCCGGCGCTGGGACCCGCTTCATGATTCCCATCCCGTCAAGAACCTGCGCAGCGTTTATTCCGTATTCATTACGCTTCAGTGCTTTTTAACGGAAACCGAATATGGGGCACTGCATAATGCGGTCCGTAAGCGGATGAACCGTCTGGGCCACTGCCTGCACTCCATCACCCTAAATGATATTCTCCGGACCATCGGCTTCCCTGATAACTGGAATGCGGATACCGCCAAAATCCAATTTGGAGGAAATTCCTATGAATACTCCTTTCACTTTCTTTCTTGCCCAACTCTTTAGAGAAGATGTCTCTTGTCCAGAATTTGATTTCCTTTTTAGATAACTATGTGCCTGAAAACCAGCTTCATAAAAGCATTTTTCAAAATTATTGTGGTTTCACCGGCATTCCGCAAGACATCATTTTGCGATTAAAGTCTTATGTCGTGAGCATAACGCCAAAAGTCCCTCTTCCATCAGTTCGTATCGTGTAGGTTGCAATTTTGCGAACGCCCGCAAAATTGCAGAAAGGAGTGTTTTATGGATGATCTGATTATTTATAACACCGATGACGGCGAGGCCAATGTGAGCTTGCTCGCCAAGGATGGGACTGTGTGGTGTACGCAGGCGCAGATAGCTGAGTTGTTTGACCGTAGCGTTTCTACTATTTCCAGACACATTGCAAATATTCTCAAAGAAAACGAACTAAATGAGAAAAGCAATTTGCGTTTTTTGCAAATTGCAAATTCAGATAAGCCCGTTGCGCTTTACAGCCTGGATATGATTCTAGCCGTTGGTTTCCGTGTCCGCTCTCCCAGAGGCACTCAGTTCCGACGGTGGGCCAATTCCACATTAAAAGAATACCTGCAGAAGGGGTTCGTCCTCGACAGCGAGCGCCTGAAGAATCCAGATGGACGCCCCGACTATTTCGATGAACTCCTCGCAAAGATTCGGGATATCCGCGCCAGTGAAAAACGGTTCTATCAGAAGCTTCGCGACCTCTTCGCCCTGTCTTCTGACTATGACAAGACAGACCGGGCGACCATGCTCTTCTTTGCCGAAACGCAGAATAAGCTGATTTACGGCGTCACCGGCAAGACCGCTGCGGAGCTGATACTTTCTCGTGCGGACGCCTCGCAGCCGAATATGGCATTGACCTCCTGGCAGGGAAGCATCGTGCGCCGCAAGGATATCTACACCGCCAAGAACTATCTCACGGCGGATGAACTGGATACGCTGAACCGCCTGGTAACCATCTTCCTTGAAAGTGCTGAATTCCGCGTAAAGCGCCGCAAAGATCTGACGCTTCCCTTCTGGCGTTCTTCTGTGGACAAGCTCCTCGAGGATCATGACGTCCCGCTGCTCGCATCATCGGGCAAGGTGTCCCGCCGCCAGATGGAAGAGCGCGTAAATGATATTTATACGGCGTTCGACGCGCGACGTAAGAAGTCGGATGCCGCCGCCGCCGACCGCGAAGATTTAGCAGAACTGGAAGCGGATGCACGTCTGATTTCCCTCGAAAAGGAATAAATTGGCAACCGCCCGCCCAAATCGCCCCCCGAACTGGCCGGACGCATTCGGAGAGCGCAAATTTTTTCCTATTTTTCCTACGGTTTCCTATTTCATCTAATTTAGTTTCAAAACCGACCGTTTTTGAAACTAAAGGCTCTCCGATTCATCGCTTAGTTTCAAATTTCCCACTTTTTGAAACTAAAGACATGCTGGCAAGGTGGGAGAAAGGAGTTCGCTATGCCGGGACGATACAAAGAAGGAACGGTTCACTGGGAAGAATCACGGCAGCGGTGGCGCGCCTTTGTCTCCGTGGATGGCCGCCGCTATTCGAAGCGGTTTCTTAGCCGCGATGAGGCACTGGCATGGACACAGAAGATGCGTCTCGCCGCGCATGATGGATCCTTCGTAGCGCCCTCCGCCATTTCTCTGGGCGAATGGCTCATCAAATGGCTGGGAACATACAAGAAGCCCACGGTAAAGCCTTTGACTTATGAGCGCTATCTATTCACCGCAAACAAAGCGCTGCCGCTCGCGGGGATCTCTCTGCAGAAGCTGACCCCCACCATGCTTCAGGAGCTCTACAACGCCCTGACGCCCGACTGTGCCAAGAAGCTCCATGTGCTGCTCCATGGTGCCATTCAGAAGGCATGGGAGCTGGGGATGGTCAGGAAAAACGTGATCACCTTCGTAAAGCCGCCCCGCGTCATCAGGCAGGAGAAAGGGATCTTTACCAGCGAGGAGCTAAAGAAGATGATGGAGCTGGCAGAGTCAGATCCGAAGCTAAAGCCTTACGCACTCTTTCTTCTTGTGGCCATCAATACCGGCATGCGCCGCGGGGAGCTGCTCGGTCTTCGCTGGTGCGACGTCGACCTCGAAGACCGCACTCTTTTCATCCGCCAGCAGGTGCAGACGCTTTCAGGTGGTACGCTCATCATAGACACTCCGAAGACTGCCGCGGGCAAGAGAAAGATCTCTATCCCGACCAAGGTGTACCAGAAACTCAAAGAAGCGAAAGTAGCGCTCCCCGCTATAGACGAAGAAGAGCACGACCTCGTATTTCTAAACCGCGCCGGGACGCCTGTCCGCCCTGAAGCGATAGAAAAGATGTGGAAATACCTCATGTCCAAATCCGGCCTGCCCTACAGGAATTTCCACTGCCTGCGGCATACTCACGCCACACTGCTGCTGGCGAACGGCATCCCCATTATTGAAGTCTCTCACCGGCTGGGCCATAGCAGCGTGACACAGACGCTTGACATGTACGGCCATGCGATTCCCTGCTATGATAAAACCATCGCCGAGAAGATCGACGCCATTTATAATTAACCAAACGAAAAGAGCACCCATTTCGGGGTGCTCTTTTAACATAAGTCATGCGGCTTCTTTTTCTAACATGGCTACTACATCGCGGTTTTTCTTCATAATGTTGGAATCATTTTTCATTTCCCTGAGTGTCATCCACTTGTACTCTACACCATCAAGAACGAACTGCCTTTGCCTTAATGTTTCCGGCCAGCTTGTAATCTTTGCCATATAGAGATTGTGTTCGTATACCTTTCTTATACGATCACTTACGGAAAATTTTGTGTACACTTGAACATCTAGCCACTGAAGTTTCGTTTTAGCTGCCGGTACATGCAACGTTTCAGCAGTTCTCCTCGCAAGTACCTCGACTTCATTATTGTCTGGTGTCATGAAGTTAAGAAGCAGCCAGCACTCCCATCGCTCGTCCCAATAGACAAGGAACCTATTTGAATACTCGCAGAAGGTATCTTTCACGGCGATAAGCGAGAACTTGTGCTTGATCTGATCCATTGATTTAATCTCCTTCCACAAAATTTCATGATTGTACGGTTTTATAAATGCCTTTTGTATATCTATTATACTCCAAATCGTAGCTAGTACCCCTAGTAAAATCATCCCTTGCTGGAACGGTATGTCGCCAGTCCACGCACTGATCAGAAATGCTAATGCGGTAAGTGTATTAAATGAGGCTTGCGTCTTGGAATGGCCTATTTCATTTCCTCTTGATACTAGATGGTTTCTCAGATCATGGTCTTGTACATACATATACCGTGCCTTCTTAAAATAAAACAGGGGACGACCTTATAAGAAGGTATTTCCCCTGTTCAAACTTGCTGAAAGTCCCAACGGGGACCAACTGCGCCCAAATTGTGCGCCCACTCAATGTGCGCCCAAATGCGCTATTTTATTTTATCCGATATGATCGGAGAAATTCTGGTGCGTCTAGAGGGATTCGAACTCTCGACACCTGGTTCCGGAGACCAGTGCTCTATCCACTGAGCTATAGACGCTTAACAAGCGTTATTATAGCATATGGAAAGAAAATAAGGAAGGGGAAAAGATGTCTCGCTTTTGCCCAACAGGAGGATACGAACCAGATACCGCTCTCCTCCAGTGCCGGATCCTTCAAAACTATTTTTCTACAAATACTCTCGGGATGCGCTTCAGGTCGCACATGATTTCATGCGGGATGGTCTCAGCCACAGCAGACACTTCATCGACAGTGATTTCTTCCTCTCCCTGCTTGCCCATGAGGATGACTTCATCGCCGGGACGGACTTCGTCATCGCAAGCGACCATGAACTGATCCATGCAGATGCGGCCGACGATCGGGCAACGCTTGCCATTGATGAGGACGACGCCCTTATTGGAAAGGCTTCTGTGCCAGCCGTCCGCATAACCGATCGGGACAGTCGCAGTCTTCATATCCTCTTTGGCGACATAGGTACCGCCGTAGCCGATGGCTTCGCCCTTATGCAGGATCTGGACATGGGTGACATGGCTCACGACGCTCATCGCATACTTGAGGTCGAGCTTGTTCGTCATGACGTCCGATGGCTGCGGCCCATAGATGATAATGCCCGGACGGGCAAGGTTATGCCAGCTTCTTGGGATATCAATGACACCGGCACTGTTGGCGGAGGAGATCACGAAGTTTTCATCGACCGGCATGTAAGAGATCGCTTCATCGAAGCGGTCGAGCTGCTTCAGTGCGGCATCCTTTTCCTTATGGTCCGCTGTCGCCATATGGGTGAAGGTGCCATGTGCATGGATGTGCGGATAGGCTTCGAGCTTTTTGAGGAGCGCAGGTACATCCTCCGGATGAGTTCCGATGCGGTTCATGCCCGTATCGATCGGCAGCATGACTTCGATCGTTTTCTTCGAAACAGCAGCGATGGCTTCCAGGGCGTCAAGATCGACGGTATCATCGATCGGCATGATGAGGTCTTTGTTCACACCGATAGGCATATCCTCCGGCAGCGGCAGTCCCAGTACATAGATCGGGCAAGTGAATCCGGCGTCGCGCAGCTCCGCTCCTTCTTCCACACGAGCGACAGCAGCAGCGACGTAGCCTTCCTCGAGGGCGATGCGCAGCGTTTCCTTCGCGCCATGTCCATAGGCATTCGCCTTCACGACAGCGAGCACATTCACTTCCTTCGGCAGATGCGCGCGGATGACCTTGAGATTGTGACGAAGCGCATTCAGATTGATTTCCATGTAAGAAACCGGCATTTGTATTCCTCCCATTCTTTTCTGCCGTCGGCAGAAATGAAAAGCACCGCGCCAAAAGCATCAGGGCGATGCCTGATACTTTGAAGCCTCGGTGCTTCCTTTTATTTTTATGCATCTATCATACCGCGATTGGAAGGAAATGGCAATGGTGCGCCATGCGATTGTGTGAGTAATGATATAACGGGTTCGATAGGTTTGACAGGTTCTACGGGTCCTAAGGAAACGCTGATTAAATCGCAGAGTCGAATTTCATATGGATTTTTATACATAGCTTCGTCATCATCCTCCTTAAATAGCTCGCTATTCGCGTCAGATGATTCCTTGCTCTGTATAAAAATCCAAGAATGAAATCTAACAACGATTGAATCAGTGTTTCCCTAATGCCGCGATATCGGGTCAATAGACAGAAAGATGAACCGTTTTTCTCTCACTGGCCATACGTCATCGGACGTTCTGCTGCCACGGACATTTCCTCTTTCCCACCATAAGGCATAGCAGCTTTGGGTTTCTCGAAAGACGGAGCACCGCCAATGCCAAAGTAGCGTTCAAAGAAACCTTTGAACTTGTCGATTACACTCTGTTTCTTTTTGGCACGTGTCCCAGACCCAAAGCGGGAAATCGGTGGGAGAAGGGCATCGATATCAGTTCCCGCGGTCTTGATTTCCCCATCACGGAAAGCGTTTTCCATATAACGGCGGGTATCGTCCTCCTTTAGCCGTTCCCCCTGAATGATAGCTGAAAGATCCTCTTCTCTCTTTTCTGCGACATAGCCATTCCACTCATTCAGGATATCTCCCGACTCATTGACACCGGCTATGAAATTCTCGATGAGATCCTTCTTGCTGCGAAGCTCAGGGCTCGCGTCGATAGCCTTACGAATGGAAATCAGCACCTCTTTATCCTCACAATGGGTATCATGATACTTTTTTACCAGCATCAGGATATAGTCGATATTGATCTCCACCTGGCGGATGAGCTCCGTCTCGAAGACTACATCCTCCGTGACATCTTTTTTATCATGCTTTTTCCTGCGGTCCCACTCTTCTTTGATATCGAGATACCGCCCCTGGTAATCCTGCCAGTCACGGGCGGAAAGAATTTCCCTCCCTTTGAATTCATCGAAAGACGAAAGCAGATTTCTCATGCGAAGCAGGACGCCGAAGAGCAAGATGAATTCCTTCTGCTTTTCTTCGCTGATGATACTTCCGCCCAGAGGAAACTTATCCTTGAGCCTCTTCACGAAATCCACATATCCATCCCTGTGCTTGCCATCCGTATCCGTATAGCCTTCATAGTAGTCCTTGAAGCGGCGCATAAGCACGATGCCTCCGGCATTTTTATCCCCGAAGAGAGAAATCGCACTATCCACCCGTTTCGAAAGATTTCTAAAGCAGACGATATTTCCAAACGTCTTCACCGCATTCAGAATGCGGTTCGTCCGGGAAAACGCCTGAATGAGCCCATGCATCTTGAGATTCTTATCCACCCAGAGCGTATTCAGCGTCGTCGCATCGAAGCCAGTGAGGAACATATTCACCACGATGAGCAGATCCAGCTCCTTATTCTTCATGCGGAGCGAGACATCTTTGTAATAATTCTGGAATTTATCGGCTGACGTATCGTAGCTGGTATGAAACATCGCATTGTAGTCCTCGATCGCATGCTCCAGAAAATCCCGTGAATTCCTGTCGAGAGCCGATGTATCCTCCGAATTTTCCTCCCCCAGAAGCCCCTCCGCTTCCTCTTCATTGGGCGCATAGCTGAAAATCGTCGCGATCTTCAGCTTCTTTGTCGGATCGGCCTGCATTTGCTTCTTGAACTCTTCATAGTAGAGCTTCGCCATCGGGACACTGGCCACCGCAAAGAGGGAATTAAAACCAGACAGACGCTGCTTCTGCTTGATTTCCTCGACCTGGTTCTTCCCGGACGCCACCTCGCTGATATTCGTCAGTGCCTGATAGACATACGTCTTATCTCCGCGATACGTCTTCTGATCGAAATGCGTGAGAATGTACTTCACCACCACAGAAATTCGCTCCGACGCCATCATCACCTTTTCGCGATTGATATCCCAGACCATCTCATCGGAGATATCCTCATCCGCCTCCATCGTCTTGATGTAGTCCACGCGGAAAGGAAGCACATTTCTGTCGCGGATGGCATCCACGATGGTATAGCAGTGCAACTGGTCGCCAAACGTCTGCGCCGTCGTGAAGAATTCCGGATTCTTCCCACGGCCCGCATTGACAGAGAAAATCGGTGTCCCCGTGAAGCCGAAGAGATGATACTTCTTGAAATTTTTCACAATCGCCGAATGCATATCGCCGAACTGGCTTCGATGGCACTCATCGAAAATGATGACCACATGCTCATCATAGACCGGATGCCCCGGATTCTTCTTGATGAACGTCGAAAGCTTCTGGATCGTCGTGATGATGATACGCGCTGACGGATCTTCCAGCTGCTTTTTTAAGACCGCCGTCGACGTATTGCTGTTCGCCGCCCCCTTCTCGAAGCGGTCATACTCCTTCATCGTCTGATAATCCAAATCCTTACGGTCCACAACAAAAAGCACCTTGTCGATATACGGCAGACGCGAGGCGAGGCGCGCCGTCTTGAAAGACGTCAACGTCTTCCCTGACCCCGTCGTATGCCAGATATAGCCTCCCCCATCGACCGTACCATACTTCTTATAATTGTTCGCTATCTCGATCCGGTTCAGAATCCGCTCCGTCGCCGTGATCTGATACGGACGCATCACCATCAGCATCTTTTCTGACGTGAAGATACAGTACCGTGTCAGAATAGAGAGAATCGTATGCCGCGCAAGAAAAGTCTTCGTGAAATCGATGAGGTCAGAAATCACCGTATTATTCGCATCCGCCCAGAAACAGGTGAATTCGAAGCTGTTGCTCGTCTTCGTCCGGCTCGCCCCGCGCTTCTCATTCTCCTTCACCGCATTGAAGCGCGTACTGTTCGAATAGTACTTCGTATTCGTCCCATTGGAAATCACGAAAATCTGTACATACTCGTAGAGCCCTGCCCCTGCCCAGAACGAATCCCTCTGATACCGATTGATCTGATTGAATGCCTCGCGGATCTTCACCCCGCGCCGCTTCAGCTCCAGATGCACCAAAGGCAGCCCGTTTACCAGGATCGTCACGTCATAGCGATTGTCATAGGAAGCCCCATTCTCCTTCCCATTCTCATACTGATGAATCACCTGCAGGCGATTATTATGGATCTGCTTTTTATCAATGAGCGTGATATTCTTCGTCGACCCGTCATCCCGCTTCAAGACCTGGACATTGTCCTCCTGGATCTTCTCCGTCTTCTCCTTCGCATGCTCATTCGGGTTCGCAAGGACGTGATGGAAGAAATCATCCCATTCCCGATCTGAGAAATGATACTGATTCAGCGCCTCGAGCTGCTTGCGGAGATTTGCGACAAGATCCTTCTCCTCATGGATAGAGAGATATTCATAGCCCTCTTCGCAGAGCATACGGATGCACTCCTTCTCCAGCTCCGCTTCACTCTGGTAGCTCGTGGATCGCCGCTTCTCCGGCGTATATTCCGTGATGACGGTATTCTCAGACGTTTCCGCAACGACTTGGAATTGTGACATAGAGGTTCTCCTTTCTTCCTTTGAGCGCAAACTTTGGACTATCCCTTTCGCTCCTTGAAGGTGAGCAGCTTATCTCGGTAGTATTCATACTGCTTCCTCCGCGCCTCGATCTCCGCCGGAAGACCGTGGGCGATATCGGTGGTGAGTGCGTCGAAGCGATCGAGGATGGAGACAATGCGTGCCTGTGCCTCCAGCGGTGGTAACATTACTACAATATCCGCCAATTTGCTTGGTGTGACCTCAATCACTTTCGTACCATGCGCCAATTTTCTTTTTTGCGCATCAAAATGTATCGAATGAAAAAAATACGACAAGAACTTTGGATTTTGATTGTGCTTGATTATCGCGGTATGTCCACTTACAGCAATACATTCGTTACCAATCCACGCAGTACAAGAGCAAACGTCTTCCACATTTTCACTAGTCACGGCCATCACGATATCCCCGGGCTCAGCCTGCTTGGACTTTTGGAATATCTCGTCATTCACACAGGTAATTGCACTCCTGGTATAAGTGTCAAAATGTGTATACAACTGTCCATAGTGAATACATGGTCTTCCGTGCTCCTTAAAATCTTTCTTCTGAAAATTCCCTCCACGAACGATATTTGAAATGAGTCCCAACTTGACAGGTGCATACCCAAATACATACTGCACTAATTTAATTGCGTTCAGCTCTGTCTGTCTGTCTGTCTGTCTGTCTGTCTGTCTGTCTGTCTGTCTGTCTGTCTGTCT
>OLFS01000926.1_pt1 | contig 25584 bp, 22 predicted proteins | sample 1605491 | NCBI WGS metagenome assembly OLFS01 (sample SAMEA3888921, study PRJEB22519) | human gut metagenome | biome: human gut; feature: human-associated habitat; material: faeces | place: Denmark | collected 2011 | reverse complement strand
GATGCCGCTGCGCGGTGACAGACTCAAACTGATAACATCGCCTCGAGTACCTCTCGGCTCGTAAAAAAATGTCCCCACTCGGGGTCTTCGTAGGGGACGGCCAAGCCTTTCCAGCCCGTCAGGTGCTGACCAACGAGAAGCGCAGGACGGTTGCTGGAACGGACAGCTGTGGCTGGGCGTCCCGCTCAGAATAGTGGCTACATTCGTAACAGACTAAGGGCGATGATTTTATGAATCAACATTTCCACCCGGAACGTTGGAAAAGTGGACAGATATTTTAATTTTCGTTATAATTAAAATCGTAGATGTCTGCATGGGAAGATTGGCCTATATGCCATTTTCTGCCTTTGGGCAAGATCCCTATTTCTTTTAGCTAACGATGTAAAAAGGGACTGTCGCACGGAGACTTCTACCATCATGCGTGGTCCCTTTACTTTATAGTTGTACGTGGTTTTTAGTTCATAGATGAGGACTTTGAATTTAAAAATCTTCACTAAAACTACAAACTGCAAACTTAAAACTCAAAAGAGGCTGTCGCACATGCGACAGCCTCTTTTGCTATGACTTATTATCAGGGGAGAATCAGAGGAGGAGCTGTTTTGGAGACGCTATCGACGAAAGGGTCTATTTCTATTAAAAATAAATACAGTAATGAGCTCCTGCCAATTGTTTTAGTTATTGCCGATTACATCGCCATCTGGCTGGCCGAGTATACATCTTATGAACTGCGGGATTTTCTCGTTCCCGAAACGCATTTTCATCTTTCCTGGCTCAGTATCCACGTCATCATACCAGTCGTATACATCCTTTTTTTACAATTACATCATCTTTATACACGACGTATGCAGTTCTGGCAGGTCATTTCAGGCCTTTTTAAATCTGTCTTTTATGCCGTAGCCTTACTGATTTTTTTCATCTATATCGCCCAGACGGCAGCTTCGACGTCGCGGCTCTTTGTGGCCTTATTGTGGCTGACCTCTTTCCTTTTCCTGATAGCCGAACGATATATCGTCAAACATATCCTGGGGCATTTCAAACTGCTCCAGCTGCCGGTCCTCATCATGGGAGCCGGTAAGACAGCAGCCATCGTATTGGATTATTTTAAGCACGATACGGGCGTCAGCTATGATTTCATCGGCTATCTGGAGGACTATACGCCAGAAGCGAAGGTAGCGGCCATGATGCCGCATTTAGGCCGTTTTGAAGATGCCGAAGCTGTCATCCGCCAGACCGGTGTCCAGCACGTCATGGTCATTGCACCGGGCCTCAGTAACGACGCTGTCCAGGACATCGTCTATCGCGTCCAGCCTTTGGTCAAGAAAGTTGCCTTTATCCCCGATATGGGCAGCCTGCCGTTGGCGACGCTCGATACGGAAAGCCTCATCGACGGCCATATCGTTTCCTTCAGCTTCCGAAACAACCTGGCTCTCTGGTACAATCGGGCTATTAAACGTATTTTTGATCTTGTATGTACTAGTGCAAGCCTTATCTTAGGGGGGCCATTTTTAGCTGTTATAGCTTTATGGATTTATATAGATTCACCCGGGCCGGTTATCTTCAAACACCGTCGCGTCGGCCGGAACGGTAAAGAATTCAACTGCTATAAATTCCGCAGCATGTGTGTCGATGCCGACGTCAAACTGAAAGAGCTCTTGGCACGGGACCCGCAGGCCCGAAAAGAATGGGAAACCGAATTCAAATTGAAAAATGACCCGCGCATCACCAAGAGTGGGACCTTCCTGCGCAAGACCAGCTTAGACGAATTGCCGCAGCTGTTCAACGTTCTCAAAGGCGAAATGAGTCTCGTCGGGCCACGGCCCATCATTCAGGACGAAGTCCTTAAATACGGCCCGTACATCAAGGACTTTTACATGGTCCGTCCCGGCATCACCGGCATGTGGCAGACCAGCGGCCGCAGCGATACGACATATGAGGAACGCGTTCAGATGGACACTTGGTACGTCCGTAACTGGAACGTCTGGTTCGATATCGTCCTTATTTGGCGCACCATCGCCGTCGTCCTGAAACACAAAGGAGCGTATTAACGATAAGCCTCCCCTTATAGGGGAGGTGGCCCAACGGGCCGGAGAGGTTGCTTGTACTTTCGCAGACCGCCTCGGACTCAGATGCCGCTGCGTGGCAACAAACTCAAACTGACAACGACGCTTCGGGAAGCCCTCAGCGCGTAAAAAGCAACCTCTCAGTCAGCAGAGCTGCCAGCTCCCCTACAAAGGGAGCCTAAGCCTCTCCTCATAGGAGAGGTGGCCCAACGGGCCGGAGAGGTTGCTCTTGCTTTCGCAGGCCGCTTCGGAATCAGATGCCGCTGCGCGGTGACAGACTCAAACTGATAACATCGCCTCGAGTACCTCTCGGCTCGTAAAAAAATGTCCCCACTCGGGGTCTTCGTAGGGGACGGCCAAGCCTTTCCAGCCCGTCAGGTGCTGACCAACGAGAAGCGCAGGACGGTTGCTGGAACGGACAGCTGTGGCTGGGCGTCCTATGCATAGCCGGTGTTTATGACGAGAGGACTTGGTCGTAATACAATCCTGAGTCTGTTGCGCTGACAGCTCCCATTCATAAAGGAGCCTTGGCCTGTGCTATTGTAGGAGGCGTCACGTGGGTGGCCTGTCACAGGTCTTGTGATGAGGTTCTTTACCGGAAGGGAAAATACAGGAGGTAAATATATATGTTATGCCAATTTTCAGTAAAAAATTTTAGATGCATTAAAGATGAGATTACATTGGATATGCAGGCTGCTGATATTGATGAAAAAAAGGATAGCCTGTTAATTGACTCAGATGAAGAAAAATTTTTACCGTTGGCTGTTATATATGGCCCCAATGGCGGTGGTAAATCTACGATATTAGATGCAATTTATAGCCTGTGTACGAAGATTATGAGGCCTATTTTAGCAGCTAATAATGATGAACTTAAAAATGAATCTTTCAATTCAGAAATTCAGCCTTATCGGTTTGATGAGGAATCAGAGAAAGAATGTACTGATTTTGAAATTTTTTTTCGAACGTCTAAATATGAATACCAGTATTGCCTTAGCGTATTTAAAATGGATATTATTGACGAATCTCTGTATCATAAAAGAATTGGCGGGCGGCAGTACACTAAAATTTTTTCGAGAAATAAAAATGAAGCCATCCAGCTAAAAGGTTCCTTAAAAGAGTATTCTGCTGAAGGAATATCTGAAACATTGCCGTTGCTTTCTTATTTGGCTATTACTCATTTGGAAAACGCAGTTATTAAAGATGTCATTGAATGGTTTAGAAATCAGGTCGTATTTTTGGACTATAAAAGAAGTGACATGGAACAATATATGGGTATCTCTGATGATTCCAACATAAAACCTATGATCATAAATATGCTTCAAGGCATGGGAATCGATATCACTGATTACCATATAGAAAAGACAAAAGATCCTAAATTAATCAGAATATATACAATTCACGAAATAAATGGAAAAAAATACCAATTAAACTTGCATGATGAATCAAGTGGTACCATTAAAATATTTAATATTATTCCTTTTATTATAAAGGCGTTATCGAAAGGATGCACTTTAATTGTCGATGAGTTAGATGCTAAATTACATCCATTGTTGCTGCAATATATTATTCAGTTATTTAATGATTCTTCTCTCAATAAAAATAAAGGACAACTTATTTTTACTTCACAGGATGTTATTACGATGACGGAAGACAATTTTAGACGAGATGAAATCTGGTTTGCGGCAAAGAATGTTGAAGAAGTTACACAGGTATATTCACTGGTAGAATTCAAAGAAAATCAACAGAATGATAGTAAAAAAGATATAAGTTATCAGGAGTCATATATGGAAGGCCGTTATGGTGCGGATCCATTTTTACGTAAGTTAGTAGAATGGAGGGTAGAAAGTTGACACGAAATAGGTATGGCCGAAAAAAACGTAAGGTAGGCATTCGAAATGTTGTAGAGAACACATACTATATTTTTTGCGAAGGTGAAAAAACAGAGCCTCTGTATTTTCGTGAAATGGCAAATGTCATTGCACATAATGCGATTTATAAAAATGTAGTCCAAGTTTTTGTGAAGGGGACTGGATTAAATACAACAGGTATTGTAGAATATGCTGCCCGATTTATCAATGAAAATGGAATTACCAAGGGATCGGTTTGGTGCGTTTTTGATAAAGACGATTTTCCAGCTAGAAAATTTGATTCGTCTTCTAAACTGGCGAATGAATACACCAAGAAAACAAACAATTTAGTACAGTATCAAATTGCTTGGTCTAATGAGTGTATAGAATATTGGTTCTTACTACACTTTAGCTATTTGGATGCTGATATTTCGCGAACAGACTATCAGGAGCGTCTTACGAAGTATTTTCATAGCAACGGACATGGTGCGTATGCAAAGAATTCAGATGAGTTATTTGATATTTTAACTAACGATGGAAATCCTAAAAATGCAATTCGCTGGGCAGAAAAGAGACTTGATTCATATGATATGGATACTATTTTAAATCATCCATCTAAAATTGCACCCGGAACAACCGTTTATAAGTTGGTCAAAGTGCTTGCTAAATATTTTCCAGATGAAATACGGGGAAAATATTTATAATGACGTAGGACTCAGATGCCGCTGCGCGGCGACAGACTCAAACTGACAACACGCTTCGGGAAACCTTTAGCGCGTAGCGGGCCGCCCTGTGGGACGGCCCCTACGGATGCCGCTGCGCGGTGACAGACTCAAACTGATAACATCGCCTCGAGTACCTCTCGGCTCGTAAAAAAATGTCCCCACTCGGGGTCTTCGTAGGGGACGGCCAAGCCTTTCCAGCCCGTCAGGTGCTGACCAACGAGAAGCGCAGGACGGTTGCTGGAACGGACAGCTGTGGCTGGGCGTCCCGGCGTGAATCCTGTGTATAGCTGAAATTTATGACGAGAGGTACTCGGTTGTAATACAATCTTGAATCTGTTGCGGCGAAGCCACATACGAGTCCGATGCCGCTATGCGGTGGCAGTAAAAATATCCTCGACTGGGGGGCGTAGGGGTCGCCACGTGGGCGACCCGCCACAAAATGGGTGGCTACATCCATATCAGATTAATGGATATGATTTTATGAATCCACATAGAAAGGATTGACTATTTTGGCTATAAAAATCATCGTTGCAGCTCACAAAAAGTACTGGATGCCGACGGATCCGGTTTATCTTCCTGTTCATGTTGGGGCCGAAGGTAAAGCCTCGATTGGCTATACGCCGGACAATACAGGAGACAATATCAGCAGTAAAAACCCTCATTTTTGTGAACTGACGGGCCTTTACTGGACCTGGAAGAACTTGGATGCCGATTATTTGGGGCTTGTCCATTACCGCCGCTATTTTACGCGTAAAGAGGTCCATAACATTGAAGCCAAGAAAGACCAGATATTGACAGAAAAAGAATGGCAGCAGCTCTTGTCTGAGCATCCTGTCGTCGTTCCGGATAAGCGGAAATACTACATTGAAACGAACCGTTCCCATTATAACCATGCCCACCATAGAGAAGGGCTGGATGTGACGGAACAGATCATCAAGGAGCAGTGTCCAGAATATCTACCTGCTTTTGAAAAAGTCATGAATCGGACCTGGGCCCATATGTTTAACATGTTCGTCATGCGCCGTGATTATTTTCAAGACTATATGGAATGGCTCTTTTACGTTCTTTTTGAGCTTGAGAAGCGGCTTGACATCACCGACTGGGATACCTATGATTCCCGCGTCTATGGATTTGTAGCCGAACGCTTACTTGATGTCTGGCTCGAACATAATGGCATAGATTACATGGAACAAAATGTATCTTTTATGGAGAAACAAGACTGGGTTAAAAAAGGCGGGCTGTTTTTAAAGCGGAAATTTTTGGGAAGATCCCTATAGGGATGGCGCTAATTATTGGCTGACAAATCAAGAGAAATGTGATAAAATCGTTAAGATATATGTGCTAAATAGCACCTAGTTACGGAATCCTATTTGATAAAGAAAGGGCCTGTATCGTTGGATTGAATCCAATGGCAATCGAAGACTATGTTTGAAAAATTATACTCTATAAAATTACCTATGGATGCAGCACGGCAAAGCCTTTATATAAAGGGAGACTTGCTGGATATAAAAGATGATTCTGTCAATCTGAAGAAAAATCAGACTATAGATTTTGCTACTTATTTTAATTTGTTTTCTGCTCAGAAATGGCAAACTTATACGTCTATCAGTGATGTTCGTATACAGTTGCATATCCGAGGAAACTATAAAATAACGGTGTATGAAGTTTCACAGCAACAAAAACGAGAATTATATAGTGAAACTGGTCATGACGATTATCAGAAAGACATCTCTTTACAATCCTGCCAAGCTAATTTTATCACTTTTGCAATTACTGCCTTAGAAGATGGCGTTCAGTTTTTTAAAGGCGCTTATTATGGCCAATTTGAAGACGCTCACGATACAAATATTGGTATCATCATTTGTACTTTCAAACGGGAAGACTATGTGAAGCGGAATCTCAAGACCTTGCAGGAATTGATGAAAGAGAATCCACATTTTCACGTCATGGTTATTGATAATGGCCGGACATTACCAGAAACACGAAATGAACAATTACAAGTCATCCACAATCGGAATTACGGTGGTTCTGGCGGCTTTACCCGTGGCTTAATGGAACAAGTGAATCAGGGCATAAATAATTATGTTCTGATGATGGATGACGATATTCTTATTGAAACATCATCACTGGAACGGGTATATGCCTTATGCAGACATATAAAGAGTCAATATGCACAGCAAATGATTGCCGGCTCCATGATGAGTATGGATGAGCCAACTATTCAATATGAAAACACGGCTTATTGGGGAAAAGTCAGACTTCATTCATTGGGACAAGGCTTTGATTTAACTACCGCTGAAGACTTAATTCGCAATGACCAATTACCTATGATGAAAAATAAATATGCAGCTTGGTGGTTCTGCTGTATCCCTGTGACGGTAGTTAAGAAAATTGGCTATCCTTTACCTAACTTTATAAAGGGGGATGATATGGAATATGGCATTCGGAATCATCAGGATATCATTACGATGAATGGCATTGGCGTTTGGCATGAAGCCTTTGCTAAGAAGATGAGTCCGGTCGTCAACTATTATAGTGATCGAAATATGTTGATTCTTAACGAATTTGCTGATGGATGCGGACGTGGAACTGTCTTTTTCAGTATGATAGCTCGACTGGGGAGACGCATTTTACGTGGCGATACCGTGGGTATCCGCATTTTTGAATTGGCCGTCCATGATTATATGTCAGGCTATGAAGGAATCACGTCTACAGGGGCTGATGACAAAATGGAACAAGTCAAAGCCTATAAGGGAAGAAAAAACATTAGCGCTTCCGTTTTCTTTACTACGATTCAAATATTGAAGATATTCCTAAATTATCGGACGTTACATGAACGCTATATCCAGTTTAGGGATAATCAGTTACAGTCACAAAATTTCTGGAAGGAGTATTTGAAACTAAATAAATGAAATCCTTTATAGAAGAATTATACAAGTATAAATATTTGATACAAGAACTGGTTGTTCGGGATATCAAAAAGAAATACCGCCGTTCCGTTCTTGGTGTTGTATGGAGTATTTTAAATCCATTGCTGATGATGATCGTAACGGCTATGGTATTCTCTACATTGTTCCGCTTTGACATACAGAATTATCCACTCTATTTATTAACTGGTCAGGTCTTGTTTACCTTTTATGCAGAAAGTACGAATTTTGCGATGAGTTCTATTATTGAAAATGGGGGACTCATCCGTAAAATCTATATACCAAAATACCTATTTCCTTTATCACGAGTTATTTCGAGTTGTGTAAACCTATTTTTTACCTTTCCTGCATTGATTTTAATTATTTTGGCAACGGGAAAGCCATTTACGCTAGCTATGCTCAGCTTTGTCATACCCTTGGCCTTATTCTTCATTTTCTGCTTGGGTGTCGGATTAATCCTATCGACAATGGCCGTTTATTTCCGGGATATGTTCCATTTATACGGCGTCCTGATTAACCTGTTGAGTTATGCAACGCCTATCTTTTATCCAGAAAAAATCGTGCCGGAACAGTTCATTCTGCTTTTAAAATTAAACCCTTTATATTATTTCTTCAAAGCCTTCCGTATGGCTGTATATGATGGCGTACTTCCGACAGCTCCCTTGCTGTTTCATTGCAGTATTATCGCTGTGGTTGCCTTTGTCATCGGCTGCTGTGTTTTCAAGAAGTACCAGAATCATTTTATTCTTTATATTTAAGCGATGCAGGAGGCAGTATGAGTGAAACAGTCATTCAAGTTCGGGATGTATCCATGCATTTCAACTTGATGGAAGAAAAAGTAGATTCCATAAAAGAATATGTAGTCAAACTTTTGAAAGGAAAATTACTGTATAATGATTTTATAGCATTAAACCACGTATCTTTCGATGTACAGAAAGGTGATATTCTGGGCTTTATTGGCTTTAATGGAGCAGGGAAAAGTACACTGCTCAAAATCCTAGCTGGTGTTTTAACGCCGACGACAGGATCTGTTACCGTTAAAGGTACTATTGCGCCACTCATCGAAGTGGGGGCTGGCTTTGACCCGGAACTAACAGCACGGGAAAATATTTACTTAAACGGGGCCATTTTAGGTTATTCAAAAGCGTTCATTGAACAGAAATTCGATAGCATTATTGAATTTGCAGAACTAAAAGACTTTGTTAATGTCCCAGTTAAAAACTTTTCCAGTGGCATGTATGCTCGACTTGGCTTTTCCATTGCTACTGCAGTGCAGCCGGATATACTCATCGTCGATGAGGTTCTCTCCGTTGGCGATTTTCGCTTTCAAGAAAAGTGTGAAAAAAGAATTAAAGAAATGATAAAAGATGGCGTTACTATTCTATTAGTTTCGCATGAAATGAAAATGATAGAACGGCTTTGCAATAAGGTTATATGGCTAGACCATGGCCGTATAAAACAGCTAGGTAAGACGATTCCTGTTTGTGAAGCATACAAGCATTTTGAATAGTTGGAGGAGAAATATTAATGAAGATACAGGAAAATAAACCGCTTTTGTCTGTTGTTGTTCCCGTATATGGAACAGAATCTTTGTTGCCTAGATGTTTGGATAGCATTTTAGAATGTACGTATGACAATTTGCAAGTTATTGTAGTTGATGATAAATCTCCAGGAAATGTAGCCGAAATTGTTCAATCTTATCAGGAGCGAGATAAAAGAATAAATTTAATTCGTCATGAGGTAAATAAGGGACTGTATTTGGCTCGAATGACAGGAGCTGCGCAAGCTACAGGTGAGTATATTGCTTTTCTTGATTCAGATGACCACGTGTCCGTTGATTTATATAGAAGACTTATCGAGAAATCATTGCAGACAGATTCGGATATGGTAATTGGTGAAATCTATATGGAACAGAATCATCATTACTGGTATCATAATTTAATGCATACACGATTGATGGACATTGATGTTTATGACAAAGAAGCATCAGATTTGTTGTTTTTACAAGCTGGTAAAGATTTTTCTTTGCATGTTGTATGGAATAAAGTTTATCGGAAGGATTTATGGGATAAATGTGAACCTTATTTGAAAATGCAAGATAAACATTTAATCATGTGTGAAGATGTTTTGTATTCTTCGATTCTTTTTTATTTTGCTAAACACATTACGAATATTCATGGTGATTTTGTATACTATCAGCAGTCGGAAGATAGTTCAACTGGTCTTAGCGGAAATTACAAAAAATATATAAAAAATATCGAAGATATAAAAAATGTTTTTAACACGTTATTAATGATTTTTCGGATGCACATAAAAGACGAAACTTATATATCCAGTTTGTTGAAGTGGGAAAATTTATTGTTGAGTGGTTGGGAAAAAAATATCCAATCATCATCATTAGTTCCTTGGAAAAAGAAAAAGTTAGTATATTTATTGCGTAAAAGTAATGATTTGCATGGTGCTGATGAATCGGATACATTTTTTTATGCTGTTTCGACTTCACAAAAGCATATCATGAATGAAGAGCTGAAAAAGAAAGTTACTTCCTCTAACGTTAAATGCATTAGTTTTGATGTTTTTGATACTTTAGTATATCGACCTTTTTGGAAACCTTCTGATTTGTTTTATTTGCTTGGAAACTTTGCCAATACATTGTTAGACTCTAAAGATGGATTAGATTTTTATAATCTTAGAATAGAGGCGGAAAAGCGAGCACGATTGGTTAATAAAGCGAATCATCCTATGTGGGAAGATATTACTCTTGATGATATTTATGTGGAACTTAAAAAATATTTAGGAGTAACTGATGATATAATTGCCAAGATAAAAAATCAGGAAATCAATTTAGAATTGCAGTATTGCAAAGTTAGACAGTATGCAAAAGAAATTTTTGATTTAGCCAAATATTTAGGTAAAAAAATTATTATTACATCGGATATGTATTTGCCACATGATGTTATAGAAGCTATTTTACATCAATGTGGGTATCAAGGATACGAGCACCTATTTGTTTCTAGTGAAACAAAAGTTACAAAAGCGACGGGAAATATGTATTCTTTTGTTGCAAAGAATATGGGGATTAATCCTAAAAATATTTTACATATTGGGGATAATATTGATTCTGATGTTAAAGCAGCTCAGAAAAAAGATTGGCAATCTATTCATTTTCCTAAAGCGGTTGATCGATTCATGAACATAGTCCCTGACCTGTATGGTGGTGAATCATATAAACGATTATTTCAAGAACCCTTTGCGTTAAGGGATGGTTATCAACATCTTAGATATTGGGGCTGGAGAACCTTGTTGGCAGTAGCAGCCAATAAAATCTATGCAAATCCTTATGTGGAATTTCAACAAGATAGTGATTTTAATGCAGATCCTTGTGTTATCGGATATTATGCATTGGGAATGCATATGTTTGCTGTGGCAAAATGGTTAGCTGATGAGATGGATTTACATCGGTATGATACACTTAATTTTATGGCACGTGATGGATATTTAGCTATGCAATGTTATAAGATGCTTTTACCTTTTTATCAACATAAGCCAGATATTTATTACACACATTTAACAAGATCTGTTGTCTTGCCGTTGCAAATACAGCAAGGAATTGATTTCTATGGACTTTTTCATAATGTAAGCGTTTTATCACAAACACCAGCTAAAATTTTTGATATGTTTAAGGGAATTATGGATGATAAAACATGGTCTCAACAGAATTTGTTCTGTGAAAAATATGGGTTTGTAAAAGATGCCTCCTTTTCATCTGTTTCAGATTTTTATAAATTTATTGAAAAATTTAAAGAAATTGCTATCGATAATTCGAAACTTACTCAATATATTCGTATATTAGGAAAGAAGCTATTGCCACGTTTTTCAGGGCATAGTGCTACTTTTGATGTAGGGTATAGTTGTCGCGTCGAATCTGCACTTAAAAAGAATTTTGGTTTTGATGTTTCACCGTACTATTTACATGTTAATAATGATGTATCTTATCGTAGAGCTAGGAGAAATAACATTAAGATAAATACTTTTTATCAATATTCTCCTGGGGTTACGGGGGTTTTGCGGGAATTACTTATCAGTAAGCAGGAGCCTTCTTGCAAGTGTTTTGAGATGGATGGTGAAGAAATTCATCCCGTATTTAGAGACTTTAATCCTCCTTATATAGAGACTTACATTGTGCAATTAATTCAAAAGAATGCACTAGATTTTGTTCAAGATGTTACAAATACCTTCAGCAATGATATTCATAAATTGTATTATCAACGTATCGATATTAGTCTTCCATTTGAATGTTTTTTATCGTCGCCTAAAATGACGGATCGAATGATTTTTGCTTACGGTAGCTTTGAAGATGAATTAGGGATGGGGAAGGCTTTTCAGACTTTTGATTATTGGAATGGGCAAATAGAAAATGTTGCTGGTGGTATCAATGGCCATGCTGATTTATCTTTACATTGGATTAATTCTAAGTGGAAAAGAGCCATTTGCCTCTATTTTATTGACCGGGATTATTTGAAATACAAAGTAAAATCTAGCTTTTCCAGTCATCCGAAAGGCTTGGCGGTTTTGTGCACTAGCTATAGAGGTCTTAGAAAAATTTATCGGACTATAAAAAAAGTTAAGTGACTGACAAACTTGAAATCTGCTATTTGTATATGTTCAAATAGCAGATTTTATGGTTTGGATAAAATTAAGAAATAATGAGGGGGCAAGAATATATGAAATAATTATTTAATTATTGGCAGCGGCCTGCTTGGTTTTGTTTTTTGTTTATGAAATGAAGAAGATTGACAATATAAATGAATTGCGATGTCATTATTACTAATCGCTGGAATGAAGAATTAGGAAATGACCAAGAAAAAGGCTATACAAGAGATACTTTTGATAGAGACTAAAAAATAGAAAGGAACCCATTAATGAATGAACTTGGGTATGAACATACTAATAAAAAAATAATTTCTATACTAGTTCCTTGTTATAATGAAGAAGTAGTATTAAACCAATTCTACCAGCGTTTGTCTCAAGTGATTACTGATATCCCGCAGTATGATTTCCAGTTCATGTTCATCAATGACGGCAGCAAGGATCAGACGCTGGATATTATGCGGGAGCTTCACGAAAAAGACAGCCGCGTGTCGTATGTCAATTTGTCCCGTAATTTTGGCAAGGAAATCGCTATGATTGCTGGCATCGACTATTTGACGGGAGATGCGGCGATTATCATGGATGCTGATTTGCAGGATCCGCCGGAATTGATTCCGGAAATGATTTCCTGGTGGGAAAAGGGCTATCGGGATGTCAGTGCTAAGCGGCGTAGCCGGGCAGGGGAGTCGTTCTTTAAGAAGTGGTCGTCCCATGCCTTTTATACGATTTTGCAGAAGATGTCCAGTGTACCCATGCAGCGCGATGTCGGCGATTTCCGCTTATTGGACAAACAGTGCCTCAATGCTCTGCGCCTGATGCGGGAATCCCAGCGCTATACGAAAGGTTTGTTCAGCTGGATTGGTTTTGAAAAGAAAGAAGTTCTTTTTGACCGCGATGCACGGGCTGCCGGCAAGACGAAGTGGAATTATTGGAAACTCCTCAACTTGGCCATTGAAGGCATCACCAGCTTTACCATCGCACCGTTACGGGCATCGGCCTTCGTTGGCTGTATTTTGGCATTTATTGCCCTCTTGTATATGCTCTTTATCGTTCTTCGCACCCTCATCTGTGGGGAAGATGTGCCTGGCTATCCGTCGCTCGTCTCCATCATCCTTTTCATCGGTGGTATCCAACTTTTCTTCCTCGGCATCATCGGGGAATACTTGGGCCGCGTCTTTAACGAAAGCAAGTTCAGGCCTCTTTATTTGGTGAAAGATTATAACGGGCAAACCGTTATGGACCAGAAAGGGGCGCGGCACTGAGATGAGAGATAAATTTAATGATTTATTTTTGAAGATTGATCAGAATCCCAAGTGGAAATTGTTTGGGGTATTGTTTTTAGCCGTACTTATGGCTGTTTTAATGTTTCGTTTGAATCATCCGACCCCTTGGGTTGTTGACGATATCTTGAAAGGTGAAGGCGTTAAACAGATTCATTCGTTCAAAGATTATTTTAAAGAATTATGGGGCTTTTATTTTTCTTGGGGCGGCCGTATTTGGGGCGAATTTTTTGCTTACTTATTTTTGTCGATTCCCAAGCGAATTTTTGATATCATCAATACGTTTGGCTATCTTGTCTTTGTTGGGTTGATTTACGTAAATATCACGGGGAAGATGAAGTTTTCACCGTCTCTTTTCGTGCTGATTAACTTTTTACTTTTCGCCTGTCTGCCAGCTTTTGGACAGGATATTTTGTGGATATCCGGCACGGCCAATTATATGTGGTCGAGTTTGATTCCATTGCTTTATATGGCCTTTTGGCGTTTTTATCTTCACAGGGAACGAAGCTGGATGAATTCTATTCCAGTGGTCATCGTTTTGATGTGCTTGGGGATTTTATCCGGCTGGTCCAATGAAAATGTATCAGTATCGCTGATTTTGTTGGCTGCAGGCTATATGCGGTTATATCGTGAAAAATACAGCATGATTCCGCGATTTGCAAAAACAGGCATCGTCAGCCTGGTCATCGGCTCGCTGATTCTTTGGCTGGCACCGGGGAATTTTGTGCGCTTTGCCTCGGAACATCACTCCCGTTCTATTATCCATATGATTGGAAATGTTTTCCATAACATTGGCGCGCTGTTTGATTTTGAATCTACCTTATTACTGATTATCAGCTTTGTTTTACTGATGTTTTTTGTGAAAACGACGAGAAAGAAAGTGGCAGCTCTCTTTATGGCGGCTGGTATCATGTCTGCTGTTTCCATGAGTGTTGTCGGCGGCATTTCTGGCCGTGTTTTCCTGGGTTGCGTCGTCCTCATGGTGATTGCCGTGGGCCTGTTGTATGATGATTGGGATGACACACTTACGATTCGACAATGCCGCTGTTTCTTGATGATTGCCCTGCTGCTTGGCATGAATACTTTTTATAGCGATGCCCGGACGGGTATTCAGGATTACGCAAACCGTTGGAACCAGAATTTGGCAATTATCCAGATGGAAAAAGAAAAGGGCAATTTTGACGTATATGTCAATCCCGTTACGCCGAAGAATAAGTTTTGCGTAACCTATGGGTTGGACGACATTAAGCCTAAAGAAGAAAATCAACATTGGTTGAATAAAGGCGTGGCTCATGCCTTTGGCTTGCATACGATTCAAAGTGTTCATGTAAAAACTAATAAATGATATTATGGCTTTTCACAGGAGGTATTATCAATGTACGATTATCTAATTATTGGCAGTGGCCTGTTCGGTTCTGTTTTTGCCCATGAAATGACGAAGGCTGGTAAGTCTTGTCTGGTTCTGGAACGGCGTGACCATGTGGGTGGCAATGTGTATTGCGAAGAAAAGGAAGGCATCCGTATACATAAATATGGCGCTCATATTTTCCATACTTCGAATAAAGAGGTTTGGGATTATGTGAACCAGTTTGTGGAATTCAATAATTATGTCAATTCACCGGTAGCGAATTATAAAGGTGAGTTGTACAACCTGCCTTTCAATATGAATACCTTTACTAAGATGTGGGGTGTCGTCACGCCGAAGCAGGCGGCTGTCAAGATTGCCCAGCAGCGTCAGGAAGCGGGGATTACGGAACCTAAGAATTTGGAAGAACAGGCCATTTCCCTTATCGGTACGGATATCTATACGAAGCTGATTAAAGGGTACACGGAAAAACAGTGGGGACGGAGCTGCACGGAACTTCCGGCTTTCATTATCAAACGCCTGCCTGTACGCTATACGTTTGATAATAATTATTTCAATGACCGTTATCAGGGCATTCCCATCGGCGGCTATAATGTATTGATCAATGCACTGCTCGAAGGCATTGAAGTGCGGACTGGTGTCGATTATAATCAGGCTCGCCATGAATATGAAGGGCTGGCAAAGACCGTAGTCTATACCGGTCCTATTGATGAATACTTCGACTATAAACTGGGACGCCTGGAATACCGTGGCCTTCGTTTTGAAACGGAACGGATGGAAGAAGAAAATTATCAAGGCGTAGCTGTCATGAACTATACGGATCGGGAAACGCCGTATACGCGCAGCATCGAACATAAGCATTTTGAATTCGGCGAACAGCCTGTTACTTATGTTACGAAAGAATACCCGGCAGATTGGCATCCCGGCGAAGAAGCCTATTATCCGGTCAACAACGAACGGAATCAGCATTTATATGAACAGTATGCAACCTTAGCGGCGAAAGAAGAAAACGTCATCTTTGGTGGCCGCTTGGCGGAATACAAGTATTATGACATGGATGATGTCATTGCCAGTGCCCTGGAGATGGTGAAAAAATATGAAGCCCATTCGTAAAGCCGTTATCCCGGCGGCCGGTTATGGGACGCGCTTTTTGCCGGCGACTAAATCAATCCCGAAAGAGATGATTCCCATTGTAGACAAGCCTGTCATCCAGTATGTCGTAGAAGAAGCCATTCAAAGTGGCATCGAAGAAATTTTGATCATCACTGGTCATGGGAAACGGGCTATCGAGGACCATTTCGATACCAATGTAGATTTAGAATACCATCTGCGCCAGCATGGGAAAGTGGCGATGTTGGACATGGTACAGGAAATCTCCAAGATAAATATTCATTACATTCGCCAGAAACATATACGTGGCGTGGGGGATGCTATCCTTTGTGCTGAATCCTTCATCGATAACGAACCCTTTGCCGTACTCCTCGGCGATGATATCATCTATCATGAGCCGGAACCCGCTATACACCAGCTGATGCGAACGTATAATAAATGCGGTGCCACTATGGTGGGATGCCAGACATTGAAGGAAGCGCAGGTCGTTCCGCGGAATATCATTCAAAGTGCCGCTACGGACGGAGAAGGAGTTTCCCGTTTCCTCAGTGCAGAAAAAGCAGTCGGCCTTGAAGCTGATGGCAAATCAGCCATGCTGGGACGTTATATCCTGACACCGGACATCTTTGAAATACTGCGCCGTGTCCAACCTAATAAAAAAGGGAAAATCAAATTATCTGATGCCCTAAAACTTATGGCCAGCCGCCAAGCCGTCTACACGTGCGAAATCCAAGGAAAACGCTACGACATCGGCAATAAATTAGATTACCTCAAAGCAACAGTAGAATATGCCTTGCGGCGTCCTGAATTAAAAGAGACCTTTCGGACTTATCTGGACCAATACATATGATGAAAAAAAGCCATGGACTTTCTAAGTTCGTGGCTTTTTTTGAATTTTGGGATATTGCGGGAGACTATGAGCTTTCTTGATAAATTTCCGTCGATATGATATATTAAAATTAGAATATTTGTTCGTTTGACATGCTAGATATTTTTGCTTAATGAATTCTTAATGATTTAGGCAGTATTTTCAAAATATAGGGGATATGATCAATGAGTATTTCGGATGTTATAGCTGGAATTCATTGGATTGATAATGGTATTGCAATAATAATCTCTATGGTAACGGCTATTTGGTCTATTTGGAAATTTCATAAACAACAGGAATTATCCATGACCTTGCAAGAAAAACAAGAAAAAGCACAAAAAGAACTCGAAACTTATAAAAATGAATTAAAACAACAAAATGAAAAAATTAAACATCTTAATGAAATGCAGATGGCTAATTATACATTATTTGCTCAGAAAAAGAACGAAACCTGCATTGCTTTATTTGAGGCCCTTAATCAAGCATTAGAATGTTTGGCCAGTTCAGCAAGTTTGCTTCACCAGGATAATACATTTGAAGATTTTGATGAAAGCGATATTAGAAATTTTCTTGCTGAAATTGGACTTACTCATGGGAAAAAGAAAGAGTTATTAGCACTTTGGAAAAATGATTCAATTGCAGCTATAAAAAAACTACAATATTTGCAACGCAAAAATAGAGACATAAAAGCAGTCAATGCGATAACGGAAGCTGCTACCATATTTAGAAGAACTCAATTATATTTGACGCAAGCATTAATTAATGATATACAGAGCTTTATTGATGATTGTGCTTCTTTTGCGAATGGAATTAAAGCACATAACGAGCTTATGGAAAGAGGCATTTTTGATCAACCAGGAGAAGTAACTGATAGGCCTAAAAAAATGAATGCATTATGGGATAGAATGGATAAAATCACTGTTAAACTCAAAGAAGAGTTGAAAAATTGTGAATCTTGGTTGAAGTATGGTTGCATACCCATACATAACTTTTTTTATTTAAAGAGATTAGAGAGGAATCTGTAATGGAAGAATTTATTGATAAAAAATATATAACTGATATATATAGACAAATTCAAGCAGCTGTCAAAAAATATGGAAGTTTTCATAAAGTTTTATTTCATTTGCATACGCCTGCTTCGTTTGATTATAAAATGCTAGAAGAAACAGGGGATGGACGCCAACTAAAGGATTTTTCGAAAGAAGAGTTGATAGATATATTTAGTCAAACTGATGTCTTTAATCGTGAGCAAATTACTGACTATTGGAATCAAAGGTATTTTGATGAAGTAACTTTACCATATTATATTATTGCTGCTCATTTAATTAAAAATGATGTTGAACTTGTTGTTATTTCTGATCATAATACTATTTCTGGTTTTGAGCAATTAGGGCGGGCCGTTGAAGATTTGCATAACCTCAGTGCTGTTTGTAAAGAACATAAATATCCTGAAATTATCCTCGGTATTGAAATTAGTTGCGCCGATAAAAATCATGTTGTTGCTATTTTTGATAAAAAAGATAGAGATTCCGTGGATAAGCTCAAAAGGTATTTGAAAGATGAATTGATTAATGAAAGTTTAGGAACTTATCGAACTAGTTATGAAGTAATGCAAACTATTCTAGAATTTGGTGGAATTAGTTATATTGCTCATGCTAATACTTCGAGTATGTTTACTGATGAAAAATTTTTATCAATGGCTTATAAGGAAAAATTATTTAAATCAGAAACAACAAATATTTTAGGTCTTAGAGAAAAAAATCAAAGTGTAAATATTCAACAAATGATTCGAAAGTATACAAAAAAATCGATTTCGTTTGTTTATGATTCCGATTCCCATGGTGTAGATACAATTAGTAGGCTATTTTTTTGGATGAAGGGTACTACGTGCGATTTCAAAATGCTACAAGCTGCTTTTACAGATCCGGATATTTCTATACGGTTAAATAAGCCGAAAGCTCCTAATGCTTATATCCAGGGCATTTTTATAAAATCATCACATCAGGCTTTTTTATACAAAGAAAAAAAACAAGGGACTATATGTATTCCATTTTCTAAAGAGTTAAATTGCCTCATTGGTGGACGGGGCTCTGGAAAAAGTACAATTATTAACATAATAGAAGCTGTATTGCGTCAACATTATAAATCTATTGATATTATGAATGCAATATTTGAATATGATATATTAGCTGCTGCGATTTGTTTAGATGGTGAATTATATTTAGTCTATTTTCAACCACCCCATGATGAGACTGTAATTAAAGAGTTACATTATTTATGGCAGTTTGAAAATCCCGATAAAGTTCCTTATGAGCAATGGCAGCGAGGTCTGCGGATACCAATTAGAAGGAAGAAGACGACTTTTAAAAAAGAAATATTACGTCATATGAAACTCTTTAGAATTGACAAGACTAAAATTAGTAGGATATCTGTTGAAAGTTGGGAACATATGCTAGATAGAGTACTTAGTCAATCGTATTCTATCAATGAGCTCGTCCAAATAGCGGATAGACAAGACGCAGTAGACAACTATGTAGAAAAAGTATTATTATCAAATCCTAAATTTAAAAGAGTTCCTAAATTTTCATGGAACATAAAGAGCAGCATTGAGAACAATTTTTATAGATTAAAAGAAGTACAAGAAGAAAGAAAAAATTATATTTTATTAACAGTGAACGGATTTAATAGGGATAAATATCAAAACGATAAATTAAAAATTGTGTATGAAATCCAAGATTTAAAAGAGCCTTTTATCGATTTTGAAAGCATGTTAAAATCGATGCCTCAATTTTCTAATCATTTCTTTCGATTGAAAAACAAGATTTATAATATTACCATAGACGGGATTCTGTACGAATTTTACTCCTGTTGCCAACATATGGGAATCCTTGATTTTTTATACTTGATTTTAACGGGCGATTATGAAGAATTAACAAAAAAAATAAAGTTACAAAGAGTTTGTGAATCTTTGACTCAAAAAGATATAGAAAACGGAATCACGTTAATAGATACAAAAAGTGAAGCTAGTATAATTAAAGAGATTATCCATTATATTAAAAATAAATATCAAGATGAAATTATTGAAAAAATAAAAAATGATTATTTAAAGTATAGCGATTCATATAGAATTGAGTTTAATGTGTCCAACCGTGAGAATGTTGAAAAACATAAGTCTTCTTTTCGCGATATTACTAAATTATCATTGGGACAAAAGGTTGTTGCTATTTTATCCTTTATTTTAGGGTATAGTAAATACGCTAAAGATTTTCGTCCTTTGATTATTGATCAGCCGGAGGATAATTTAGATAGTCAGTACATCTATAAGAATCTTGTTCAGGAATTGAGAGTGATGAAAGGGACACGTCAGGTAATAGTTGCTACACATAATGCAACTATCGTTACTAATGCTAAGGCAGATCAAGTTATAGTTATGGATTCAGACGGCGAGCATGGATGGCTGAAAAAATTCGGATATTCGAGTTCACCTGTGATTAAAAAGGAAATTATCAATTATCTTGAAGGCGGTGAAGAGTCTTTTAAACATAAAGAAGCTATTTATAAAGAGGTATTGAATTAACAGAACTTTACAACTTTTACGTCTTCTCGATAGTTCCCAAAGCTAGTTCATACAAGGTCTGAACTAAGACTGTGGGATTTTTGTGGCTTGGGCCTTAGAGACCAAAGTGCCCAGAAATAATTCACGCTGTATTTGACCGTTTATATGGCTTCGCGGTTCTTGTGAATTGGCGCTTTTGTACTTCGTGAAATGTTCATCCAGATACGACAGCATTTTCAGGCTACTGGAAATAAGGAACATCAGGGTCACCATAAATTCAATGCCTTTTAGATGAATCAGTTCCACTCATTTCCTGGGAAAAGAATTCCGGTGAAGAAAGTGAAAAATGGAAAATTTTATTTTTGACATAATATTAGTGGTTTGTCCGTTATCAGACTGTTTGTAGTTGCTTTTGCTGAAAATTGGCGGATATTATAGCTGTTTGATGGCATTTGGAGGTTATGTATCGTGGATGCTGTTTATGCTTTTATTGTGGAAATAAATCATGGATTTGGAGCGACAATTGTCGCTGTTATTACGCTTTTAATTATGCCTAATGTTATTACTAAAAAAAATCATATTCATTTGGTTTCTGCGAATACTATTCCCTATGCAGGATTGTGTATCACTGTAAAAGGAAATCAAGCAAATAATACTGATATACACCTATACACCGTCAACTAAATTTGATAAAGTGTATTTTGGAACGGAAATATTTTTTAAAGTTCTTGGCGAATAAGGGAACACCTACTATAGGTCAATCTCTCCGTGTTTCTGTGAGAAATGTTCAAGAATATCTGTTGAATAGTCCTGAAGTCAAGAATGGCATTACATTCCCTCCCGGATTTTATATCTAGAATTGTTTAGCTATAACAAATACTTTAGAAGAAGATTTAGCATTTTATTGTATATCAATATGCAATAAGTTGTAATAATATAGCCTGATATCCTGATTTAGGGCAGCTTACTAATAGTTTTTCAGCTCCCCAACCTAAGTTGTCCGGCATACTTGAAGGGGAAACAGCATCTGAAGAAGATATTGCTGATATGTTCAAAGAAGAATCATAATCGGCCTTTTTAAAATACATTATTTTGATATTAATATGGGCTATTTATTTAAAACACTGATTTTTGCGTTTTAAATGCAAAAATCAGTGTTTTTTTTCTTCTAATATCTTCTAGAGTATGATATGATAGTTTATGGGAGGATGTGATTCTATGCTACTACAATTCAGTGTGGAGAATTATAAATCTATTAAAGAACCAACGATATTGTCTTTTGAAGCTTCAGCTGATAAATCTTTCAAAACACATGTTTGCACGAAAAAGAATAATCGTATTTTAAAAACCATATCTATTTTTGGTGCTAATGCTTCGGGGAAATCTAATTTATTTGGAGCTTTGACAACAGCTATTCTTATGATTCGCTATTCAAATCATAGTCAAGTAGGTGAGCCGTTAAATAGAATTGTTCCTTTTAAGTTTTCCCCAAAGACGATTCATGAACCGAGTTCTTTTGAATTTGTTTTCTTTGTAGATGATATTAAATATGTGTATGGATTTTCTGCAACGAGGGAAAGAATTGTTGAAGAGCATTTATTTAAATATAAAACAAGCCACGCATCTACCGTATTTGTACGAACTTTTGATGAACAGAAACAGATGGATCAGTATCACTTTACTAATCCTGAAATTAAAAAAGAATTACTGCCTTTAATTCAAAGAAATACAGATAATAAATTATTTTTAGCAACAGCTGCTTCATGGAATAGTAAGGAAGCAAAAATTCCTTTTTTATGGTTTAATGATATTGATACGTATTCGTCTACGGATTATACACAATTATTAGCAAAGGATGACTTGTTATTCAGCCAGGATGAAGACAATACGTTGCATGACTTTGTATGCAATATTTTACAAGAAGCAGATATTAATATTCGAGATTATAATTATGATAGTAAAAAACTAGAACCCTTTGCAAATGACTTAAAAATGCCTCAAGAATTAAGGGAATTATTAAATCATGATAACGGCTTAGGAAAAGCCTATAAAATTGAAATGATTCATCGCATTAAACAGACCGATGGCGCATATCGTGAGTATAAATTAAACGCTCAGGAAGAATCACAAGGTACACAAAATCTATTCTTCTTGAGCCCTATCTTAAAGGAAGCCTTTAATCAAGGTAAAATTTTATGCATTGACGAATTCGATAAAAGTCTTCATCCCATGTTGGTACAGTATTTGGTCAGTCTTTTTAATAATCCGCAGGTAAATAGAAAAAATGCACAATTATTGATTTCTACACATACCATGGATCTTTTGTCTTCTAAAACTTCGCGGAGAGATGAAATCTATTTCATGCAAAAAAATCAGGAAACAGGTGAATCAGAATTATACTCTTTAGATGAATTTTCAACACGTAAAGGTGCCGATATTCGCAAAGGTTATTTATTAGGTCGATACGGTGCTGTTCCGGACATTGGGGATGGTGCTCTTTTATAATCCACGAGAAGTGTTGGATGAATTGAAAAAATATATTGCGGGATATGAAAAGAATCAAAATGTTTATCCTGAATATTTGCAAGATAAGACAAATAAGGCCATTGAAAATGCCAAAAAGATGGAAAAGCATTGTTTGGATTCTGGGCATACTCCACATACAGTGGCCTTTTCTCCTAGCACCGATATATATATATATAATTCGAAATTTTTTTAAGCAAGTATGTCAAGTGAGAAGAAAAATGAACTTGTGTGATATTTATTTGTTCAAAAAGTTGTAAACTGCTGTAATGAATTAAAAAAGCCTGAACCTCATATAGAATTTAAAGAAGGCGGTATTACATATCCACACCAGAAGCTAATCAATGAATTGCTAAAAAATATTAATGAAAAAATAAATCTTTTGAAAGTAGTTTAGAATTACTTTCTAACTATTATGATAAAGGTGAACTTTTTCCGCAGGAAGTCAATGCTATTACTCACGAAATACATACGAAGAAGGGCAAATAGCAGTTTAGTTTGCAATATTTTATTTGGAGGACATGTTCCAATGAAAAAATTATTTATACCTAAATATATTTATAAGTACACAAGATTTAATGAATATTGGGAGGATATATTTCAAAATAGGCGATTCTATATGCCTAGTCCTGATGAACTAAATGATCCTTTTGAAGGCCAACTACTTCCAGTAGGCTCAGGCACTGCTGGGAATAGTATCAACACCGCTGCGGGAAAATTTAATAGAGATATGGAAAGGTTTTTGAAAAATTTTCGAATACTATCATTTAGTGCTAATATTAGAAATAAGGCAATGTGGGCACACTATTCAGATCAATATTGTGGATTTGCTTTGCAATTTAATACACAAAAAAATTTTTCAGAAGTGGAAAGAGTTATTTACCGTCCTGATTATGAAACTATTGGCGCAGTTGCTATCCCTAGTTTAAAAAAATATGAAGAATATGATCCAATAAGACAATCGTTATTAATAAAAAGTAAGGATTGGGAAAATGAAGAAGAATTTAGGATTATAAAAGAGGTTACACATGAACGAGGTAAAAATTTTGCTAATCAACCAATGTATTATAATTTTGATTTGAGTGATTTAGAAGGAATAATTTTAGGAGCCAATCTAGATTTCGAAGATAAAAATAATGCTGAAAAATATAAATGTCATTTGAAAAATAAACAAAGATTACTAGATTATGCACATCGGTTAAAGATTCCTGTTTACTATAGTTGGACCGTACCCATAAAATCAAAAATTGAATTTTATAAAGAAGGTAACCGACCTCGCTTTGATGGAAGCTCATATATGAATTATATTGAAAAAAATTTTTGATTTATCTATGCTTAACTATGTGTGAAATATCCAATTTGTATTTAACTTAATCTATGAAGGCGGGCTAACATTTATGCTTAGTCAAAAATATAAAAAAGTGGTATTAATATGCCGTACTGCATCTTAAATTAAAAGATGATTGAATGTAATTGAAGCAGTATATATAATGCGATAAAAGTCATGAACTTTCTAGGTTCGTGGCTTTTTCAAATTTCTGGGCATTACGAGAGACAAATGGATATCTTGCTAATTTGCCCTAGATATGATATATTGAACTTAGAATGTTTGTTCGTTTACTGCGTGGCGAAGCAGGTGAATAAAAATTCGTGATTTGGAGCGTGAATTATATGGATAATTTTGTGCATATACAAGGGTTGCATATTAAAAACTTTAAAGCCTTGGCAGATATTAAGATGGGGCGTTTATGGAATGAGCAGGCGGCAGAGCCGTTGACGCCGATTACTACGGTCATTGGCAAGAATGGGACAGGAAAGAGTTCCTTGATGGATGCTTTTGGATTTTTGGCTGATTGTTTGAAGTATGGGGTAGAAGCAGCTTGTGATGCCCAGAATCGGGGTGGCTATGAAAAAATTCATTCTTTAGGGAAAGAAGGGCCGATTTCTTTTGAAATCTATTATAAAGAAAGTCGTAATGATCGGCCGATTACGTATGAACTAGCAATTAATCTGGACAAGGAAGGACGGCCTTTTGTTTTGAGTGAACGCTTGCGGCAGCGGCGTAAGGGCCAGCGATGGGGACAACCCTATTCGTTTTTGATATTGGAGAATGGCGAAGGCCGAGTCTGGAAGGGAAATGCGGACGGAACGCAAAACGAATTCCTTGATTTAAAAGGGGAAGAATCACGGGAATCGCAGGTTTTTCTGAGGACTCGATGCCATCAGAAAACCAATGGCTTCACAAGTTAATTTGCAGTATAAAGTATAATCAGTAGTAAGAGTGAAAGGATTTGGAAAGTCAAGGCAGGTGATGATAGTGAATAAGGCATACCGATACAGGATCTATCCGACAAGGGAACAGAAAATGATGTTTGCCAAGACCTTTGGCTGTGTCCGATTCATCTACAACAAGATGCTGAGTGACCGCATTGACTATTATAAGGAAACCGGCCAAAAGCTGAATAACACGCCTGCGCAGTACAAAGAAGAATTCCCTTGGCTAAAGGAAGTAGATAGTTTAGCCCTTGCCAATGCCCAAATGAACCTCAATAAGGCTTACGGCCACTTTTGGAATGACAGCAAGCATTTCGGCATGCCTCGCTTCAAGTCCAAGAAGAATTGTCGTGCTTCGTATTCCACGAACAACCAGAAAGGCTCTGTCCGAATCGAGG